>ERZ1027150.2214-NODE-2214-length-10501-cov-10.948401_pt1 | contig 10501 bp, 6 predicted proteins | sample MGYA00519276_ERZ1027150 | MGnify/ENA primary metagenome ERZ1027150 (study PRJEB26926, sample SAMN06164860) | human gut metagenome | biome: ENVO:00009003; feature: ENVO:2100002; material: ENVO:00002003 | host: Homo sapiens | place: USA | collected 2012 ... | reverse complement strand
AACATTAAAAGTGTTGTGCTCTACCTGCTGAGCTAGCGAATCAATCCTTTATTGCATCGGTCATTTCCCGATTGCGAGTGCAAAGGTAGATGTTTTTATGATAACTACCAAATATTATTGGAACATTTTTTCAATATTTTTAAACATCGCCTAATTATCAGCTACTTAGATAAATCTTCCTTTAAAGCTTTCTGATAGCAACAACGGCACAAAGGCTCATACTCTTCCTTTTCACCCAATAATACTCTCTTATCATTAAGCACAGTACGATGAGAAACATAAGCCAGATTACCACACTTCACACAAATGGCATGCACCTTAGTCACTTCATCAGCAATGGCACACAGCGCAGGAATCGGTCCAAACGGCACTCCCTTAAAATCCATATCAAGTCCTGCAATGATAACCCGAACTCCCCGATTAGCCAATTCATTACAAACTTCAGGTAATCCATCATCAAAAAACTGAGCCTCATCAATTCCTACCACATCTATCTCGGAAGTAAATAACAGGATACTGGCTGAAGAATCGATTGGCGTCGATTTTATACTATTATTATCGTGTGATACAACTTCTTCCTCTGAATAACGAGTATCAATAGATGGTTTAAATATTTCTACCCGCTGATGAGCAAAAGTAGCCCTTCGTAAGCGCCGTATCAACTCCTCTGTTTTACCGGAAAACATAGAACCACATATCACTTCAATCCTTCCTCTCCGGCAAGTCTCTTCCCGGTGATCTTCTGAATATACTACCATATTTATTTCATTACGTAAAAACAATTGCAAAATTACAACGACGAATCGAAATCAGCGAAAAATCAACGCACTTTTATTAATAGTGACGAAAACACCATGTAAAGAGAAAACTTCTGTTAAATGTTTGACAAATCGAACACGTAAATACGAAAACTTTTTACCTTTGCTATTATAACATGAAGTACAAAGTATGGGAAAACTATATGTCGTACCTACTCCGGTAGGTAATATGGAAGACATGACTTTTCGGGCTATCCGTGTATTAAAGGAAGCGGACCTGATTTTGGCTGAAGATACACGAACATCGGGTATCCTCTTAAAACATTATGAAATCAAGAATGCAATGCAGTCACACCATAAATTCAATGAACATCAAACGGTGGAAAGCATTGTCAACCGCATAAAAGGAGGACAGACGGTAGCTTTAATCTCAGATGCCGGTACTCCAGGAATTTCCGATCCCGGTTTCCTAGTGGTAAGAGAGTGTGTAAGAAACGGCATAGAAGTACAATGTCTGCCTGGAGCTACCGCTTTTGTGCCGGCCCTAGTTTCATCCGGACTTCCAGATGAACGTTTTTGCTTCGAAGGGTTTCTTCCACAGAAAAAAGGTCGTATGACACGGCTGAATTCCCTGAAAGAAGAAAGCCGCACCATGATTTTCTATGAATCTCCCTACCGTCTGCTAAAAACGCTGACCCAGTTCGCAGAAATTTTTGGAGCCGACCGCCCTGTTTCCGTATGCCGAGAGATTTCCAAAATACATGAAGAAAGCGTAAGAGGAACACTTCAGGAAGTAATTGCACACTTCACAGAAACTGAACCTAGAGGAGAAATCGTCATTATACTAGGAGGAAAAGAAAACTAAATTATAATTCTAAATTCAAAAACTATGAGAAAGGTTGTTTTATCTGCTTTATGTGCTGCCGCCCTGCTGACAGCATGTAATAACTCAGGCCAGAACAAAAGCACTTTGCAAGCTCAGAATGACTCACTGATGCTTGAACTCTCTAACCGCGACACAGAACTGGACGAAATCATGGGAGCTTTCAATGAAATTCAAGAAGGATTCCGCGAAATCAACGAAGCCGAAAATCGTGTTGACTTGAAAGAAGGTACACTAGAAAGCCAGTCGGCTGCCGACAAAATAAAGGAAGATATCCGCTTTATCAGCGAAAAGCTAAAATCAAATCGTGAACAAATTGCCAAACTGGAAGAACAGCTGAAAAACAGCAAATACCAATCGGCTCAATTAAAAAAGGCAGTAAAGAACCTTACAGCAGAATTGGCAGCTAAACAGCAACAGATTGAAACCCTGCAAGCTGAATTGGCAGCCAAAAATATCCGTATCGCAGAATTAGACGAAGCGGTTATGGATTTGAACAAGAATGTAGACGAACTGAGTGCAGAAAATGAAGCTAAAACCAAGACTGTAGAAGCACAAGATAAGGCACTCAATACGGCCTGGTATGTATTCGGCACTAAATCAGAGTTGAAAGACCAAAAAATCCTGAAAAAAGGTGACGTGCTAAAAGACAATGATTTCAACAAAGATTATTTCACTCAAATTGATATCCGGAAGGAAAAAGAAATTAAACTTTACTCCAAGCGAGCAGAATTACTGACCACTCACCCACAGAGTTCATACGAACTTGTAAAAGACGACAAAGGCCAGCTGACCTTGAAAATCAATAATCCGAATGAATTCTGGAGTGTATCACGTTATTTGGTAATTCAAGTAAGATAATCATTGGTTATTATATATGAAATTCCCCTTATCCCTATCTTGAACCAAGGGATAAAGGGAATTCTATTTTAGGGAAATATTATTTCAGGAAGTTTTCAGCACGCCCTGGTGAAAGAAGCTCCCACAAAGAAGCAACAACCCAACCGGGAGCAAAAATATCATTATAATATCCCTTTCCATTCTTACCATAGTCCCAATTTGTGTGCTGTACAACTTCAGGATAAAACCCTTTTTTAGCAATTCCACACAAATGACCTTCATGAGGCAACAGCTGGCGCATGGAAGAACTTATAACCTTAGAAAACGCAGTAAAACGAGGTTCATTAAATTCTTTAGATAACCAATGAAGCACATCTGCAAAATCAAAAATAAACACATCAATGTGATTATTTTCTACAGATACATTTCCCCAACCACGAGTTTTCAAGCCAATATCTCCCAACATTTGTCCTTTTGCAAATGGAACATCCCAAGTGTAATACCATGACAAAGCAAAATAAGCCGCTTTCTTAGCAAGTTCCGCATAATGTGTGCGTTCCTGTCCCTTCGTTGCCAAAGCCAAATAATACGCAGCTGTAGAAGCGTATAAAGATGCTTCTTTGTCCTCACAATTCGCATCCAAAGTAGAAGAGAAATAATCTGCCTTTGAAATCAGCTCTTTTTCCAGGTAACCTACAGAACGCTTGGCAGCTTCCAGATAACGTTTATCTTTGAAATATTTATATCCCATCACCAAAGGAAGAGTAGCCGAAGGCGTACTTCCTCCAGATTTATCTACAAGAGAAAAGTCGTCTTTAAATTTACGAGGAAAACTTCCATCAGGATTCTGTAATTTCAAGAAAGCATCAAGCATTGTCTTTAATCGTTTTTCCCATTCCGGATGTTTACGTCCATGCAATTTTTCATAATTCAAATAATACAACACAGCATACACCCCTTCTGACTGACGCCGGATACTATGATTCTTTTCAACAAAGTTACGTTTATAATGTACAACTTCGTTAAAGAATCCTGCTTCAGAAAAGCCATGCAGCAAATAGGAGTCAAAAATACTGTTTGCATTTTTCACCAAGTCGGTACGTTGTCTTTCCTCTCCATACTCTAACGCATTAAACGCATTCAGCAATGTACGGCCTACGAAACCAACTTCAGCCACATCTAAATTTTCACAAGTAGCTGTACGTAGTTCTACTCCAGAATAATATTTAGCAGGTGTATCATCCACGTAACTTTCCACAAAGAAATTACTCAATACATCTTTCATAATCTCATCTGTGTAAGGAGTCTCTACCGGAGTTGGTTTATACAAATCATAGCTATACTCCCAAGCTTTTTGCACGCAATCGGAAAAGTCTTCTGCTACAGTTTCATGAATTTCCCATGTCAATGTCAAACTTTCTCCTTTCTTCAAGAACTGATATGCTTCTACAGAAGGAGCCAAGGTTAACTTACGAATATAAGTCTTCGGAGCTTCTTTATAAGGATAACCAAAAGATAGCGTAGCAGTTCCACTTACATTTTCAAATCCGGTATAGCCAATAGACGTTTTTCCAGAAAGAATCACTTCACCTTCCTTATGAGTTGTCAAAGCCTCATCCTCAAACTCAGCAATACGAGTTACAGAGATTGATTTCTTATTTTTTTCGTCAAAAATTGTGGTCATAGGAGTACTCAGACGGTCCTCACGCACCAGCCAGCTATCTGAAGTATGAAATGAAGGTGCTTCCTTGGGAGAACGAAGGTTACGACGATACCAGAAACCAGGCATATAAAACAAGCAGTCTTCATGCCGTGAATCCGACTTTATCTGTTCACCAAAATTGAAATACACATCTTCCAACGCAACCATCCACAAGCTGATTTGTTTGGTTTGCCCTTCTCCCGTTACATTCTGATACAACAATACTGGCAATTTATGATTACTCACCAACTGATAATCAAAATTCCCATCCGACAACTTATTCAGCGTTAAAGGATAGTTTACCGCCATGTTGCCTGGTACTTTCAAAGCTATGGAAGCAGAAACATTAGACGGAGCATATTCAAATGCATTTACGCCCAATACTCCCATCCATAAAGCTATTCCTGACAATAGATGTCTTAGTTTCATAAGATAATTATTTTTTAGTTTTAAAATTCGGTTTTTCAGCTGATATAGAAGGAGTATTTCCTGTCACCATTGGCCATCCATCCTTCCAAGACACTTTATCTAACATCAGTACACGTCCATCTGGATTTTTTACACTTACTGCATGATACAATATCCAGTCATTCCCAGCTTCATCTGCCACAATTTCCGAATTGTGTCCTGCTCCTACAAATGCTTCATTCTTATGTATGAGTATCTCATGGCGATTGTCCAACATGCGTTCTCCTTGTTTGTTCATATAAGGACCCAATAAGTGTTTAGATCGTCCAACGACTGTTGTATAAGTACTTTTCAATCCTTCACAACAGCTACCGATTGAAGCAAACATATAATAATAATCTCCGCGTTTGTGAATATACGTTCCCTCGTACGCAGTTCCTGCTATCTGAACAGGAGTAGCACCCGCCTTTACAGTCAATCCATCCTCGCTCAATTCGATAGCATAAATACCTCTGAAACTTCCCCAAAACAAATATTTCTTCCCAGCCTCTTCTATATAAAAAGGGTCAATGGAATTCTGTACATTGATACCATTGCTACGAAACATCATTCCACAATCTTTAAACGGTCCTTTCGGACGATCGGCTATAGCACATCCGATACCACAGGTCCATTCTCCTCCCCAGACAGACATGGAATAATACAATACATATTTATTCCCTATTTTATTTATATCAGGAGCCCAAATTCCTCCTTCAGGTTCAAAATCCGGACGTGTAGCATCTGTAAAAGCAGTCCCCACAAATTCCCAGTTTACCAAATCTTTGGAACGGTGAATAGGAAGATTACGTATATCTTCCGTAGCATAAAGATAAAAATATCCATCTTCGCCCTTTATAATGGAAGGGTCTGGCAAACTATAATCAATTACCGGATTAGCATATTTATCAGCTGCATACAGACTGACAGAAAAGGTTAACCCTAAAAATAAACTTTTAATTTTCATGCTATATTATTGTTTTTATATCACTTAATTTTAAGACAATCTACTTCCAAGCTGTCATACCCGGATACGTATTCGGTAACACTTTTTTCTATACAAAAATACGAAGGAAAACTTTCACCGTCTACATAGATTTTCTTATCTCCTTCTCCCACTAGTCTGCTACTGAATCATTCTCTTTTAAATACGGACTTAAACTATCTTCGCTGCATAAGCTATCACTGAAAGCCGACGCCGACTGTAAGATGTGTTTCCATGTAATCTTAAAATTTAAGGAATTTCCGTCTCCAATTATAAATTGAAGACGGAAATAAATAATTAATACATAGGATTCTGAGTTAACTGCCCGTCACTTTGATCTATTTCGTATTGAGGAATAGGCAATCGACGATGTTTACCAATTACAAAATTGTTGAAGTCTGCATCGCGAGATTTCAGTTCATTGATACCTTCTTGCGTATCCAACATTCCCCAACGTTTCAAATCAGCCCAACGCCATCCTTCGAAACATAATTCCAAAGTTCTCTCCATTTGTAGACGCTTCAAAAAAGCATCCTTAGAGTTTAGACAAGCAGCCCATTGGCTATCTTCTAATTTAGCTAAGCCCACTCTTTCACGTACCTGATCTACATATTTAGCAGCTTCAGCAACTGTACCATTTGTCTCAACAATACATTCTGCATAATTTAACAGAATATCTGCATAACGTATAATACGATAATTATTACGTGCAAAATAATCTTCTCTATCACGGTAATAAGAAGTATTATACTTACGTATATAACAGTCCTCTGGATCCCTTCCCCAATTATTCCATTGTTCATCTGCATCCGCATCTGCTACATTGTAATATTTTTTGGACTCATCAGGAAAATCTGCGGAGAATCCATGGTACAATATACTGTTATACAAACGAATATCATTCTTTCCATCAACTCTTGTCTCTTTCAGGAACTCATCAACCAACCAACGTCTGGCTTTTCCATCTCCCCAACCAATTCCACTAGGAGCATAGAACTGCGTTCTCTGAAAACCAGTAGCCATACTGGCATTGTTTCCTGTATCACCTTTGTTCGTATCATCAAACTGGATTTCAAAAACACTTTCCTTATTATTTTCATCCAAGTCGGTAAAATTATCCACCCAATTATCAATTAAGCCATACAAACCGGTTTTTTCCTTCTCTATCAACCAGTTCAACTGCTCTTTTGCCTTGTCATATAAATGCTGTTGCATATATGCTTTCCCTAGCAATGCCTTAGCTGCTCCACGAGTGGCACGCCCCAAATTTTCAGCATCCCAACTACCCGGCAAATTTTCAGCAGCATAAAGTAAATCTTTTTCTACTTGAGCCCAAATTTCAGCTTCCGTTGCATCTTTGGGACGATAACCTGCATCAACTGGTTCCAATATCAATGTACCTTTATCCCAAAGCAAGTTTATCTGAAAATACCATAATGCACGCATAAATGAAGCTTGTGCCAAAATTTGTTTCTTTTCCGTATCATCCATATCAATCGCAGGCACATATTTCAACACCTGGTTACAACGGAAAATACCCATATAAAAATACTCCCAATGCTGGTTGTTACCCTCATTAAAATTATAGTTAGAATATAGGAATCGAGTCCAGTCTCCTAATTCAATCCAAGGTGAAGAGCTCCATCCTTCATCAGACGATAAATCATAACGGAAAGAAAGCCAACGCATCCATGTAGGTTCTTTATATAAAGCACTATAACAAGCATTTACACCGGCCTCTGCATCTGCTGCTTTATTCCAGAATGTAGGTATAGTTACTTCATTGGGATTGTTGATATCCAATAAATCAGCACTACATCCTGTACAAAATACCATTGCACTGCCTAACAAAAAGTTATATATTTTCTTCATATCCAAATCAATTAAAAAGTCAAATCCAAACCGAACATTACTGAACGAGTATTAGGGAAAGCAAATCCGCTAGTACCCCTATTCCACACATCTGTATTTACAAAATCCGGATCTAATCCACTATATCCTGTAATAGTAAGCAAGTTACTTCCTGTTACAAACAATCGTAATTTATCAATACCATAACTACTTAACAAGGACTTTTTAAACGTATAACCTAAAGAAATATTCTTCAATCTAAAATAAGAACCATTCTCTAAGAAACGATCACTGTCCATTGAATTTCGCTGATCACCATAGATAATACGGGGAGTATTTGAAGATGGATTCTCCTGATACGGTTCTTCTCCTTTTTCAAAACGAATGTAATTTGAATTATCAGAGAATAAATGTCCCTGCCATTTGTCTATATTATAGATTTTATTTCCAAACTGACCATACCACATCATACTCAAATCAAAATTTTTCCATTCTGCATTGAAAATCAAAGAAGTTTGCAGCTTAGCCCAAGGGCTTCCACATATCTGTCGGTCATTATCCGTAATATTGGTGTCATCATCAATATTTACATATCTCACATCACCCAATTGTGGACGCTGTCCATTTATTAAAATAGGCTCTCCTTTCGAGTTTACATAATTATCAATATCTTCCTGCGTTCTAAAAAGTCCATCTGTTTTCCGCAGATAGAACATAGCCAATGGTTCACCCGGCTTACTGATAGATTGGCCAGAAATCAAATAAGGCTTATCATAACCCAAATCAGTAACTTCATTCTTTAATGTAGTAAGATTTAGGCTGACATTATATTTAAAGTCAGAAACCTGATCCCTCCAGCCTATCGTCATCTCAAAACCTGAGTTTTTCAAACTTGCAGCATTGGCTTTAGGAGCTCCTCCCTGATTACCTGTAGATAAAGCAATCGGCATATCAGTCAAAACATCAGATGTTTTAGACACATAATATTCGGCACTAACATTTAAACGCTGGTTTAAAAATGCTGCATCCAAACCAAAGTTCATCGTCTCCTTTGTTTCCCAAACCAAATTACTATTTACCAGTTTTACTTGTGCAGCTCCGGCTACCGGTACTCCTCCTATAATAGTCACTAAACTCTGGTTGATTGTTCCCAAATAATCCCAGTCACCAATGGATGAATTACCCAATCGGCCCCAGTTTCCTCTAATTTTCAAATCATCGACCCAAGATGATTTAAAGAATTTTTCCTTAGAAATTCTCCAAGCAGCAGAAACAGAAGGGAAATTACCCCAACGATTTTCCTTAGACAAACGAGAAGTACCATCGCGACGGAAAGTAGCTGTAAAATAATATTTATCATCATAAATATAATTTACACGTCCCAAATAAGAAATCATTGCATTCTTACTAATACTATTTGTATTTTGCTGATTGCTTTTTCCTGAATTAAGTACATGCAGCCATTCTTCCTCTCCTATTAGCGGAAAATTCAAACGTGAAGCCCACAGACCTTCCCATTCATGACTCTGATAAGTTGTACCAACAACCGCATCTACATGGTGTTTCCCAAAATCCTTATTAAAATTCAAGGTATGCTCAATCAGCATATTATATGTATTGTCACGCTGCTTCTGGCTTTCTGGATCACGGTGTTCCTGATTCTGTGTCCAGTTACCTTCTCCTCTAAACCATGACTTTTCATAGAAATATAAATCAATACCTCCATTAAATTTATAAGATAAGAAATCAAAAGGTTTGAATTCTAACCACACAGAACCATTAATACGATTTTGTCTTTCCTCCATTTCTTCCAAATTCTCACGCGCTATCGGATTGGTTCCAAATGTATTATATTTAGCAGCATCTCCATAACCATACCCTCCTGGATTATTTTCATCATATACGGGTATAGTAGGCATCATGCGCATCACATCATTATAAGGATTAGTCTGTAAAGGATCTTTATTTGTTAACGAATAAGCTAAATTCTCCCCAAAAGAAAACCATCCTCTTTTACCTGTAGTATTTACACGAAAACTATAACGGTTAAAGCTATTACCATAGGAAACGCCATCATTATTATAATATCCAGCAGAAACATAATAGTTTCCAGATTCTCCCCCACCAGACAAAGACACATTATAATCTTGGACTAAAGCTGTTTTAAACACTTCATCCTGCCAGTTAGTATCAAAATCAGAGTGTTGCTGCAAAGAAGTAATGCTGCCTACTCCATTTTTTATAGCCTCACTATAAGCCATATCATTATACTTCTTATATTCAGCAGCATTCATAAGATCATATTTCGGACTCCATTCCAATGTTTCTTTCACGCTAACACCAACTTTCATGGGACCTGTACTACCTTTTTTTGTCGTAACAATAATAACTCCATTAGCAGCACGAGAACCATAAATAGCCGCAGCAGAAGCATCTTTCAGAATTTGCATAGATTCAATATCAGCCGGATTAAAATCTACCCCTGGATTAGTAATCATTCCATCTACAATCCACAAAGGAGAATTATCACTTAAAGAACCGACTCCACGAATTTCTATCGAAGCATCTTCACCCGCTCTACCAGTACTGCGTACATTAATACCTGTAGCTAAACCTTGCAATTGACTCGTAATTGTTCCTGCTGCACTTTTTTTCATTTCTTTCGCATCCACGACAGCCACAGCACCTGTAAGATCCGATTTTTTCACAGACTGATAACCAATCACAACCACCTCATCAAGAGCCTCCGAATCATCCTTCAAAACAATTTTCACAGGTTGCCCCTTAAAAGCTATTTCCTGGGATACCATACCAATATAAGAAAAAACAAGCACATCTCCCTTTTTCCCCTCCAGGGAGAAATTACCATCCAAGTCTGTAGTTGTTCCTATTGTACTTCCTTTTATAATTACATTAACTCCGATTAAAGGAAGATTTTCCATATCAACTACTGTACCGGTCATTGTTACATTCTGTGCATAAATATTTCTGTCTCTTATACACATCTCCGAGCCCACGAGACTGCAGCTAATCTC
>ERZ1027150.2195-NODE-2195-length-10596-cov-11.050944_pt1 | contig 10596 bp, 11 predicted proteins | sample MGYA00519276_ERZ1027150 | MGnify/ENA primary metagenome ERZ1027150 (study PRJEB26926, sample SAMN06164860) | human gut metagenome | biome: ENVO:00009003; feature: ENVO:2100002; material: ENVO:00002003 | host: Homo sapiens | place: USA | collected 2012 ... | reverse complement strand
GAGATTAGCTGCAGTCTCGTGGGCTCGGAGATGTGTATAAGAGACAGGCCCTGCTGATCCTTGCCACGAAGCCGGACGCCCGCAGGCTTGGCGATAAAGATTTCTGGCGGGATCAGGGCGTGTATATCAAGCGGCAGGAGTTCGGCCATCCAATTAAGATCGTCGAGTCCAACGGTGAATACACCCGCGACGACGGCAGCATCGGCGTGTCCTACAACATCAAGCGTGTCTATGACATCTCGCAGACCACTGCCCGAACGAGAGCACCGCAGGCGGTTTCCCATGATGCACGGGCGCTGCTGAACGCCCTGATCTACAAGCGCCCCGCACCGGTGCAGTCCGTGGATGAGCTGCCAAACGGTATGAATGCCGTGTACGACCGTGAGCAGAACGCCGTTTTTGTCCGCCGGGGTCTGTCGGCAATCGATCTGTTCTGCGGTCTGTCCAAGGCGTTGGCGCAGGCGGAACTTGCCCGGACCGGCGAGGAATACACCGAAGAAAACGCCGGTTTCAAGGCACAGTGCGTTTCCTATATTCTCGGCAAAGAGTTCGGTGTGGATGTGAGCGGCTATGCCTTTGAAGCGCCTGCCGACTTTCTGCGCACCGATGACCCGCAGACGATCCGCGCCGAACTGACCGACATCCGGGACACCGCCTATGACATTTCCGCAAGAATGATGCGGTCGCTGGAACAGAACAAAGCGCCCCGCCATACGGAACAGGAGCGCTGATTATGGAGAAAACAGAAAAACGGGTACTGACGCTCGACCGTTACGAACATGGCGTTGTTATCAATGCTCTGAATGAAATGCGAAACGACCTGCTGGAAGAAGAACGCCCCACCGATATTGTTGACGAGGTTCTTTTGAAGGTGATCGATGCCCCTCGTCGTCGCGGACTGCGTTCACTCGTTTCGCCCGCAAGCGAGCGAAAGCTCGACCACTCCGTCGCTCCTCCTCTCCCCACAAAGTCTGACGACTTTGCGGGGACCCCATATAAATATGAAAGGGACAGAGATGAAGAACGATAAAAGCACTTCCCTTATCCTCTGTCTGTTCGGTATTCTCCCCGTGGTGTGGCTGGGGCTGCTGATCGCTCCCGCCGTACACGGAGGCTTGCCCGAAATTCTTACCCGGTTTCCTGCGGCAATGAACGACCCGTTTCATATAGAGCTTTGCGGGGACAGTCTGAAAACTGTCCTCGTTCTGCTTTGTGCCTGCGGGCTTGCGGTGGGTGTCATTCTATCGTCCCGCCGCAATTACCGTCGAGGCGAGGAACACGGTTCGGCCAAGTGGGGCTCTGCCCGAACCGTCAACCGAAAATACCGGGCAGCCGAGCCGGAGGACAATAAGATCTTCACGCAGAATGTCCGGATGGGACTGGACGGACGAAAGCACCGCCGCAATCTCAACACGGTCGTTGTCGGCGGCAGCGGCGCAGGCAAGACGAGGTTTTACGCCAAACCGAATCTGTGTCAGGCCAACACGAGCTTTACCGTGCTCGACCCGAAAGGCGAGCTGCTGCGCAGTACGGGGCATCTGCTGCGGCAAAAGGGCTATGAGGTGCGGGTGCTGGATCTTCTGAACATGGAGAAAAGCCACTGCTACAATCCGTTTGTCTACCTGCGGGACGACAACGATGTGCAGCGGCTTGTGACCAATCTGTTCAAAAGCACCACGCCGAAAGGCAGCCAGTCCAACGATCCTTTTTGGGACACGGCCGCATCTATGCTCCTGCTGGCTCTCATTTTCTATCTGAAACACGAAGCGCCGCCCGACGAGCAGAATTTTCCGATGGTCATGGAGATGCTGCGCGCAGCGGATGTGCGGGAGGACTGCGACGAATACACCTCGCCGCTGGACGAGCTGTTTGAGCGGCTGGAGATGCGGAAGCCTGACCATATCGCCGTGAAGTATTATAAGGACTACCACTCCGGCAGCGCCAAAACGCTGAAATCCATTCAGATCACGCTGGCAGCAAGGTTAGAGAAATTCAACCTCTCCTCTCTGGCGGCACTGACCGCTACGGACGAGCTGGATCTGCCGTCCCTCGGAGAAAAGAAAGTGGCGCTCTTTGCCCTGATCCCCGACAATGACACCAGCTTTAACTTTTTGGTCAGCATTTTGTACACCCAGCTTTTTCAGCAGCTATTCTATCTGGCCGACCACAAATACGGCGGCAGTCTGCCCGTCCCCGTCCACTTCCTGATGGACGAATTTGCGAATGTTTCGCTGCCCGATGACTTTTCAAAAATTCTGGCGGTTATGCGTTCAAGGCAGGTGTTTGTTTCAATTATCCTGCAAAATATAGCAGCGCTGAAAGCCTTGTTTGAAAAGGAATGGGAATCTATTTTAGGAAACTGCGACGAGTTCCTTTACCTCGGCGGCAACGAAACCTCGACCCACAAGCTGATCTCGGAATCCTATCTCGGCAAATCCACCATCGACACCAACACCTACGGCAAATCGTCGGGGCGTAACGGTAATTACAGCACGAATTATCAGATTTCCGGGCGTGAGCTTATGACGCCGGACGAGGTTCGTATGCTGGATAACCGCTGCGCCCTTTTGTTTATCCGCGGTGAATTGCCGATTATGGACGAAAAGTACGACATCTTGAAACACCCGAATGTATCTCTTACCACGGACGGCAGCGCCGCGCCCTATGAACACGGCGGGACGGAAAATGCCGTTGCGACGCTCTCGTTTGCAGAAGCTGCCGCCGAAACCGTATCCGCCCCCAATGAACCCACACTCGATTATGAGCTTCTGTCCGACGAGGATATAGAGGCTCTTTTTTAATTCAATTCTCAAGGAGGATAAACCCATGAAGAACACCAAAAAGACCGCAAACAAGCTGCCTGTGCCCGGCAAGGTCAGAAAGGGCTTTCGTTTCTACTGCGCCGCCGTGCTGTCGGTTGCGCTTGTGCTCGGCTGCTCCGTAACGGCCTTTGCCGCCAATGACCCGATCACCGTCGTGAACAACCTGAGCAATTTCATTTTCGGTCTGATCCGTGCGGTCGGTCTGATCCTGCTCGGCTGGGGCATCGTGCAGGTGGGACTTTCGTTCCAGTCCCACGACCCCAGCCAGCGCAGCAACGGCTTTCTCACCCTTGCGGGCGGCATCGTCATCACCTTTGCCAAAGAGATCCTGAACCTGATCACGGGCTGAAAGGAGGCAGCAGATGGAAAAGTGTGAGTGCTATATCCACTCTTTGAAACAGGGAGAAACCCATGTGCTCGGTGAGGCGACGATCCTCAAACGCATCGGGGACAACGACTACCTTGCCGAATACAACGGCGTGAAGTGCCACGCCATATTCAATCCCTTTGCCGGGCGCTACTTTGTAGACGATGTGTACGGCGTGATCCGCAGTTCGCCCGACCGGGACAGCAGATAAATGATACGGCGCACGGGGCAGGTCACTTCGGCCTGCCCCTATTTGCCGGAAAGGAGGAAGCTGTGAAGAAGTACAGCATTATTTACGCCGACCCGCCTTGGCGATACAAGGTCTATTCTAAAAAGGGACTTGGACGCTCTGCCGAATCCCACTACCCGACAATGGCGCTGGAAGATATACGGGCGCTGCCGGTCGGCACACTTGCCGCAGATGACTGCGTATTGTTTCTATGGACAACGATCCCGCTGCTGCACGACTGCTTTTCGGTCATGCGTGCATGGGGCTTTTCGTATAAGACGGTGGCTTTCGTATGGATCAAGCAGAACCGCAAGTCCGACAGTCTGTTTTGGGGCATGGGACACTGGACGAGAGCCAATGCGGAGTTCTGTATGCTTGCCACCAAAGGACACCCGAAACGCCGTTCGGCCGGGGTGCATCAAGTCATCATTTCCCACATTGAGGAACACAGCAAGAAACCGGAAGAAGCAAGGCGGCGCATTGTTGAGCTGATGGGCGATCTGCCCCGCATTGAACTGTTCGCCCGTCAGAAAGCGGACGGATGGGATGTTTGGGGCAACGAGGTCGCCTGCGATATTGCGCTGACGGGAGGTGAGATCAATGTCGGATAACTGGATCGTGCAGAACCTCGAAAACGCACTCAAAACTTGGAACGAAAAGCTGGCGGAGATCTGGCAGCTCATTACGCAGTCGCCGGAGCAGTTCAAGGGCGGCACGATTTGGAATGTGATCGTCGGCATCCACGGTGCGGTGCAGGCCATCGGGCTTGCGCTGCTCGTTTTGTTCTTTGTAGTAGGCGTGATGAAAACCTGCGGTTCTTTTGCGGAACTGAAGCGGCCGGAGTACGCTCTGAAAGTGTTTATCCGTTTTGCCCTCGCCAAAGCCGCCGTCACATACAGCTTGGAACTGATGATTGCCCTGTTCAATATCGTGCAGGGGCTGATCTCCACCATTATGAACGCCGCAGGCTTTGGTGCGGCGCAGGAAACCGTGCTGCCTGCCGAAATCGTGACCGCCGTGGAGAACTGCGGCTTTTTTGAAAGCATCCCATTGTGGGCAGTGACCTTGATCGGCGGGCTGTTCATCACGGTCTTGTCGTTTATCATGATCATGACCGTGTATGGCAGATTTTTCAAACTTTATCTCTACACGGCCATTGCGCCGGTTCCGCTCTCGGCCTTTGCGGGCGAACCGTCGCAGAATATCGGCAAGAGCTTTATCAAGAGTTATGTCGCCGTTTGCTTGGAAGGCGCGATCATCGTACTGGCCTGCATCATTTTCTCCCTGTTTGCATCCAGCCCGCCCGTCGTCGATCCCGACGCTGCGGCGGTAACGCAAGTGTGGTCGTATGTGGGCGAGCTGATTTTCAACATGCTGGTGCTTGTCGGCGCTGTCAAGATGGCCGACCGTGTTGTGCGTGAAATGATGGGACTGTAAGGAGGAAGAAATTTGGAAGTGAAAATCAATCGGGAGATCCGCAATTATACGGAATCCATGTTTTTCGGACTGTCCATGCGGCAGTTCGTTTTTTCTGTCTTGGCGATTCTCGTCGCCGTGGGACTGTACTTTCTGCTGAAACCCCACTTCGGGACGGAAACCGTCAGTTGGATGTGTATTCTCGGTGCCGCACCGTTTGCGGCGCTGGGCTTTATCACTTATCACGGCATGACCGCCGAGCAATTCCTCTGGGCATGGCTGCGCTCGGAGCTGGTAGAGCCGAAAGAGCTTCGCTTTGAATCATCGAACCTCTACTACGAAGCGCTGAAAGACAAATTGGAGGAAGGAAAATCATGATCAAAACGCTGAAAAACCTGCTGAAACAGGACAAGGAGCGGTACACCGTGCCCCGCAAGGTACAGGATGTGATCCCCGTCCGCCGCATCTGGAAGGACGGTATTTTTCAGGTGGGCGGCCGCTTTTCCAAAACCTATCAGTTCACCGACATCAACTACCTTGTGGCAAGCCGTGAGGACAAGGAGCAGATGTTTCTTGCCTACTCGGAGCTGCTGAACAGTCTGGATTCCGGGGCAACGACGAAGATCACCATTAACAACCGCAGGCTGAACCGGGCAAATTTCGAGCAGTCGATCTTGATGCCCATGCGGGGCGACGCCTGCGATGTGTACCGCAGAGAATACAATCAAATGCTGCTTAATAAGGCCACCGGCGCCAACGGCATCGTTCAGGAGAAATATATCACGGTGTCGGTCTACAAGAAGGACATCGAAGAAGCCCGCACCTACTTTGTCCGGATCGGCGCCGACCTGATCGCCCATTTCGCCGCCCTCGGCTCCAAGTGTACCGAGCTGGACGCCGCCGAAAAGCTGCGGGTGCTCCACGACTTTTACCGTCAGGGCGAGGAAGTGGCGTTTCACTTTGACCCGCAGGACATGATGCGCAAGGGGCATGATTTCAAGGACTATATCTGCCCCGACTCTTTGGAGAAAAGCAGCGACTGTCTGAAGCTGGGCGAAAAATACTGCAGGGTCTTGTTTCTGAAAGACTACGCTTCGTATATCAAAGACAGTATGGTCACGGAGCTGACCGATTTCAACCGAAATATGATGCTGTCGATCGATGTTGTGCCGATCCCCACCGACGAGGCCGTGCGGGAGGTGGAAAACCGCCTGCTCGGTATCGAAACCAATATCACCAACTGGCAGCGCAGACAGAACGCCAACAACAATTTCTCTGCCGTCGTCCCCTATGATATGGAGCTCCAGCGCAAGGAAAGCAAGGAGTTTCTGGACGACCTGACCACGAGGGATCAGCGGATGATGCTGGCAGTCATTACGATGGTGATTACCGCCGACGACAAAAAACAGCTCGACAGCGACACCGAAACGGTACTTGCCGTGGCACGAAAGCATATGTGCCAGCTTGCGGTTTTGAAATTTCAGCAGCTTGACGGTCTGAATACCGTTCTCCCCATCGGCACACGGAGAATCAATGCGTTCCGTACCCTCACCACCGAGAGCCTTGCAGTGTTCATGCCCTTTAAGGTGCAGGAAGTACAGGACAAGGGCGGCATTTACTTCGGGGAGAACGCCATCTCTCACAACCTCATCATGTGCAATAAGGCAAATCTTCTGAATCAATCGGCGTTCCTGTTGGGCGTGCCCGGTTCGGGCAAATCGTTCAGCGCTAAGGAACTGATCGCTTTTCTTATTCTCAACACTGCCGATGATGTACTGGTCTGCGACCCGGAAAACGAATTTGGTGCGCTGGCGGCGGCTTTGGGCAAGGAAACAGCGACCGTCATTCATATGGCGGCGGGCGGCAAAGATCGTTTGAACGCCATGTATATGGTGGACGGCTACGGCGAGAACAACCCCATCGTGGAAAAATCGCAGTTCATCATGTCCCTTGTGGAGCAGATCGACAAGGCCGGTGTCGGCCCGCAGCAGAAATCCATCATCGACCGCTGCACGGCGCTGGTGTATCAGGACGCCGAGCAAACGGGCAAGCCCGCCACACTATGCGACCTTCGAAACAAGCTGCTGGAACAGCCCGAAGAAAAGGCCAAGGAGATCGCCTTGTCGCTGGAGCTGTTCACCACTGGCTCACTCGATATTTTCGGTCATGAAAGCACCGTTGACCTCGACAAGCGCATCGTCGTATTTGATATTCACGGCCTTGGCGAGCAGCTGAAGCCGACGGGACTGTTGGTGATCACCGACACCATCCTCAACCGTGTCACCCTCAACTGGAAGAAGGGCAAGCGCACCCACATCTTCATCGACGAATTTCATGTCGTTTTTGAAAACGAGCAGAGCGGCATTTTCTTCAATTCCGCATGGCGGCAGTTCCGCAAGCGCAACGGTTATCCCACCGCCATCACGCAGAATGTGGAATACCTGCTGGATTCCGTGCAGGCAAGCACAATGCTCTCCAACTCCGAGTTCGTGGTCATGCTCAATCAGGCGTTCTCCGACCGTGCCAAGCTCTCGAAGCTCCTGAACATTTCCGACGAGCAGATGAGCTATGTCACCAATGCCGACGCAGGCTGCGGGCTGATCAAGTACGGCTCGGCGCTGGTGCCGTTTATCAACCGCTTTCCGAAAGATACCGAGCTTTACCGCATTATGACGACGAAGCCGGAGGAAGTGAGCAGCCTATGAAAACAGACGTGATTATCAACCGGGACGCGCTTTGTGCTTTGCAGGAATTACCCAGTGAAAGCGTCCATTGCTGCGTTACAAGCCCGCCGTACTTTGCGCTGCGGGACTATGGGCTTGACGCACAAATCGGACAGGAGGATACGCCGGAACAGTATATTGACAGGCTGACCTCTGTTTTTCGCGAGCTTTACCGGGTGCTTAGAAAGGACGGTACGTTATGGCTGAATATCGCAGACACCTATTGCGGCACAGGAAATAAAGGCGGCTATGCTGACCCAAAAAAACCAAAGGGACGCACCGGACAGCGGATTGCAAGGAACAGCCGCGTTACCGGCTGCAAACAAAAGGACTTAATCGGTATTCCCTGGCTCTTGGCGTTTTCCCTACGGGAACAGGGGTGGTATCTACGGAGCGATATTATATGGCAAAAACAAAATCCTATGCCGGAAAGCTGCAAAGACCGCCCGACCCGCTGCTATGAACATATCTTCCTGCTTTCAAAGGAAAAGAAATATTACTATGACGCTGCCGCCATTGCAGAACCCTTAGCACCTACTACCGCAGAACGGTATCGCAGAGCGCGCAGCACCAACAGCAAATACACACAGGAAATACCCGGACAAGGAAAGGTGCAGGGACTAAACCGACCGCGGGACGGTGGCTACTATGACGACGCGCTCATGCCGACCACGCGGAACAAGCGGGACGTGTGGCTGATTAACACTGTCCCATATAAAGGGGCGCATTTTGCAGCTTTTCCCCCGAAATTAGCGGAAACCTGTATCTTGGCGGGCTGTCCCAAAGGTGGGATTGTCATAGACCCGTTTTTCGGAAGCGGAACCACAGGATTTGCAGCAAAAAGCCTTGACCGCCATTATATCGGGATTGAATTAAATGCAGAATATTGCGCCCTTGCGAGGGCGCGGATTGGAGGTGCAGGACTATCAAGCAATTAAAACCACGCGATAAAATCACACAGAAAATGACCCGCGACGGGCTTATCGAGGTAAACGAAACACAGCAGACCGCCGAGCGTATCAGCAGCCGGGAAGCAGACAGCGACTTTTCACAGCCGGACAGTGCCGCAGCGGAACGCGTCATAGAACATCTTGACGCAGCACATACCCGAAAAGCAAACAAAAAGGAAGTCAAAAAAGAGCAGGAAGCTACTGCTTTGCGTACTTCCACTTCCCGCTTACAGTTTACCGAGGAAGAACGGGCAACGCCGGAACTGGAAACTTACATCAAAAAATCGGAAAAAGCCGCTGACCGACTGGACGCAGCAAAGGCAGCTATCCCAAAGCAAAAGAAACTGGTTAAGGAGCGCACCTTTGACGAAGCCGCAGGAAAGGCAAAGACCCGCCTGCACTTTGAGGAACAGGAAAAGCCGATACCCGGCGGCAAAGCCCACAGCAACCCGTTATCCCGCCCCGCGCAGGAAGCGGGTATTTTTGTTCACAACAAAATCCACAGCGTCGAGAAAGACAATTCCGGCGCGGAGGGCGCGCACAAATCGGAGGAACTTGCCGAGCGCGGCGCAAGGTACGGGACAAGGAAATTCAAACAGGGCTACCGCAGCCATAAGCTGAAACCCTACCGGGAAGCAGCAAAGGCAGAAAAGGCAGCGTTCAAGGCAAATGTGAACTTCCAGTATCACAAAGTCTTGCAGGAAAATCCTCAGCTTACAAGCAATCCCTTTTCCCGGTTTATGCAGAAACAAAAAATCAAACGCCAGTATGCAAAAACTGTAAAGAAAGGCGGTGCAGCCACCGCCAAAGCAACCGCCGGAGCGTCACAGACAGCAGCAAAGAAAGCGGCTGCCTTTGTAGGGCGACACCCGGCGGGCGTGATAATCGCTATCGCCGCGCTGCTTCTGTTCATCATGGTATCAGTAGGGCTTTCCTCTTGTGGGGCAATGTTTTCCGGCAGCATGAACAGCGTGTTAGGGACTTCCTACACGTCCGAGGACAGCGACCTTGTGGCAACGGAACAGAGCTATGCTGCAATGGAAAACGAACTGCAAAGTGAGATTGACAATATCGAAACCACCCACAGCGGCTATGATGAATACCGCTATGACCTTGACACTATCGGGCATAACCCACACGAACTTGCGTCTTATCTGACCGCCCTTTTACAGAGCTACACCCCACAGAGCGCACAGGCAGAGCTAAAACGGCTGTTCGGCTTACAGTACACCTTGACGCTGACGGAAGAAATCGAGATACGCACCACCACCGACGAGGAGGGCAACGAGGAAGAATACGAATACCGTATCTTGAACGTGAAGCTGACAAACAAGCCGATTGCTTCCCTTGCGGAAGAACTGCTGAACCCACAGCAGTTTGAAATGTTCAAAGTGTACTTACAGACACAGGGCAACAAACCGTTGATTTTTGGCGGCGGCTCTCCCGACGGCAGCCCCTCCGAGGATTTAAGCGGCGTGGAGTTTGTAAACGGCACACGTCCCGGAAACCCGGAGTTTATGGAGCTTGCAAAACAGCAAGTCGGAAACGTGGGCGGTTATCCCTATTGGAGTTGGTATGGCTTTAACAGCCGCGTGGAATGGTGCGCCTGCTTTGTGTCATGGTGCTACAATCAAGCCGGAAAAAGCGAACCCCGCTTTGCAGGCTGCGAATGGCAGGGCGTTCCTTGGTTCCAGTCAAGGGGACAATGGGGCGCGCGGGGCTATGAGAATATCGCACCGGGCGACGCTATCTTTTTCGATTGGGATTTAGACGGTGTTGCAGACCATGTGGGGCTTGTGCTTGGCAGGGACGGAAGCCGCGTCTATACCGTTGAGGGCAATTCCGGCGACGCCTGCAAGATAAAGAGCTATGACCTTAACTATCAATGTATCAAAGGCTATGGGCTGATGAACTGGTAAAGCAGCCCCAAAAAGAAAGGAGAAATGACCTATGGCAAACAATAAAATCGACCGTATCAATAAGGAAATCGCAAAGACCCGCGAGAAAATCACAGAGTATCAGAACAAGTTAAAAGGACTGGAAGCGCAGAAAACCGAAGCGGAAAACCTTGAAATCGTGCAGCTTGTAC
>ERZ1027150.2193-NODE-2193-length-10601-cov-6.248910_pt1 | contig 10601 bp, 7 predicted proteins | sample MGYA00519276_ERZ1027150 | MGnify/ENA primary metagenome ERZ1027150 (study PRJEB26926, sample SAMN06164860) | human gut metagenome | biome: ENVO:00009003; feature: ENVO:2100002; material: ENVO:00002003 | host: Homo sapiens | place: USA | collected 2012 ... | reverse complement strand
ATCTGGAAGCATCCGAAATTGAGGTGCGTGTTGGAGCTACTTGGATTGAACCTTCAGATTATCAGGATTTTATGACGGAACTGCTTCATACGCCACGGTATCTTGCACAGAAGGAAATACAGGTAAAATTCTCTGAGGTAAATGGAGAGTGGAGGATTACAGGAAAGAATGCCGACAGTCCCAAAAATGCGTTTGCCTATGCAACGTATGGAACTGAGAGAGCAAATGCCTATAAGATTCTGGAAGATACCCTGAACCTGAAAGATGTACGCATCTATGATAAGAGTGTCAATGAAAATGGTGATGAGATCCGTATCCTCAATAAGAAAGAGACCATGCTGGCATCACAGAAGCAGGATGCAATGAAAGCAGCATTTAAAGACTGGATTTTTAAAGATCAGCAGAGGCGTGAACGATTGGTAAAGGTGTACAATGAACGATTTAACAGCATCCGTCCCCGTGAATATGATGGCAGTCATTTGACTTTCCCAGGAATGAATCCGGAAATAGAACTTCGTCCGCACCAGAAAAATGCAGTTGCACACCAGCTTTACGGAGACAATGTACTTCTGGCACATGTAGTAGGAGCTGGGAAGACCTACGAAATGGTAGCGGCGGCAATGGAAAGTAAAAGACTGGGATTATCACAGAAGAATCTCTTTGTCGTGCCAAACCATTTGACGGAGCAGTGGGGTGCAGAATTCCTACAGTTATATCCGGGAGCCAATATCCTGGTTGCAACCAAGAAAGATTTTGAACCAGCAAACCGAAAGAAGTTCTGTGCCAGAATTGCTATGGGGAATTATGATGCCATTATCATTGGACATTCCCAGTTTGAGCGTATTCCAATCTCTGATGAGAGACAGGAAGCTATGTTACGGAAGCAGATTGATGATCTGGAAATGGCAATCCAGAGTGCAAGGTATGAACAGGACGGCGGGCGTTATACCGTCAAACAGATTGAAAAGACCAGAAAGACACTGCAGACAAGGCTGGAAAAACTGAATCAGAAAGAGAAGAAAGATCAGGTAGTTACGTTTGAAGAACTGGGCGTGGATCATTTGTATGTAGATGAAGCACACAGCTATAAAAATGCGTTTCTCTATACAAAAATGAGAAATGTAGCCGGGATTGCACAGAACGAAGCACAGAAGTCCGCAGATATGTTCAATAAATGTCAGTATCTGGATGAAATTACCGGAGGAAAAGGCATTACTTTTGCTACAGGCACACCAATCAGCAACAGCATGACGGAATTATATGTTATGCAGCGGTATCTGCAGAACAGCAAACTGCAGAATATGGGACTTGGATTGTTTGATTCCTGGGCCTCTACTTTTGGCGAAGTTGTCACGAGCATTGAACTTGCACCGGAAGGAACAGGATATCGTGCAAAGTCCAGATTTGCACGGTTTTATAATATCCCGGAACTGATGAATATGTTCAAGGAGATTGCAGATATCAAGACTTCCGATCAGTTAAAGCTTCCTGTGCCGGAAGCAGAATATGAAACAGTGGTGCTGAAACCAACGGAACAGCAGAAAGAAATCGTAGAAAGTCTGGGGGAACGTGCAGAAGTTGTCAGAAGCGGAGGGGTAGATGCCTCAGTTGATAATATGCTGAAAATCACCAATGATGGAAGAAAATTAGCATTGGATCAGCGTTTGGTGAACGAACTATTGCCAGATAATCCAGAAAGCAAAATAGCAGTCTGTGCAGAGAAAAGCTATGAAATCTGGAAAGACACAGCAGCACAGAAATCGGCACAGCTGATTTTTTGTGACTTGAGCACACCGAAAGGTGATGGCAGTTTCAATGTTTATGACGACTTGAAGCAGAAACTGATGGAAAAAGGTGTACCGGAAAAAGAGATTGCATTCATTCATGATGCAAATACAGAAGCAAAGAAGACGGAGCTGTTTGGAAAAGTGAAATCCGGACAGGTTCGTTTTTTGATTGGTTCTACAGCAAAGATGGGTGCAGGAACCAATGTGCAGGATCGTCTGATTGCGTTGCATCATCTGGATATTGGCTGGAAACCATCTGACTTGGAACAGAGGGAAGGACGTATTATCCGTCAGGGAAACCATAATAAAAAGGTTCATATCTTCCGGTATGTGACAGAATCCACATTCGACAGTTATATGTGGCAGTTGATTGAGAATAAGCAGAAATTCATTTCCCAGATCATGACCAGCAAAGCACCGGTCAGAAGCTGCGAAGATGTGGACGAAGCGGCACTTTCCTATGCAGAGGTTAAAGCACTGGCAACTGGAAATCCGGCAGTAAAGGAGAAGATGGCACTGGACGTGTATGTGGCAAAGCTGAAACTTTTAAAAGCCAATCACATGAATAACCAGTATCGTTTGGAAGATGATATTGTAAGGAATTTTCCGCAACAGATTGCAAAACTGACAGAGATCATTGACAGCTACAAGGCAGACATCGCTCATTTTTCTGAGCATAAAATCACAGATCCAGAGCAGTTTTCTATGGAAATCAGTGGCAAAGTGTTCACAGAAAAGAAAGAGGCAGGTACGGCACTTCTGGCGGTCTGCAAAGACATTAAGTCTGTAGATGCAGCTATGGACATTGGAAGCTATCAGGGATTTAACATGAGAATCCAATTCGACAGCTGGAGTAAAGAGTTTATCCTGTCTGTAAAGCATGAATCGGTAGCTAAAGTTCGGTTGGGAGCCGATGCTCTAGGAAATATCACTCGTATCAATAATCTTTTGGAAAGTTATCCGGAGAAACTGGCAGAAGCAGAACAACGGCTGGAAACGGTACAGGAGCAGATGGCAAATGCCAAAGAGGAAGTCGGGAAGCCATTTCCAAAAGAAGAGGAACTGAACCAAAAACTGGAGCGACTGTCAGAATTAAATGCACTTCTCAATATGGATGAACGGGAAGATACAGAAACAGAGCAAGCGGAATCAAAAGAGAAAGAAGAAAGACCGGCACGAGGTTCTATCCATGAGAAACTGCAGATTTATAAAGAAAAGAGTCAGCGGGAAAGTGAAACTGGAAAGGAAACTAGAAAACGGGACTTCGGTCTGGAATAAATAAACAGGAAAGATGGCATAATTTGGCAGAAAAAATGTTCTGCCGGTTATGCCATTTTTTAGAACACAGGAGGAGTTTATATGGCAAGAAACAGGATAACGGGTAGAGAAACACAGAAAATGCAGGAATATACGCAGGAACAGATCAGTCAGGCAGAGCGTAGAGGTATAGAAATTTCAACAGATGTAAAAGAACAGCTTTTTGAATATGCGAATCTGATCGGTGAGGAAGAGAAGGTTAGGACTCTGGTAAGAAATCTAGCAGATGCAGTGATCCAGGCAGATGAAGAAGGGGTAGAGGATCTACTGGATGATGCAAGAATGGATATTCAGGACTTACCAGATCCAACCATAGGCAAGCTGGAACTTCAGGATTATGGATATACAGCAGAGGATATGGTACCGCTTAGAAAGGAAGCAGCCTTAGATTATCACAGGATGGGTTCTAAGATTTATTGTCTGGGCAGCGATGGCGGTAAGGGAGAGTATGCAAGTAAAGAAATGATACAGGCACACGAAGGGCTGTTTGGCATGGAATTACAGATGTGGGAACGGATAAGGGATCAGGATCTGGATTATGCAGATGAAGATTTTGGAGCATTTCAGGAGCCTATGAGTGTCATTGAGCAGGAAGAAGCACTGAAATTATACGATGCCGGAGCAGATATTTATCTGATCACTAATTTTTCTTCACCGGTCTATGTCACGGAACGCATGGAAATTGAACGAGGACCAGAGTATTATCAGATGTCTAGGACAGAACTGGAGCGTTTTCGTAACCTGGAATGGGAAATGCAAAAATATCCACAGATTCAGTCTTTAAAAGAGGCAAACCTGCTGTTAGGAACAAGGCGAACCTTTGGTATTTATCAGATCAAGGATGATTCACCGGGCGAAAACTATGCATTTATGAATATGCGTTTTATTGAAAGTCATGGTATGCAGATAAAAAAAGAAGATTATAAGCTGGTCTATGTTGGGGAATTATCGGGAAATATGTCACTGGATGATATTTTTGAAAGGTTCAACATTGATAGACCGGAAGATTTCCGTGGGCATTCCCTGTCAGTCAGTGATATCGTAGTTCTGAATGACGGGGAAAAAGTAACCGCTCATTTTGTAGACAGTATCAGTTTTGAACAGCTGGATTCTTTCTTGAATCTGGAAGAACAGGTTCTTAGTGAACTGGCATATGAGGTAGGAGAACGGTATTTTGCTATTCAGAGGACAGAAGAAGGATACGATTATTCCTTTTACGATGAAGATTTCCGTCTGATGGATGGTGGCGTCTATGAAAATGATGAAAATTCTATTGAAGAAGCGGCAGAGGAACTTCTGGAAGACGAAGGCTGGACTGGAGAACGCATCCGTGGGGATTATGATCAGTTGATGGAAAAAGTGGAAGAAATGGATGAGGTTGTAATGGCAGAGATTCAGAAAAGCCAGGGCGAATATAAGCCTTTGGCGAAGGTGGAGGAACTGGAAGAGGCAAATTATAATATGATTGATAACGTCCTTAATAATATGTCACCGAAGAAAGAACCTTATCTGGAATATTTCGCCACAGAATGCGATGAGTTTCACGATATGGGAGCATATGAAAAAAGTACCGATGTTAATCAGATAGCTGCAGTCTATGAAAAATATAGGGAGAATCCAGAAACAGCTTATCTCGGATGCTCAATGGGAATTATCTATCGTGATCCGGAAGACAGTTACTACGATGAAGCCGAATTTGCAATCGTAAAAGGAAATACTGTATTTGGAAATCTGATGGATGATGTTCGGTTTTATGGAGAACTTGCACTGGTACGGGAAGGGATTGAGAAAATTCATGAAGCATTGCCGGACTATAAGTATGTACCGATGAGGGATGTTCGAGAAGCAATGTATCCAGAGAAGATGACCACAGAACAGCTGGCAGAGGCACTGGATGAGATTGCAGAAGCTTTTGATCCGTATGAGTATCGGGATAATGTGGAAATCGGAGAAAATACGGTACAAGAGGTGATGTTGGATTTGCAGAGTGGCAATACACATTCTTATATTTCTTATTTGAAGGACATTGTAGAGGAAGAATGTGATTTGTCCGTCCGTGCCGGAGTATTGATCGAACGATTGAAGTCCTACGAACCGGAACTTCCGAAAGATATGGAGCCGATGGTGTATGTCAATTACTGTGAGAAAAGTGAGTTCATGAATCCACGATGCCAGAAGTTATCGGATTTGGATTCCAAGACCGCAGAACAGGACAAAGCATGGTATGCTGACAGAAATCCCAAAATCAATAAACCAACGACAACGGCTCAGATGTTTTTTACCGTATATTATGCTGAGAAAGGTGACAAGATGTTGCACCATTTTCAAGGTAAGATAGATATTGGTACCGGAAACGGCGGTATCATCAGTCAGTTAAAGATGCAGAATGAAATGAAACTGACAGATGAAAGCTGGATCAGCTATCAGCAAGGAAAAGGCAATGAAGAGTACCAGAAGTATATGGAAGATCTGACAGATATGCAGAATCATGTGTTGCCATATTTGCAGAGCTTTTGCAGTCTGGAAGAAAAGGGTGTGAAGGAGAGACGAGAACAGCAGGTAGCAGAGAAAAATGAGAGCAGAGAAGCTGTGCCAAGAACTGGCGTTGAAACAAATATAGCAGTTAAGGACGCAGGGAAAGCTGAAAGAAAGGCAGTAGCACAGAAAAAGGCAATGCCAGGAAAAGAGAGAAAACCGTCAATCCATGAACGATTGGAAATCAATAAGAGAATTATCCAGGAAAAACAGGGAAAAGATAAACCAGAGAGAGGGGCTGATTTGGATGTAAGGACGGTGTAGTATGAGATAGAAAGGAGTCGGAGGTCACGGATAACAATGTGGCTTTCGGCTTTTTTTGTTTTGGTAAAAATGCTGAATTATCTACCACGAAAGTATACAAAGCTTACAAAGAGGTATCTTTGTTCAAAAAGACTATATATGGGCGACCTTTTACGGGCAATTTATATAGAATAGAGAAAAGGTGGTAGAAATCATGGATATGAAAACAGCAGTTATATATCGTCTTGAAGAATTGATAAGGCAAAAGGATATTACCGTGAATGAGGCGGCGATACGGTCTGGTGTTCCGCCATCAACGCTGAAGAATATTTTGTACGGGCAGAGTAAGAATGTAGGCGTAGTTACAATCAAGAAGTTGTGTGATGGATTAGAAATCACAATACCAGAATTTTTTGGAGATTCCATCTTTGCAGAGTTGGAACCGGAGTTATAGAAGTAAGAGATAATCTCATGGCAAAATTCTGCGGGATGGTTTTTTTATGGAATGAGGTTAGATGCAACTAACAAAAGGAAGGATTATGTATAAGATAGCTATTTGCGATGATGATAAAAGATATAGAAAAACGATCAGGGAGATTGTAGAGCATGAAAATAGTTTGCCTGAAAATGAAATCAGATTTTATGAATACGAATCTGGAAATGAACTTTTGAAACATACGGATATTCTCCACGAATTGGTCTTTATAGACATCCGTATGCCGGGGCTGGATGGAAACCAAACAGCATTAAAATTGAGAAATTATAACAAAGATGGAGTTTTAATTTTCTGTTCCAGTTATTTTGAGCCGACAGTGGACAGTATTAATTTTGGGCAGCCCTTCCGGTATATTATGAAGGACTTACACGATACCAGCTTACGCCGGGAAATTGCAGCTATTATGACTGAGGTAAAGAGACGCTTTCTGAATGACTATGCGGTAACGGTGACATCGGCGGGGAAGATAATACGCATACATGTGGAAAATATCTTATATGTTTCCAGAGCCAAAAGAGGATGTGAGATAACCATTGTGAAAGAGCAAGAAAAAGAGACAGTTCGGTGCAGAGAAGCGTTTGGAGAATTATGTGAACAGCTAAAAGATCAGGGATTTGCACAGGCGCATTATAGTTACATTGTTAATTTGGGAAAAGTAGAAGGGTTAGAAAAAGGCGTACTACGGTTGAAATGCGGAATAGAACTGAATGTTTCAAGAGCAAAGAAAGAAGAGTTTACCGAGGCACTGTTTGAATATCTGAGGGAAAGGAATGGTTGATCTGATGAGTTTGCTAAGTGATGCTTTGATTGGCAGTTTTCAAATGTTTATGCTGAATGATTTCGGTAAGAATATGTTCCCATATAGGATTAAAACCTGTTGGAAAAGGATTCTAATATATGGCGTAACGGCATTGGTTATTCTTAGTGTGAATCATATAGAGTCTACGTTTATCAATATTATGATGATTCCTGTCAGCTATACTATTGCCTCTATTGTCATTTTCCAAGGAAGTGTATGGAAGAAAATTATTTTGGCCTGTTGCTATTATATGCTGGCTATAGTACCTGAGTTTTTGTTTGCTGTAATTACAGGGGCTTATGGAGTAACCGGGACAGAAAATAACTTTCATTCAGAGTTGGAAAAGTTGCTGTCACTTTTGTTGATGAGCACAATTACATTTTTATTAGTAAAATGTGTTAACCAGATCACGAGAAAGAAAAATTACCAGACGATTGAAAATAAATTGTTTACTGTGCTGTTAACTCTGCCGGCGGCGACAATTATCATTTTTATGTGTATATATTATTCGCAGATTTCTTATACTGGCGTGAATCGTATCATGATTCCTATTGGGGCAGCATTGTTGTTAATGACGAATATCTGTATATTTGCAGTCTTTGATAAATTAATTGAGAAGTCTGAAGAAGTAAAAAAGATGGAATTGCTTTATCAGAAAAGTAAAGCTGAAAATATCAATCAGAAATATATCAATAAGGTAAACGAAGATAAAAGGGTTTTTCTGCATGATGTGAATAAATTTCTTTGTACTGCGGCGAGTTTGATAGAAAATGGGAAAAATCTTGAACTGGATAGCATGGTGAGACATTTGGGGATCCGGATGGAGGAACTGAAAAATTATAGTTACTGCGCTGATCCGGTTCTAAACAGTATTTTATGTGAAAGAAAATTTGTCGCCGAATCAAAAGGCATATTGTATAAAATCAAGCTTGGAAATAATCTTAGAACAGATTTTATAGAAGACCTGGATTTGATTTCTATTGTGGGGAATCTTTTGGACAATGCAATCGAGGCTGCTGAAAAGACAAAGAAAGACCAACATGTGATTTGTAATATGTATATGGGGAATGAGGGACATCTTTTGGTAATGGAGTTTTATAATAGCTATATTCTTCCGCTGATCAAGGAAAGAGAACACTATATAAGCACAAAGAGAAATCCGGAAGATCATGGGATCGGATTACATACAGTAGGTAAATTGGTTGAAAAATATGGAGGAGTCATGAGGATAGAAGCTGGCGAGGAGGAGTTTTCGGTTAAGATTGTTTTTACAGTTAAATAGTAGAATGCAAAAATCGCCCAAAAAATTACCATTTTAGCCGGGGTAATTGAAATAGGGGCGATTTTTTAGTAGAATCACGAAAAAAAGGAGGCAAATTGCTATGGAAAAAATATTAAATGTAATGACAACTAAAATATTAGAAGGAATCAATGCTTTGGCGCTCAGGCTGACGATGCGTTCAGCGAATCTTGCTTGTAATTGGTTATATTTTCAAGAAGAAGAACCGGACGAGGTTAAAAGACTGAGGAAATTTTAATGCAGAAGAAAGTGGTAGACTGGCTGTATAATTTACAAAGCCGATGGGGGATTCTTAAAGAAGAAGAACGCAGTTTGTATGAATATGCTTATCGACTGCTGTTAAGCAGAATCCTTATATATTCTATTATTATTGCATTGGGTATCATAACGGGAAACTGGTTAGAGATGTTCAGCTTTTTACTGCCATTTGTTATTTTAAGACAGTACGTTGGCGGAATTCATTTGAAAAGATCTGTAAGCTGCATTTGTGTTTCCGGTTTCCTGATTTTTATTTGTGGAAAATATTTAGCAATTAATTCGGAGCTTGGGATTACATTCTGTATAGTATGGCTCATTGCTATTGCTGTTATATTTTTATTGTGTCCAGTAGACACTGGACACAAAAGATTGGATGAAAAAGAAAGAAAGGTTTATGGGAAATCTGCAAGAAAAATTATTATGATTTTGGCATCGATGCATTCTGGCTTGACAACTCCGAGCCTGATTACGGTGTATACGATTTCGACCATTACCGATACATTGCAGGTCCTGCTCTCTCCTGCTCTAATATTTATCCGCAGCTGTACAGCCGCGTTTTCTATGACAACATGAAGGATCTTGGCGACGGCACTGTTGTTAATTTACTTCGCTGTGCATGGGCCGGCAGCCAAAAATACGGCAATGTTGTATGGTCTGGCGATGTTCCTAGTACCTTTGAGGCATTCTATGACCAGCTTCAGGCAGGCTTAAATATGGGTCTTGCCGGAATCCCGTGGTGGACAACTGATGTCGGCGGCTTCATGACTGATGATGTAAATGATCCAGATTTCCAGCAGCTTTTAATTCGCTGGTATGAGTTTGCTGTTTACTCCGCAGTTCTTCGTATGCACGGTGATCGTGGTCCTTACAACATTCCACCGCTTGATACACGCGACTGGGGCGGCGGCTACCTTCATACAGGACAGCCAAATGAGCTATGGAGCTACGGTGAGGAAAATTACCGCATCATGAAGAAATATTATGATATCCGTATCGAGATGCATGATTACATCAAGCAGCTCTACGAAGAAGCTTCTAAAAACGGCTCTCCATTAATTCGTACAATGTTCTATGAGTTCCCAGAGGATTCAAAGTGCTGGGAGCTGCAGGATCAGTACATGTTTGGAAGCGACTACCTGGTTGCTCCAATCTTCCACTTAAATCAGTTTGAGCGCGAAGTTTATCTGCCAGCCGGAAAGTGGGAAGATACAAGAGACCACAAGGTTTACAATGGTGGCCAGACAATCACCGCAGACGCACCGCTTGATTCGATGCCAGTATTTAAACGCATTTAATTTTTTCATACAAAAAGTGGAGAAGCTCATTCGCTCCTCCACTTTTTATTGTTTCCTTATTCAACGATGACATCAAATCTCGGTGTTTTATCCTGTTCAAAATAGACACGTCTCATTCCACTTGACACAATCTTTTCCTCAAAGCTTGTAACCGCGTGATAGGCGATCCACAAATTTTGATCCCGATCCCAGAAAAATGAATTGTGCCCCGGACCATACTCGCCTGGAATGGTTGCAAAGCTAGCTATCGGTGTCTTCGCTTTTTCCCACACAGACAAATCACAAAGATCATCTCCATCATTTGCCGTCAACATGCCGATTGCATACAGATATCCTCTCGCATCGCCTCCCGAATAGGCCAAATAAATTTTGTTATGGTAATAAAATGCATACGGTCCTTCGTTATTAATTGTATGCTCCGTATTTTCAAAGCCATACAGTGGTCTGGACAAGCACTTAGGTTCGCTAATCAGCCGTTCTGGATGCACTGGATCAAATTCGGCAATCATTAACATCGAGCCTGTATCAAGCGGTGTTCCAATGTTCTTTCGATGAGACCACACGTAAAAAT
>ERZ1027150.2189-NODE-2189-length-10624-cov-4.517078_pt1 | contig 10624 bp, 10 predicted proteins | sample MGYA00519276_ERZ1027150 | MGnify/ENA primary metagenome ERZ1027150 (study PRJEB26926, sample SAMN06164860) | human gut metagenome | biome: ENVO:00009003; feature: ENVO:2100002; material: ENVO:00002003 | host: Homo sapiens | place: USA | collected 2012 ... | reverse complement strand
GCTGCAGTCTCGTGGGCTCGGAGATGTGTATAAGAGACAGATAATCGTTTTATAAATCGTTTCATTCAGGTTGCTCTTAACATTTTCCACCACTTCCAGAGAGAGGTTGGTTCTCGCATCATACATAGTAAATACAACGCCTTCCAGCTCCAGTCCCGGATTCATGGTTTTTTTCACCAATCCAATCGTTCTGAGTACCTGGCTGAGTCCCTCCAGCGCATAGTACTCGCACTGTATCGGCACCAATACGGTATCTGCTGCCGTCAGAGCGTTTAATGTCAAAAGGCTGAGAGACGGCGGGCAGTCGATCATAATAAAGTCGTAATTATCCCGCACTGCATCCAGATGCTCTTTTAATATAAATTCCTTTTTATCCAAATCTAAAAGCTCAATTTCAGCTCCTGCCAGATTGGAATCAGATGGAAGCACATCCAGATTTTCCTGTACTTCCTGGTGAAGACAATCCTCCAGCGTACATTCGCCCAGCATCATTTCGTAGACTGTCTCCTCCATATATTCTTTTTCCAGGCCCAGACCAGTTGTCGCATTTCCCTGTGGATCGAAATCAATCGCTAAAACCTTCTGTCCGGCTTCAGCCAGGCAGGCCGATAAATTGATCGCTGTCGTTGTCTTACCCACGCCGCCCTTCTGGTTGGCAATCGCAATCACACGTCCCATGATGACTTCCTTTCCTATAATCAATATAAAATATGGCCTGCTGTTTCCAACACGGCCAAGCATTCATTTCATTAGTATAACACATCTTTTTGCCTTTTCCTACAGGAAATATCCCCAATTCCTCATAAATGTTTCACGTGAAACTTGTCATCCAGCTTCCGTATTTTTTTGTTCCACATTTTTCTTTTTTTCGGAAAATACAGCGCAAATGCTAGGGCAATAGAACCTCGAGACTATCGCGTGGTTTGCCTAATACAAGCCGACGCAGCGGCACAGGTGAAAGCACTGGTAAAAGACTGCAGCGGCAGTCAGGCGGCTGTCAAATCAATATAACCATTCGCCTGGCACACTTTTTTGTGGTATAATAAGAGCGCTTAGCGAATATAAACCGTGCCTGTCTGTCAAAAGGCGCCGCGCCGCGGCGTTAAATTTTTCTTAAATTAATCTTGTTTTTAACGGGAGGCATTATATTGGACTCATGTCCGCTATGCGGACATGAGTCCCGCGATATAAAAATACCCCTTTTTCGCTATCATTAAAGGAGGCTGACACCTTGAACACAAAAAACAAAATTCTCACCTTAACTACCCTGACCTCTGCCGCTGCGGCTTTTACAGCGCTGCTTAACAAATATATCAAGCATTCTGCTTCATCCAAAAACTTTTTAGGCAGCTCCCAGGCCCATATCTTTAAATGGAGATTCGGCCAGGTATACTATACAAAAGAAGGTTCTGGAAAGCCGCTTCTGCTTATCCACGATTTCCACTTAGCCGCCAGCGGCTATGAGTGGCATCTGGCTGTGAAACTATTAAAAAAACATTATACTGTATACACTATAGATTTGCTGGGATTTGGCCGTTCTGAAAAGCCAAATCTCACTTACACTAACTATCTGTATGTGCAGCTTCTCTCTGATTTTATTCGGACAGAAATTGGACACCGAACCAGCGCAGTGACAACAGGAAGCTCTGCATCCATTGCTGTTATGGCCTGCAGCATCAATCCGGATCTCTTCGATAAACTGGCTTTTATTAATCCAGATCCTTTTTCTGTCTGCAGCCAATTTTGCGGAAAAAATGCAAAGCTTTACAAGTTTATTCTGGATCTTCCCATTATAGGCACGCTTCTATACCATATTGCCTCCAGCCGGGAATTGCTGACGCAGAAATTTGTACAGGATTTCTTCTCCTCTCCCTCAGCCTTGAAGCCTGCCTGGATCGACGCCTACTACGAGGCAGCGCACCTGGGAGAATGCCCCAAAGCTGTCTTCGCCAGCGCCGAGTGCTGCTATACCCGCTGCAACATTGTTCCTGCGCTGAGAAAAATTGATAACAGCATTTATATTTTAGGAGGAGCCCAGGAGCCAAATATCAAACGCACCATTCAGGAGTACCGTGAAATCAATCCAGCTGTCGAGTACGCCCTGATTTCCAGAGCAAAACACCTCCCACAATTGGAACAGCCGGAACAGCTGGTAAAACAGCTTCTCATTCTTTTGGACTGACTCAGCGAATGATGCGTTCTCAGTGAACAGTCCCTCTTTAAAACCGTATTCTCTCAGAATATTGTTCGCTGCACAGCACAAGTTTCTCCATCCTGTAAGTCTCTTCATTAAATAAAAAGCAGGCAGGAAACGCAAAGAATACTCTCTGCGCTTTCTGCCTATTCTGCTCTTCCTTCATTCTCTTCCTATTTCAGCGGCTCCTTTGCCGGCATTCCAGCTTTTCTTGGATATTTCCCTGCTGTTGTCTTCACCTTTTTGATCATCACCAAAGTTCTCTCGTCTGAATTGGGGAGACTGAATCGTTCTACCTTCTCAATTTTTCCTCCCAGCTTCTGAACTGCACCCTGTCCATCTGTCAGCTCCTCGTCCACCTTTCCCGATTTATACGGCACAAAATAGCCGCCCACCTTCACCAGCGGCACACAGTATTCTGACAGAGTTGATAAATTTGCCACTGCACGTGAAACGCAGATATCAAATGTTTCACGTGAAACACGATCTCTTCCAAAGTCTTCGGCTCTTCCATGAACTGCCTGGATCTGTTCCAGTCCCATCTGCTCAATTACCTCGTTCAAAAATTTCACCCGCTTATTCAGAGAGTCTAACAGCGTTACCTTTAAGCCTGGAAATGCAATCTTTAAGGGAATGCCGGGAAATCCTGCTCCTGTTCCCACATCTGCCACAGAAATCTCCGCGTTCTCCAGGTCTCCGATCACTTTCTTTAAGGCCAGGCTGTCCACAAAATGCTTTGTCACAACCTCCTTCATCTCCGTAATCGCAGTCAGATTCATCACCTGATTCCACTCGTTTAAAAGCTCATAATATCTGTAAAACTGCTCTATCTGCCTGTCTGTCAGAGTCACATCCACGTATTTCAGCTCCTCTTCCATCTGCTGTTTGAAATCTTCTCTCATAGGCCCTCCATTGGTTTGCTTCTTTTTCTATGCTCTCTTCTGCATTGCTTTGTTCTTCTATATCTTCTACTCTTCTATTCTTATATTCGTTTATTTTTTTGCTCTTCCTGTATTCTTTTCTGTTTTTCTGCTTCCCGTTTTCTCTCCCGAGCTTATAACACTTACTCCCTGCCCTTCTGATGCTTCATCTGCTCCAAATGGACGAGAAGTACGGAAATATCTGCCGGAGAAACGCCTGAAATCCTCGACGCCTGTCCGATATTCATCGGCTTGTAGAGATTTAGCTTCTGAACTGCTTCCTTTCTGAGGCTCTTGACAGAAGAATAGTCAAAATGCTCGTCTAATTTTCTGCTCTCCAGCTTCTTAAACTGAGCCACCTGCTGCAGCTGCCTGCGGATATACCCCTCGTATTTAATGTTGATATTCACCTGCTCTGCCACATCCCAGTCCAGATCCGGGCGCTTCGGGTCGATTTCCTTTACCGCCTCATAGCTCAGCTCCGGCCTGCGGATCAGCTCAGCCATAGTAGCGCCCGATTTAAGCTCTGTGCTTCCATATTTTCTCAGACACTCCTGTACCTGGCTGTTGGCTCCCACTGGAAGCTGGTTCAGACGCTCCACTTCTTCTCTGATCTGGCGTTCCTTTCTCACCACACGCTCATACCTCTCGTCGTCAATGAGCCCAATCTCATGTCCAATGCCGGAAAGCCTCAGATCTGCATTGTCCTGTCTGAGAAGCAGTCTGTACTCTGCTCTGGAAGTCATCATGCGGTAGGGCTCGTGGCTCTCTTTGGTCACCAGATCGTCAATTAAAACGCCGATATAAGCCTGCGAGCGATCCAGGACAACCGCTTCCTTCCCCATAAGCTTTCTGGCCGCATTTACGCCTGCCATAAAGCCCTGAACCGCCGCCTCCTCATAACCGGAACTGCCGTTAAACTGGCCGCCGCTGAACAGGCCTTCCACGGCCTTAAACTCCAGAGTTGCCTTCAGCTGGCGGGAATTAATGCAGTCATATTCAATAGCATAGGCGTTTCTCACAATTTTTACCTGCTCCAGCCCCGGAACCGTCCTGTACATGGCTGTCTGCACGTCTTCCGGCAGAGAGCTGGACATTCCTCCCAGATACATTTCATTGGTATAGAGTCCTTCTGGCTCCACAAAAACCTGATGCCGCTCTTTATCAGGGAATTTTACGACCTTATCCTCAATGGACGGACAGTATCTGGGTCCGGTTCCCTCTATGGCGCCGGAAAACAGCGGCGAACGGTCCAGGTTATCCCTGATAATCTGGTGGGTTTTCTCGTTCGTATAAGTCAGCCAGCAGGAAACCTGCTCTTTCTGGACAGATTTCGGATCTGTAGTAAACGAAAACGGTACCACTCTCTCGTCTCCAAACTGCTCTTCCATCTTGGAAAAATCAATGCTTCTTCTGTCCACTCTGGCCGGTGTTCCCGTCTTAAAGCGGTACATCTCGATTCCCAGAGTCTTTAAGGAATCTGTCAGGTGATTGGCAGCCTGCAGCCCGTTGGGGCCTGTAGGATTGCTCACCTCGCCATAAATACATCTGGCTCTCAGATACGTTCCAGTGGCCAGCACCACGGCGCAGCAGTGATAGACAGCTCCTGAAAGGGTTTTTACCCCTGTCACCTTTCCCTCTTCTGTGAGAATCTCTGTAATTTCCGCCTGCTTAATCGTCAGATGATCCGTATTTTCCATCACAAGGCGCATCTGGCGCGTGTACATCTCCTTATCCGCCTGAGCTCTCAGAGAGTGAACCGCTGGTCCCTTGGACTGATTCAGCATCTTCGACTGAATAAAGGTTCTGTCTATATTTTTTCCCATCTCTCCGCCCAGAGCGTCCAGCTCCCGCACCAGATGTCCCTTAGAACTGCCTCCAATATTAGGATTGCAGGGCATCAGGGCAATGCTGTCCACGCTGACGGTAAAAACCACCGTTTCCATCCCAAGCCGTGCGGCAGCCAGAGCCGCCTCACAGCCGGCATGTCCGGCTCCCACTACTGCAATATCATATGTCTCCTCTAAATGCGGCATACCTTATCTTCCTTCCTTGTTCTTGCTGCCAAAGCTGTTTTCTCTGATTTTATAAGGTTTTCTGCGTTATATAACTATAAGTTATATAATATATATTTAATATTCTTATCCTCATTTTTTTACGCTTCTTCTGCATCCTATTTCCCGCTTTTCTTTGTGCTTTTCTTTGCACTTTTTTTGGGGCTTCTCTTTTGTTTCTATTTTCCCATGCAGAACCGGCTGAAGATCTCGTTGACCAGGTCGTCCTCCAGCGCCTCTCCAATGATTGTCCCCAGCTGTTCATAGGCGTTCATCAGATCGATAGAGAAAAAGTCCTCCGGCATTCCGTCGTCAATGCTTCGCTCCACCAGCTCCAGGCTGTCCAGGGCCTCCTTGAGCGCCGCCTTATGGCGGATATTGGTGATCATAACCTCATCGTTAAAATCAATGTCTCCTGACAGAAACATTTCCTTAATCTGTTCCTCCAGCGCGTCGATTCCCTTCTGCTCCTTAGCCGAAACAGGAATGACCGGCTGTCCCACTGTCTCTCTCAGCTGCTCCTCGTCCACAGCCATCTGAAGATCCGTCTTATTTAACAGCACGATGGCTTTTCTGCCCCGGATCAGCTCTATAATCTCCCTGTCATTCTCATCCAGAGGCCTGGAACCGTCCACCACATAAATAATCAGATCCGCCTCGTCCGCTGTGTGCCTTGCCCGGTCCACACCGATCCGCTCCACTATGTCGTCCGTCTCCCTGATACCGGCCGTATCCACAATATTTAAGCTGATTCCATGAAGTCTGATGTGCTCCTCCAGAATATCCCTGGTCGTGCCCTCCACATCTGTGACAATCGCTCTCTCCTCTCCCACCAGCACGTTCATCAGCGAGGATTTTCCGGCGTTCGGCTTTCCCAGAATCACCGTCTTAACCCCCTCCTTCACCACACGGCCGTTGTCTGCGGACGCCAGAAGACGCCTCAGCTCACTCTTCACAGGCGCCAGACGGCCTCTCAGCTGCTCTGGATAGCCGTCCAGGGAAATATGCTCCGGATCGTCTAAGGCCGACTCAATAAAGGCAATCTCGTAAATCAGCTCTTCCCGCAGCTTCTTAATTTTTTTCGACATGGCGCCGTTTAACTGGCTCACCGAGCTTTTCAGGGCATAGTCGTTCTTCGCGTTGATGACGTCGATGACCGCCTCAGCCTGGGACAGGTCGATTCTTCCGTTTAAAAAAGCCCTCTTTGTGAATTCCCCCGGCTCCGCCGGTCTGGCCCCGTTTTTAATTACAGTCTCCAGGACTTTTTTCATCACCAGGACGCCTCCGTGGCAGTCGATCTCCACTGTGTCCTCCGCAGTATAGCTCTTCGGCCCCCGCATCAGCATGACGAGCACCTCGTCGATCATCTGGTCTCCGTCGTAAATATGACCGTAGTGTATGGTAAATGTCTTTTCATCCTTCAGCTTTCTGCCGTTCGGTTTTCTGAAAATCCTGTCGGCCGTCTCTACTGCCCTGTCCCCGCTGATCCGGATAATGCCGATTCCGGAATTGGTAAGCGCAGTAGAAACAGCTGCAATGGTATCGTTATTCAGCGTATGAATCATAGCTTTCTTCGCCTCCTGTTCTTCTGTCTCCTGTCTTTGTTTCTGTTTTATAAGGAAAATGATCCCGCGCCCGGAATCCCTTTCCTTGTAAAACAGCATAATATAAATTCAGCACCGTTCTTTTCTTTAAATCAGCACAGGCAGGGAGCCTGCTCCCTGCCTGAATCGCTGTTTTCGGATATTGCAAGCTGTCTTTGCTGCTATCTGTCCGTCTTTTCTTTTTTTCCGTCTCTCTTCAGAGAGATAATTACGTGTCGGAATGGCTCTTCCCCATCGCTTCTTGTCACAACGTACTTATCGTTCTGAAGTGCTGCATGGATAATCCGTCTTTCATATGGGTTCATCGGTTCAAGGGAAACGGAATGCTTTGTTCTCTTTACCTTGTAGGCGATATTTTTAGCCAGAGTTTCCAGAGTTTCCTTCCGTCTCTCGCGGTAATTTTCCGTATCCAGCTTAACGCGGATATATTCTTCCTTCTTCTTGTTCACCACAAGGCTTACAAGATACTGGAGAGAATCCAGCGTCTGGCCTCTCTTGCCAATCAGAATTCCCATATCGGAGCCTTCCATGTTAATGTTCATTTCCCTCTCCTCCGGGTTGTACTCGGCTGTGATGGAAACCTCCATATTCATGGACTGGAACACCTGATTCAGGAAATCAATGGCCCGATCCTCGATCCGCTCTTTCTTCTTCGCTCTGATTACCGCCGGCTTTGCGCCGATTCCTAAGAATCCTGAACTCCCCTTCTCCACAACCTCATATTCCAGCTTGTCACTGGTCGTCTCAAGCTCGATCAGCGCTTTTGTAACAGCTTCATCCACTGTCTTTGCGGAAACTGTGATCATATCCATACTGCACCCCTCCTATTTGTTGTGCTTTTCGTTGTACTTCTGAACCATTCTGGCCTTGGACGCAAGGCTGCCAGGCTTCGGATCTGAGTTGTAGAACTCGGTGGAATCCTTGATCTGCTTTGCATTCCTCTCCAGTCTGCGGTTCAGCTCAGCCTCCTCAGCCTCCTGCTTCGCCTGAATGTTCTTAAGGCTTGCAGCGGCGTTCTGATTGATCTTTGCCGGAGGAAGTCCTTTCTTCGCACGCTTTTTGTTCATCTTCTCAACATTCTTTTTAATCAGCTCGTCCATGTCTACCTTCTTCATGTAGGAGTTGACAAACATCTGCTGGAAAATGAGGATAATACCCTGTACTACCCAGTAAATACCGATACCGGCCGGCAGAGTGAAGCAGAAGAATACAGACATTAACGGCATCATAATCATCATGCTGTTCATCATCTGGGCTCCCGGAGCGTCAGGATCTGTATTCTGTGTGCTTGACATCAGCTTTGTGGAATACCACTGAGTCAGACCGGCTAAAATCGGGATCGCCCAGGCAATGGTAATGTTCGTAAAGCCTGTAAACGGCGCAGTGGCCAGGTTAATCCCGAAGAAAGAGTTCATCTGCTCAATCTTGTCTGCATTCTGGGCAATCACCTCGGAAATAGTCGGAAATGCGTTCTGAAGCATCGCCCAGTTCTCCGGTGTGAACTTATAAAGCAGATCCACGACCTTATCAGCAGATCCGGATAAAGCCTCAGCCGTAAAGCCAGTGCTCATCTTTCCGCCGATTTCAATCAGCTTTTCCGCAAAACCCGGCTGATTCTGAAGAGGCTCCACCACGTTGTCAAAGAACACTCTTACAGAAGGAACGTACGCCGGAATGTTGTAAATAACGCGGTACAGAGCTAAAATAATCGGGAACTGAATCAGCATGGGAAGGCATCCTGCCATAGGGGAGGAGCCGTATTTCTCATAAACCGCCTGCATCTCCACCTGCTGCTTCGCCATGGAAGTCTGATCGGTCTTTCCCTTATATTTTTTCTGAATCGCTGCAATTTCCGGATTCATCAGAGCCATCATCTTAGAGGATTTCTGCTGCTTTAAGGTAAGCGGAAACAGAAGAAGTCTTGTAATGATGGTAAATAAAATAATACATATACCAATGTTGAAAATGCCGAAGCTGCTGGTGAAACGGAACAGCAGGTCCATGACAATTCCAAACAGGCTGGCAATAGGCCCTAAAATTGAGCCTGCCTTAGTCGCTACAAATAATTCCAATTAACTACCTCCTACTTGCTAAGGAACCGGATCATAACCGCCTTCTGCAAAGGGATGACATCTGAGTATCCGCCTGCAGGCCAAAAAACCACCTTTTAACGCGCCGTACTTCTGAAGTGCCTCAATGGCGTATTGAGAACACGTAGGCGTGTACTTACAGTGAGGTCCTGTCATGGGGGAAATATACTTCTGATACCCCCGGATCATGAAAATACAGATCTTTTTCATCAATTCTTCTCACTTCGATTCTCTAAAATGTTATGAAGTCCGCACAGATGCAGATAGGCGCTCTCTATCTGCCTGAAATTCGAGTCTTTTGCAGCCGCTCTCGCGACCACCACGATGTCCAGTCCAGTCTTAACCATGTCCTTGTTCAGTCGGTAGCTCTCCCTTAAAAGTCTTGTAATGTGATGGCGCACCACGCTGTTCCCCACTTTTTTGCTGACGGAAATCCCGATCCTCGTATCGGTCTCCTCCTTCGTCCTCATCACATACATAATCAAAAGCCGGTTTGCATAGGATTTCCCGGTTTTATACACCTTCTGGAAATCCCCGTACTTTTTGATCGAATTAAAACGCTTCATGCATTCTCCCCTCGCTTCAGGACTCGCCCCGCATTCCCGCGGAGCGTTAAAGTTTGAGAAAAGAAAAGGCCACAATTTTACAGTGAAAATTGCGGCCACGCTTCATTAAGCAGTTAATTTTGCTCTTCCCTTTGCTCTTCTTGCAGCCAGAACCTTTCTTCCGCCTGCGCTGCTCATTCTAGCTCTGAAGCCGTGAACTTTAGCTCTCTGTCTTTTCTTAGGCTGAAATGTCATCTTCATAATTCAAAACACCTCCTCATTCATCTGATTATCAAAGAATTTGTCTTATCCATAGTTAGACTATTTTAAACTAAACATCTTCTTGATTATATAGAACAACCCCGCAGTAGTCAAGTATTTTCTGCATTTCCCGCGCTTTTCTCTCCCTCTTATTTTTCCCTCCCATCTTCTTGTGGATAACTTATCCACCGCCACAACATCTTGTAACCTGTTGATTTTACAGTCTTTTTTATGCGCTGTCCACAAATTATCCCACATTTATTCACACGCTTTACATAATTTATCCCCAAGCTGTTGATAACTTGTTGATAACTCACTGAATAACTTCTGGACAACCTGTGTACAATTTTTTCTATTTTTCCCAATCTCTTGTATTTCCTCATGTTTTGTGGAATCTATTCTGTGTATATCCTTTTTTCCACTTATCCCCATAAGTTATCCCCAACTTTTTCACATTTCCATTGAAAATTGATTTGTAATCATGTAAAATATGATTAGATTGGGCAAATTTGCAGTTTTGCTTCTTTAATATATTTAGGAGATCTACTATGTTAGAAAAAATCAAAGAAAAATGGGAAGAAATTCTGTTGCATATTAAGGAAGAACACGAACTGAGCGACGTATCCTTTAAGACCTGGCTGCTGCCGACAGAGGTTTATTCCATGAAGGGCGACACCGTTCAGATTCTGGTTCCTGATATCCATTTTTTAGGGTACATGCAGAAAAAGTACGGTTTTCTGATCACCGTGGCCATCGCAGAAATTACGGGAATCGAGTGCAGCGTTGATTTTATTACCAGAGAACAAATCAAGGAGGCGCCGGCAGAAGTTTCTGATAATCAGCTTCTCTCCAGGCCTTCCGACGTGGATCAGCAGGTGATCCAGAACGCCAACTTAAATCCCCGGTACCTGTCTCTTATACACATCTCCGAGCCCACGAGACTGCAGCTAATCTCG
>ERZ1027150.2186-NODE-2186-length-10639-cov-4.831066_pt1 | contig 10639 bp, 10 predicted proteins | sample MGYA00519276_ERZ1027150 | MGnify/ENA primary metagenome ERZ1027150 (study PRJEB26926, sample SAMN06164860) | human gut metagenome | biome: ENVO:00009003; feature: ENVO:2100002; material: ENVO:00002003 | host: Homo sapiens | place: USA | collected 2012 ... | reverse complement strand
CTCGGAGATGTGTATAAGAGACAGGTTTTGTTCGTGCGGATGTTAAAAAGCTTCTTGTGGTCTTCCGGGATCAAACGGATGCTGTCTGCTCTGCCGTGGCCGAAGCCAAGGAAAATCGCGCCGTTCAAGTTCAGCTCAATGTTAAAATACCGCCCGTCCTCCGGCACCGGGGAGAAGAAAAACTCCATGCAGCTGTCCGTGCAGATGCTGCCGAGCTTATCGGTCAACTCCGCGCGGATGTTCTTTTCGCGCGCCACTTGGTGCACGTAAATTTTCTCGTCGTCGTGGCAGATCTGCTGCTCCATGCGCACGCCCGCGTCCGGCAACCAACAAACATTGTCCACCTGCAGCTCCGACACCTTTGTCCAGTCCGGCGCACCCACCGTTTTCTCAATGACATACTCTTTCATATTCATACAGCTCCTAACCGTTTTCCGCCCATCGCGGTTTTTCATAGCTTCATCATACCAGATTTTGCCGTAAAATACAACAATTCCATAAAAACAGGCGCTCCCGAAAAACGGAAGCGCCTGCGAAAAAGCTATTCTAATTTAACCAAAGCGATCAAGACAACAGTGTGCTAAGCCGTCAGGCGGTCTTTGTACAATGGTGTCTTATACTTCGTGCGGGTACTTTCTCATGTAGGAAAGCAGCTCGTCAACGGTGGTGAAGGCCATGCCGGTGACGGTGTCAGCAGCACCATAGTAGATGGTGATGCGGCCGGTGTCGGCATCGGTCAGGGTAGCGCACGGGAACGTAACGTTCGGCACGTCACCGGTGAGCTCATAGCTCTCTTCCGGACCGAAGACATAGAAGTTGCCTCTTTCCTTCACGATCCACGGCTTCTCGTGGTCAAGAAGCGCTACGCCGAAGCGATAAACGAAGCCGTTGCAGGAGTTCAGAACGCCGTGATAGATCATCAGCCAGCCTTCATCGGTCTCGATCGGAATCGGGCCGGGGCCGACCTTCTTGGACTGCCAGCCGGAGTGACTGCTCGTGCCGAAGACATAGCGGTGCTTGCCCCAATACGTCATGTCCGGGCTCTCGCTGTAGAAGATGTCGCCGAACGGGGTGTGACCGGTGTCGGACGGACGGCTCAGCATTGCGAAGTTGCCGTTGATCTTCTTCGGGAACATAACGCCGTTGCGGTTATACGGCAGGTAAGCGTTCTCCATCTGATAGAAGGTCTTGAAGTCATAGGTATAGCCTACGCCGATCGTCGGGCCGTGGAAACCGTTGCACCAGGTGATGTAGTAACGGTCCTCAATCCAGCAAACGCGCGGGTCATAGCGATATTCCTTGCGGGTTACGCACGGGTCGCAGCCGGGAGCCGGCTGGAACTCGATCGGCTCGTGGTTGATCTTCCAGTTGATGCCGTCATCGGAGAAGCCTGCGAAGATGTCCATCTCAACAGAGCGGTTGTCGCAGCGGAAAACGCCAGCGAACTTGCCCTCAAACGGGACAACTGCGGAGTTGAAGATGCTGTTGGAAGTGGGGATGAGATCACGCGGAATGATCGGGTTGTGGTCATAACGCCAAACCGGCTTATCGTAGCCCTGCGGCTTATCCTGCCACGGGATGTTCGGGAGTGCATTGCCGATAATTTTAGCCATTGTAGTTTCCTCCATTTTATATTTTTTCAAAAGACATTCGAAAGCGAACACATACAGTCCTTTACAATGTGTAACCGCTTCCACATCACATTAACTATAATACAAACCAAGAGAAAAGTAAAGCTATTTTTTCCGAAAAAGCCGTTTCTATCACAATTCCACCAAATTTCATCGCCGCCTTTAGCAAAATGCCGAAGCCCGCGCCGTACGCAGCATCACAAACCGCCAACTTTATGCAACAAATGACTATTGCGTAAAAGCCGCATAAACGATATACTGTTGTTATAAACGGATATTTCTCTGCCCGAATTCTTATGTTTTCCCGAAAGGAACGATTCTATGGCGATTTTATTTGATGCCGAAAAGAAAATTTTCAAGCTGGATACCGCTTCCTCCAGTTACGTTTTTGCCGTGCATGACAGCGGCCGCCTGCTGCACCTCTACTACGGCGCATACCTGCCGGACTGCGACATGCGCTATTTATTGGACCGCGGCTACTTCGGTTCCTTCACGCCCGACGCCGCAGGCTACGTCGGCACGGAGTTTTCCCCGGATACACAGCCGAGCGAATATTCCTGCAACGGCACCGGCGATTTCCGCATCTCCGCACTCCAAATCCGCAACGCGGACGGCAATATCGCGACCGACATCCGCTACGTTTCGCACCGCATTTTAAGCGAAAAGCCTGCGCTGCCCGGCATGCCGTCTCTGCGCGACGAAAACGGTGACAGCGAAACGCTCGAGGTCACTACGCTCGACCAAACGACGAACGCCGAAGTGAAGCTCTACTACACCGTTTACAAAGATCTGCCCGTCATGACGCGTCACGCCGTCGTGACGAATACGTCCGACCGCACCATGGAGCTTGAGCGTGTGTTCAGCGCCTGCCTCGACTTCAACACGATGGATTATGACATGGTGCACCTTTACGGCAAGTGGGCAAAGGAGCGCACCGTTACAGAGCGCCCGCTCTGCCACGGCATTCAATCCATCCAGAGCAAGCGCGGCTCCTCCTCACACAACCACAACCCGTTCGTCGCACTGAAAGCCCACGGCGCCACCGAAGAAAACGGCGAAGTCTACGGCGTCAACCTCATTTACAGCGGCAACTTCTCCATTGAAACCGAAGTGGATTGTTTGAACGCCACGCGCCTTCTTGCGGGCATCAACCCCACCGATTTCACCTGGCGCCTGGAGCCAAACGAATCCTTCACCGCGCCGGAAGCCGTCATGGTCTACACCGATAAGGGCCTCGGCGAGATGAGCCGCATTTTCCACCGCACCTACATGAAGCACCTCATCAAGAGTCCATGGCGCGACGTGGAACGCCCCGTGCTCATCAACAGCTGGGAGGCCGCATATTTCGATTTTGACGATGATAAGCTTGTCGCATTCGCACACGAAGCCGCCAAAATGGGCGTCGATATGCTTGTCATGGACGACGGTTGGTTCGGCCACCGCGAAAGCGACGATTCCTCCCTCGGCGACTGGTATGTCAACGAAAAGAAGCTCAAAGGCGGTCTCAGTTCCCTCATCGGGCGCGTCAACGCAGAGGGCTTAAAGTTCGGCATCTGGTATGAGCCGGAGATGATTTCCCCGGACAGCGACCTCTACCGCGCCCACCCGGATTGGTGCCTGCACGTGCCGAACCGTGAAAATTCCCCCGCACGCTTGCAGTACGTCCTCGATATGACGAGAAAAGACGTGCGCGATAACATCTTCGCGCAGATGTATAAAGTCCTCAGTGAAAATAAGATTGATTACGTCAAATGGGACTTCAACCGCAATCTGACCGAGGTCGGCTCTGCGCTGCTCCCGCCGGAGCGCCAGAAGGAGGTCATGCACCGCTTCGTGCTCGGTACATACGACCTCATGGATCGTTTTGTCAAAGCGTTTCCGAATATCCTCTTTGAAAACTGCTCCGGCGGCGGCGGACGTTTCGATGCCGGCATGCTGTATTATTCCCCGCAGATCTGGTGCAGCGACAACACCGACGCCATCGAGCGCCTCACCATTCAGTTCGGCACGTCCATGTGCTACCCTATCTCCTCGTTTGGCGCACACGTCGCAGCCCGCCCGCGCACCTCGCTTAAAACCCGCGGCAACGTCGCCATGTGCGGCACATTCGGCTACGAGTTAGACCCCAGAAAGCTCACCGATGACGAAAAAGCCGAAGTAAAGCAGCAGATCGCCGACTACCGCAAATATCACCGCCTTGTCCGCGAGGGCGATTTCTACCGCCTCGTTTCCCCGACCGAGAACGACTTCTACTGCGCGTGGGAGTTCGTTTCGCCGGATAAACAGGAAGCCATGATGACTGCCGTCGTCATGCGTCAGCCCGAGACCCGTTACTGCGTGCAGCGCCTGCGCGGCCTCGACCCCAAAACGTACTATCAGGACGAGGAGACCGGCACCGTCTATTCCGGCGCCATGCTGATGAACGCAGGCCTTAATTTGACAAGAGACGTCTACGAAGACGGCACCAGCGTCACAAAGCACTTTAAAGCTGTAAAGTAAAACCGCCGAAATCCATAATACCGCAACGTTAAAAGTCTTTGATTAAACTTTCTTCAGAAAGTTTATGGGGTTTAGGGGCAACGCCCCAAGTCGTGCTCCGCAGAGCGCGAAACACTTTTTGCCTCCACAAAACCAGAACCGTAGGAAACCCGGTTGCATGGATTCCCTGCATGATTTTCCCCGCAAATCATTAGAATTAAATGAACAAAGCAGAACCCCGTAAACACACAACGTGCCTACGGGGTTCCTGCTATATAAATCATAAAAAAATCGACTTATTTCTCATCCGCATGCGTGCTGTTCATCAGGCGGATAAGTGCCTTCTGTGCGCGTTCCTCGCATACCGCAATAATCTCATCGCCCGCTTGCAGCACCGTGTCGCCGCCCGGAATGATGAGCTTGTTATTTCGCACAATGGAAATCAGCAGCGCCCCCTTCGGGAATACCACCTCACGCACCGACTTGCCGTGCAAAGCCGAATTCTCTTCAAGCGTCACGGAGCAAATCTGACCGCGACCCTTGTTCAGCGATGCCACAAGATGAAACTCCATCAGGTTCGCTTCCTGCTCAATCATCTGCGCAATGATTTCCGTGCTGCTCACCGCATAATCCACGCCAAGCACACGCATTGTCTCCAAATTGCGCGGGTCGTTTGCGCGGGCAATCACTTTTTTCGCGCCGAAATACTGTTTTGCAAGCTGCGACGCAACGAGATTATTCGCATCGTCGCCGGATATCGCAATAAAGCAGTCGGCGTCACGTACACCGGCGTTTTCCAGCATGTCAATGTTCGTGCCGTCGCCGCAGATGATCTCCACGTCCAGCGCGTTTGCAAGCTGTAAGCTGCGCGCGCGGTCGCTCTCGATGATACGCACCTCGTGGCGGCGGCCCTCCAAAATGCGGCGCGCAAGGCTTTCGCCCACCTTGCCGCCGCCCATAATGACAATGTTCATGGCACTTCCCCCCTTAATCGATTGCGCGGCTGTACACAATCTCGTCGCCTGCCTCGAGCTTCAAGGGTGCAAGCCCCGCTAAAACGAACGCGCCGTTTTTGCGGATGATGCCGAACACCACTTCGCCCGGGTTGCCGTGCAGTTCGTCCACATTCTTGCCGATCTGATGCCGCTCCGCCGGCCGCACGTCAAAGTCGACCGTATGCAGACCGAACTCGAGTTTCTTGTTCAATTTTTCGCCGCTCAGCATCCGCACAATGCGGTCGCCGGCGTGGTTTGTGGGGCAAATGGTATGCAATCCCATATGCTCAAAAATCAATTCACGCGCGGGGTCGGATACACGCGCCACCACGTTTTGGATACCGAAGTAATCGCGCGCAATCTGCGCCACCGTAATATTGAGGTTATCGTCCGCCGTTGTCACCGCCACCGCGTCGCAGCTTTCAATGCCCGCTTCGCGCAGGTTGCGAATATCCATCGGGAACCCGCGGAATGTCACGCCCTCGAAATCGTTTTCCAAAAGCTCCAAGTCGCTTTCAATGTTGCTTAAAACAGAAACGTCCCAACCCATTTCGTCCATGGTGCGGGCGATTTTTCGCCCAAGCAGGCCGCAGCCTATAACTAACACATTCATAGTTTACCTCAGCGTCGCTCCGGATCTTCCGTATCGCGAATGGTCTCTGCCGTCATGCCGTCTGATGTGCTGCCGGAGCTTGTATTCTCTCGGTTACCGCCGTTTACGATGATAGGATTGTTCGCATTCGGCGTCGGCTCTGCGGTGGGAGCGGGTGTCGGCGATGCCTCGCCGCCATTTTGCGCGTCACCGCTGTCCCCGTTGTCATCGGTCGTGCCGTCTTCCGCATTCGGGGTCGGCGAAGGCGTCGCGGTCGCAAGTGCGGTCTTCTCTTTCTCACTGATCGTCACAAATTCCGCGAACACATACGCATTTTGCCCAAAATAAGAGATTTCCACCCACTCGGAGGTATCGTCCTGTGCCACAACCTCGAACACCTCGCCGGCCTCTGCCGTGCCGAGAATTTCGGAATCCGTCGAAGCCTCGCTGCGCACATTCAACGAATCGTCGATGTCGTTGATGGTCGCCACCTTCACTTTTTCGACCGGCACGGGCGTTGCGGTAGGCTCCACGCTCGGGGAGGGGGAGGGCTCCGCCTTGGCGCTGCCATTGCCGCACGCCGCGGTGCCAAGGATTATCATGGCGCACAGTGCCGCCGTGACCGCCGTTTTCAAAATGTTTTTATAATGGATGCTTCGTTTCATAAAAGCTCACTTCGCCTTTCTTTTTTCGGCGCGCATTCAAAACGCCGCTGGAACAGAAGATGATTTGTTATTAGCTATTTTAACACAGTTCAAAGGAAAATCCAATACTTCGCCCGGTTTTTTCATTTCTTTTGCAAAAATCGCCCGCATTTCTTGCCATTACCCCGAAAAAAGGCTATAATTACAGGGAATATTTTGCTTGGATATTGGAGTGTTCATCATGTTAAAACCCGAACAGATCGCGTCCGTCAAGGGCCGCGGCTTCCTCATCAATCGCGGCACAGAGTGCTTCTCCGGCCGTCTCGTCTGCGCCGGCGCGGTCTTCACCGCTGCCGACCTGCGCACCATCTCCGAGATTGCCGAAAAATTCGGCAGCGGCAAGGGGACGTTCACCTCCCGCCTGTCCGCCGAGATCGTCGGCATCCCCTTCGAGCAGATTGACGCCGCCTGCGATTACGCTGCCGAGCGTGGCCTCTACTTCGGCGGCACCGGCGCTAAAATACGCCCCGTCACCGCATGTAAGGGCACCACGTGCGTCTACGGCAACTACGATACACAGGCGCTCGCCAAAGAGCTGCACGAAAAATACTACGTCGGCTGGGCAAATGTCAAACTGCCGCACAAGTTCAAAATCGGCATCGGCGGCTGCCCGAATAGCTGCATGAAGCCTTCTTTAAACGATTTCGGCATCGAGGGCCACCGCGTGCCGATCTTCGACGAAGACACCTGCCGCGGCTGCAAGGTCTGTATGGTAGAAAAGTCATGTCCCTCCAAGGCTGCACACGTCGAAAACGGCAAATTACATATTGATGAAAAGTGCCTCGCCTGCGGCGTCTGCACCGGCAAATGTCCGTTTAAGGCTGTCCGCCACGAAAGCCCGGTCGTTTACCGCATTTATGTCGGTGGCACGTGGGGCAAGCAAACACGCATGGGCACGCCGCTCAGCCGCTTCGTTACCCGCGCGGAGATTGAGCCTCTGCTCGAGAAGACCATGCTCTGGTTCAAGGAAAACGCCATGCCCAAAGAACGCCTCGGCAAAGCTATTGACCGTCTTGGCATCGAAAAATTCGAGCACGACGTCTTCTCCGATGATCTTCTGAACCGCCGCGAGGAGATCCTCGCAAAATAATTCCGAAAGGATACCCTATGAAACTCAAGTCCCTCGCAGCGCTCGCGCTTTCCGCCGTACTGCTCCTTTCCGGCTGCGCCGCCCCGGCGCAAAACGAAACCACCCCTGAAAGCTCCTCCGCCGCTTCCGAAACGACCGCCGTCTCCGAGCGCGTCATTACGGATTCCTACGGCACCAAAACGGAGCTCCCCGATGACCCGTGCGTCGTCTCCCTTTACGGCTCGTTTGCCGAGTGCTGGCTGCTCTCCGGCGGTAAGCTCGCCGGTATTACCGAAGATGCCGTAGACGAGCACGGCATCGAAATCGATGACGACACCGCGCTCGTCGGCACCGTCATGGAGCCGAATCTTGAGAGCGTCGCGGCACTCTCCCCGGATTACGTGATTTTATCCGCCGACCTGCCCGCCCACGCGGAGCTCGATTCCGCCCTCACCGATATGCAGATTCCTCATGGCTATTTTCACATGGATAACGTCATGGATTATGCAAAGATCATGCTGAATTTCTGCGCCGTCAACGACCCGGACGGTGAAAAATACGACGAAAACGTCACGCGGGTTTTAAAGCGCATTGAATCTATAAAGCAGGAGACAGCCGAAAAGCTCTCCGGACAGAAAGCCCCCACCGTCCTGCTTTTGCGCGCTTATTCCACCGGCGTCAAGGCCAAAGGCGAAGACACCGTTGCGGGCGCCATTTTAAAAGAGCTCGGCGCGCACAACATCGCAGACGATAACGAAAGCCTGCTCGAAGACCTCAGCTTGGAATCCGTCATCGAAGCCGACCCGGACTACATCCTCGTCATGACGATGGGCAGCGAAGAAAACGCCAAGACCTACATGGCAGAGAACATCGAAAATAACCCCGCGTGGAGCGAGCTCTCCGCCGTGAAAAACGGACGCTACATCTACCTGCCGAAAGACCTTTTCCACTATAAGCCCTTAAACCGCTGGGACGAGAGCTACGCATACATTGCAAAGCTCCTTTTGAATGAAGATGCGTAAGAAAATTTTATTTCCCGCAGCGCTCCTGCTGCTCGTTTTCTCCTTTGTGCTGAGCCTCTGTGTCGGCTCGGCACAAATTTCTATTCGCGAAGCTGTCTCTGCCCTGCAAAACGGCAGTTTAACGCCCGACAGCCGCATCCTGTTCTACGTGCGCCTGCCGCGCGCCCTTGCCGCCGTGCTCTCGGGCGCAGCACTTGCGGTCTCCGGTGTGCTCTTGCAGAATGTCCTAAATAACGCCCTTGCCGCACCAAACATCATCGGTGTCAACGCCGGGGCGGGCTTTGCCGTGCTGTTTTTGCTCGCCGTCTTTCCCACAGCCACCGCGTTTTTGCCGTTTGCAGCATTCCTTGGCGCTCTTTTCGCGTCGCTGCTCATTTATGCCGTCGCGGCAAAAAGCGGTGCTTCCCGCACAACGATCACCCTCACAGGCGTGGCCTTAAGCAGTGTTTTCACCGCCGGCAGCAACGCCATAAAGACCTTTTTCCCGGATACCATCTATAATTCCAGCTCCTTTTTCATCGGCGAATTTTCCGGCATCGCGTACAAAAATCTCACACCTGCGTGGATTGCCATCCTGCTTGGTCTGCTCCTTGCCGTGCTGTTTTCCGGCGAAATGGACGTTCTCTCCCTCGGCGATGAGACCGCGCAGTCGCTCGGCATGCGTGTGCAAGGAACACGCTTTCTCCTGCTCATGACGGCCAGTCTGCTTGCAGGCGGCGCAGTCAGCTTTTCGGGGCTTCTCGGCTTCGTGGGGCTCATTGTACCGCACATCCTGCGCCACTTCATCGGCGCGCGCCACCGCATCTTAGTGCCGCTTTCGGCCCTCTTCGGCGCGTCGTTCGTCTTATTGTGCGATACCCTCAGCCGCACGCTGTTTTCCCCGTATGAGATTCCCGTCGGCATCGTACTGTCGCTGCTCGGCGGCCCGTTCTTCCTTTTCCTCATCGTGCGCAAAAAAGGAGGAAAACTCGAATGAACCAAAACCTTTCCACCGCCTTAAAATTCGCTGACCTTTGCGTCACGTTAAATCACGCCGAAATTCTCCGCGGAGTCTCGGGCGAACTCCGCCGCGGCGAAGTCACCGGTATCCTCGGCCCAAACGGCTGCGGCAAAACGACGCTGCTCCGCGCGCTCTGCCGCCTTATTAAAGCGGATTCCGGCAGCATCACCCTGTGCGGCGGTACCGCGGAAACCGACATTGCTGCCCTTGCCCCCAAAGCTCTCGCGCGGCGCGTCTCGTTCCTGCCGCAGCAAAGGGCCGTGCCGGATATCACCGCCAAAACGCTCGTCTCCCATGGGCGCTATCCCTATCTCGGCTTTTCGCGCACGCTGTCCAATAAAGACCGCACCGTCATTCAAAACGCGCTTAAAACTGCCGGTGTGTCGGCCTTTGCCGACCGCCGCCTGCCCATGCTTTCGGGCGGCGAGCGCCAGCGCGTGTTCCTCGCCATGCTTTTAGCGCAAAACACCGACGTCGTCCTGCTCGATGAGCCCACTACTTACCTTGATGCGCACCATAAATTCGAGCTCATGGCGCTCCTCTCTACGCTCAAAGTGCAAAACAAAGCCGTCGGCATCGTCCTGCACGAGCTCCCCCTCGCGTTCAAGTTCTGTGACCGCCTGCTTCTCATGAAAAACGGCCAAATCATGCAAAGCGGCACGCCGGAGGAGCTATTAAAAACCGGCCTTATCGAGCACCTGTTCGGCGTTTCCCTCACCCCCGTTATGCTCGACAAAGAGGTGGAGTACATCGAACGTAAAATTCACCGTTGACATTTCGCACTTTTGCGTGTACAATAAGACCACAAGTTAAAGTACTTTTGTAACTGACGGAATACAAGATGGGGACATCGTGGAGCAAAAGTATGAAAATGAGCCGACCGTCTGGGCAGTGTTTTGAAAGCACTGCCCTGTTTTTATGTCAGCAGCTTCCAAAACAAGGAAATTTGCACGGCAAAACGCCGGAAAGGAATGGGAAACTATGAACGCTTGGAGAGATTTTAAAGGCGGTAAGTGGCAGGATCGCATCGATGTCCGCGACTTCATCCAGAAAAACTACACCCCCTACACGGGCGACGAAAGCTTTTTGCAGCCCCCGACCTGTCTCTTATACACATCTCCGAGCCCACGAGACTGCAGCTAATCTCG
>ERZ1027150.2181-NODE-2181-length-10650-cov-13.643605_pt1 | contig 10650 bp, 11 predicted proteins | sample MGYA00519276_ERZ1027150 | MGnify/ENA primary metagenome ERZ1027150 (study PRJEB26926, sample SAMN06164860) | human gut metagenome | biome: ENVO:00009003; feature: ENVO:2100002; material: ENVO:00002003 | host: Homo sapiens | place: USA | collected 2012 ... | reverse complement strand
GCCTCTCCACTTATTTCTAAAGAATGGAAAGGGGATAATGAGTATAGAACTCCCACATATTACGAATATGATATCAATACAGAAGTTGGAAAAACTTATATGTTATTGCGATTATAATATAACGAAACAAACCTGCGAAGGCTTGCTTTTTTTCATAGATTGTTAAGGTTCAGAAATGGGTCAGGAGAGTGCTCCTGCCCATTTCGTTTTTATGGACTACCTTAATAAAAACATGAACCAAGCAAGAGGTAGATAATCTTTTAGTTCTGCTCGTAAAATTTTTAAAGCTTGTTGTATGCGATAGTCAATAGTTTTGGGAGAAACATTGAGCTGTTTTGCTATCTCTTTATAGCTCATGTTCTTAAACCGGTGCATGATAAAAGCTTCTTTATAGGAAGGTGGTAGTGAAGTGATGGCTTGTTGTATGTGTTGATTCAATTCTTTTAATTGGTAGAAGTCTATTTCTGTTGTTAATGCTTGCATTTCTTGATAGAAATAGTTCTCAGCAAAGTTCTTATTTTCTTTTTTGTTGAGGATATTTAAAGCTCGGTTATGAATACTGGTAAATAAGTAGCTACTAAGTGATGTTTGTATAATTAAGGCTTCTCTGTTATTCCATAACCATAACATGGTTTCTTGAGCACATTCTTCTGCATCTTCCAAATCTACAAATTTATGTCCGTAGGCACAAAGTATGGGATAATATTTTCTAAATAGATTATTGAAAGCTTGTTCGTTACCTTGTTTCATATTAGACAATAGAATAATATCTTCGTTATTTCCCTTCATGTAGATTGTGTTTTTTATTTTGAAAACGACTTGTTTCAAAAGTATAAAATATTTTAGAATTTGTTTAATGCTTATTGTAAAAAGTTTGAATGGAGTGTAAATCCATAAAATGACAATTTTGTACTCTCCTTTATTTTCCTAAATTTGCAGAGTAAGTATTTAGCATAATAAATAAGTAACCTTAGTATTATGAAAAAAAGTTTGATTTATACCCGTACAGGCGATAAAGGTACGACTTCATTGGTCGGAGGTGTGCGTGTGTCAAAGACTCATATAAGACTGGAGGCATATGGCACAATCGATGAACTGAGTGCACATCTTGGGATGTTGATAGCTATGATGGATGACGAAGAGAACCGAATTCTGTTACAATACATACAACATAAATTATTTTCTGTAGGAGCTTATCTGGCTACCGATCAGTCGCAGACCGAACTGCGCATAGAAAGCCGTATCTCGGAAGAAACGGTACAGAAACTGGAAGCGGCTATAGACAAGATAGATGCTTCTTTGCCTAAGCTTACCGAGTTTGTTTTGCCGGGAGGATCGAAGGAAGCTTCCGTGTGTCATGTATGCCGTACGGTATGCCGGCGTGCAGAACGCAGAATATTGGCACTTGAGGCAGAAGAAGGATGCGTGATAGATGCCGAAGTGAAACAATTTGTCAACAGATTGTCCGATTATCTGTTTATTTTATCTCGAAAGTTAAATCAATTAACACATCATGATGAAATTTATTGGGATAAAACTTGCATATGAAAGAATTTGTTATACTTTTGTGCGACAATAAAAAAGAGTCAAACATTTAAAAAACAGGAAATACTATGTATTGGACATTGGAATTAGCCTCTAAGCTGGAAGATGCTCCGTGGCCGGCAACAAAAGATGAATTGATTGATTATGCGATGCGTTCGGGCGCTCCACTGGAAGTAATTGAAAACTTGCAGGAAATGGAAGACGAAGGCGAAATATACGAAAGCATTGAAGATATTTGGCCTGACTATCCCAGCAAAGAAGATTTCTTTTTCAACGAGGAAGAATATTGATTCTGCCTGTTGAGTGGTTAAAGAAGGCAAAGGAGATAGAGAAGGTAAGGCTCAATCATGTTGTGGGAGCTTTACCTTCTTGTTTTTTAGGACTGTTTGTCTGTCTTTATCCTTTTCTTAACTATGTTCCCCTGTGATATTTATCTATGTATTCTCTTTTCTAAAATCGGTAAATGAAAACTTTATCTCCCGAAACATGGCGTTTCATACAAGAACATCGTGAGGATGATGTGCGTAATCTGGCACTTCAGGGTAAGAAATATCCTTTGGTCGATATGGCTGAGGCTGTAATACAGATTGCAGCCCGGCAAATTGCGGAGAAGAAGTTACCCTCTTGGGGAAGTGTAGAAGGGATATATTATCCGGGGCATCTGTCTATGGAGCAGTGTTCGTCGGAACAGACCGCTCTTTATAAGGCATCGCTGGTTCGGGGGGATTCTTTTGCAGACCTTACAGCCGGATTCGGAGTGGACTGTGCTTATATTTCCCGAAACTTTGCACAGGCTGACTATGTGGAGCGTCAAGAAGGACTGTGTGAGTTGGCAACGCATAATTTCCCTTTGTTGGGGTTGAATCATATCCGTGTAAATCATGCCGACGGTATTGATTTTCTGGCAAAGATGGAGCCTGTAGACTGTCTTTTTCTCGATCCGGCACGTCGCGATAAGAATGGAGGAAAGACTGTAGCCATTACAGATTGCGAACCGGATGTGTGTGCGCTTGAGCCTTTATTGGTAGAAAAAGGGAAAACGGTACTGATAAAGCTTTCTCCTATGCTGGATATTGCTTCTGCCTTGCGCGATTTGAAGTATATTCGGGAGATTCATGTCATTTCGCTTCAGAACGAGTGCAAGGAGTTGTTGCTGATTCTCCGGAAAGAAGCTGCTTCTGTTGAGAAAGAAACAAACGAGGTACAGATTCATTGTGTGCAACTTTTTTCTCATGCACCGTCGCAGCATTTCAGTTTCTCTTACGAGCAGGAGAAGGGAGCGATTTGTCCTATATCGGAGCAAGTGGAAACCTATTTGTATGAGCCGGGAGCTGCATTGCTGAAGGCTTCTCCTTTCCGTTTGCTTGCATCGGCTTATGGGGTAAAAAAACTGCATCCTAATAGCCATCTGTATACTTCTTCTCAGTTAACCGATTTTCCGGGACGTTGTTTTAAAGTGGTAGGAATATCCGGTTTCGGGAAAAAAGAGTTGAAAACATTCTTGGAAGGAGTAGATAAGGCCAATCTTACAGTGCGCAATTTCCCTTCTTCGGTAGCAGAACTACGGAAGAAACTGAAAATAAAAGAAGGAGGAGAAATCTATTTGTTTGCTACAACGCTGGGAGATGGGCAGAAAGTTCTTGTAAAATGCCGTAAGGTAGGGCAAGAGGAAGCCTGAAAACGGTAAAAATCAACCTTTCTGGAAAAAAGTACTGTATAAAAGTACAGAATAGTGTAAAAGATATGTTTTATAGCGATAAAACATATTCATTATGAAACTATTTCAAATATTTGGTTTGTTTATGTTCTTGGCCTCTTGTGGGGAATATAAACCGGAGGAAGAACTGGATTCAGAGGGAGGAGAGGTGAATACTACTTGTACTTTGCAATTGAACTGGCAGAGTGAGAATAATTCAAAATTGCATTATCCGTTATCGGTTTATGTGTTCGATGGGGCAAATAACTGTGTACTTCGGGAAAGTATAGCATCGGCTTATGCCGGTTTCTCTGCTTCTCTTCCCCAGGGAAAATATACGGTATCGGTATTCTCTGCTTTATCATCCGACGATTTTGCTTTTCCCTTTGAAGTGATTCCCGATAGTTACATCCGTCTGAAAAATGAGAACCGCTGTACTCTTCCGCTTCAGATGGGACAGGCACGTGTCAGTTTAAATCAGTCAACCTTAGTCAATCTTACTCTTTCTTATATGGTATCTGCTTTGCATTTCTCATTCAATCTTGTACCCGAAGAAGCTAAAGCCGTGCAAGTAGCCGTATCACCGGTCAGTTCATCGGTCTCTTTTATCGGAAATTACAAAAACGATTCTGAATCCAGTGTCATTTCCTGTCGCAAAGAAGGGCATGTATGGAAGTCGGATGCAGTTTATGTATTTCCTTGTAAGGATACACAGACCCATTTGTCTGTTACGGTACGTATGCCCGATAAAGATGAAGTGTACAGCTATACGTATAATGCCAGCCTTAAGCCCGGATACCCTTATCATTTTACGGGAAATTATAGCGATGGGGTTTCTCTTGACGGCGAATTTCAGATAGAGGGCTGGCATCCGGGAGTGGATATTGAATTTGGTTTCGATGAAATCCAGCCCGATGAAGGAGGGGGTGAAGAGGGAGGAGGCAATCCTTCCGGAGGGGAAGGCGATGACGATGAAGTCATTTCTGTGAATACACTGCCGCAAGCCGATGCTGTATGGGGGCCTTTCTATGTCTGGAAGGTAGAGACCATTTCATCGAAGGAAGTGGAGGCTTTTCTGATTGCCCCCGACCAGTATTATACCGTTGCATCGGGTACGGAGAGCATATTGTCTGCTTACGATGTAGATGGTATACAAGGCTGGAGAGTCTTTTCCAAAGATGAGGCAGAAGCTTTTCGTGACCAGTTCTACAGCTTTACGATGGAAGAACTGAACAAGTTTCTGGTGGCCGAAGGTTTGGATGGATTCTATTATACAGATGGAGCCCGCTATTTGTGCAATGAAGGAAAATCTACTTTCTGTTTTTACAACAAGCGTGTACTCGATGCCGGAGCCACTCCCAAATATTATCTGCGTCCGGTGAAAGAAGTACGTTTGCGAAAAGAATAATAGTTGCTTTTTCAGGTAGAACAGTTGGTATTCAGTATTAGATAAAAACATTGAAGCATCCCGATTGTATCCGAAAAGATACATACGAGGATGCTTCAATATGTTTGAGAGAATCAATGTTTATGTAATTAAATAATATGCTGTTTTTTCAGTTCGTCTGCTACACTTTCCAGTTCCTTGTACCATACCTCTCCAAACTTTCGTATCAGCGGTTCTTTCAAGAACTTGTACACTGGCAGATTTTCTTTCTTTCCAAGCAGGACAGCAGCTTTACATACATCCCAGCGGTGATAATTCACAGCCTTGTAAGGTCCGTAGTTTCCCACACGAATGGGATATAAATGGCAGGAAATAGGCTTGTAGAAATTGCATCGTCCTTCTCTGTAAGCTTTCTCTATGGCACAGTAGCAATATCCCTTCTCGTCGTAACATGTAAATACGCAATCTTTTCCATTTACAATAGAAGTTACCAGATCGCCGTCCTGGTCTGTATATACCACCCCTTGCCGGTCAATCACTTCACGTGCTTCGGGCGACAGTTCTTCCCAGATAATCGGAAGTACTTCTTCCAGTTGTGCTACTTCTTCCAGTTCTACCGGAGCTCCGGCATCTCCTTCTATACAGCATTCTCCTTTGCAGGCATCCAGATTGCAAAGAAACTTTTCGCGGAATACATCCAGGCTTACTACTACATCGTCTATTTGTACCATATTCATTTCTTTTTATCCGTGCAAAGATACGAAATAACTCCCATCTGCCGATGGAATAAGGTTTATTTTCGTATCAGGAGCGGTGTGGAAAACCGGAAAACAGATGTGTGGATGTGAGGATGGAAAACATCTCAATCTTTCTATCTGTGCGGTCTGCCTTTCTTGTATCCATAGCAGTCTAGTAACTCTTGTGCCTCTTCTTTTCCGGAAGGAAAGCTCATGCAGTCTAGGATAAGCCGACTGTTTTGAGGGTCGGATACGTGTGGAGCCAGCACTTTCAGGAAAGTGATACGTTCGTTGTCGAAATCGCAAAGAGATAACAGGCGGACACATTGTCTGCATGTGATGTATTTCTTACTAACCTCCTGATGTAAGGTGCTTATTTTTTCTTCTGTAGGAAAGGCATCCTTTATTTTGTGATACAGATTTTCAAGGTCTGCATCAGATAACGGTCGGTGGGGCTGACGGCTTCTTTGTAGTACTTCTCTTGCCTTTTGTCGGTTATCATCAAATGTGAATGCCTTGACTATTCTGTCGTCATTCCGTTTGTCGTAAAGTGCAGGTGCCATGATTTCCAACACCTTCATCCGGTCGTCATCGAATGGATAAAGTTTTATCAATTTGATAATTTCATCGGCCGAGAAACGGTGGCAGTTGGCTGCATCGTATAGCAGTTCCATCTGTTTGTCCTGAAAAGGTTCTTTCCGGAGAGCTTGCAGCAGTTGGTCGAACCATTCCCGTTCGTGATGTTCGGGTAGTGGAACAGGAGCAGTTTGCCCAGGTACCGGAGGGTAGACTGCAACGGGAGGATAGGGGGAAACAGCTGGTTGATTGTTGTCGTAGGAATCCATAGCCACCAGTTTTCCCTGTTGGAAATCGAGAAGGATTACAGTTTCCTGCTCGCCTGTATAATGAGTCTTGCGATATTCCCATTGTTCCATATCGAGGTTAAAACGCTTGAATTCTGGTTTTCCCAATTGAGCAACTACCTCTGATTGAGTCATTCCCGGATGCAATCCTTCCATCAGGTCGGAGCGCTTCCCGGTCAAATCATACAGGCCGCAACTGGTTGATACCAGCAGAAAAGCCGTCATTCCTATTACTGTAATTATTTTCCTCATAGTGATTTGTTTTTGGTTGATGGGGGAAAGATAGAGAATATAATTTGTTTTTCATAGACCAGTCTGCAGGTTAATAGTATAAAAAAAAGCAAATATAGGTTGGAAAAAACATAAAAAGAACAGCGTGTATGCCTAAATACAATAGTACATACACGCTGTTTCTCAGATTGTTAGTATGTGTATCAGTTATTCGTTATCGCTTTTGTGCCTATAGCGAATCTGTATACCTTTTTACTTAATCAAGTCCTTACCAGACATTTCTGCAGGCTGAGCCATACCCAGGATGTGCAGGATAGAAGGAGCTACATCGGCCAATACACCGTTTTCTACCTTTGCATCCTTGTTTGCAGTTACGTATACAAACGGAACCGGATTCAGTGAGTGAGCAGTGTTTGGAGTACCGTCTTCGTTCAATGCATGATCTGCATTACCGTGGTCTGCAATGATGATTACTTCATAATCGTTAGCTTTTGCAGCTTCTACTGTATCTTTCACACAGTTGTCGATTGCTACAACAGCCTTTTCGATTGCTTCGTAGATACCGGTATGTCCTACCATGTCACCGTTTGCATAGTTTACTACGATGAAGTCATATTTCTGAGTGTTGATAGCTTCTACCAGTTTGTCTTTTACTTCGTATGCACTCATTTCCGGTTTCAAGTCGTAAGTAGCAACTTTCGGACTTGGTACCAGGATACGGTCTTCGTTATCGTACGGAGTTTCACGTCCACCGTTGAAGAAGAAAGTAACGTGTGCATATTTTTCAGTTTCTGCAATGTGCAACTGAGTCTTTCCGTTTGCAGCCAGATATTCTCCCAAAGTATTCTGTACGTTTTCTTTCGGGAACAAGATGTGTACACCTGTAAATGATGCATCGTACGGAGTCATACAGTAGAACTGCAAGCCCGGTATAGTCTTCATACCGTTTTCCGGCATATCCTGCTGAGTCAGAACAATAGTCAATTCTTTTGCACGGTCGTTACGGTAGTTGAAGAAGATTACTACATCACCTTCTTTGATAGTACCGTCGAAGTTTGCATTTACAATCGGTTTGATGAACTCGTCAGTAACTCCTTCATCGTATGATTCCTGCATAGCCTGAACCATATCAGTAGCTTTCTTACCTGTACCGTTTACCAGCAAGTCGTAAGCTTCTTTTACGCGTTCCCAACGTTTGTCGCGGTCCATAGCGTAGAAACGTCCTACGATAGAAGCGATTTTTCCTGCAGACTGTGCACAGTGAGCAGAAAGCTGTTCGATAAATCCTTTACCGCTCTTCGGGTCTGTGTCACGACCGTCCATGAAGCAGTGGATAAATGTATTTTCAAGTCCGTATTCCTTAGCGATATCGCACAATTTGAACAGATGGTCCAAAGAAGAGTGTACACCACCGTTTGAAGTCAATCCCATGAAGTGGATGTTCTTTCCGTTTTCTTTTGCATAAGAGAATGCAGCTACCACTTCCTTGTTCTGAAGGATGCTTCCGTCTGCACAAGCGCGGTTGATTTTTACCAAGTCCTGATATACGATACGTCCGGCACCGATATTCAGGTGGCCTACTTCAGAGTTACCCATCTGTCCGTCAGGCAAACCTACGTTTTCACCACTTGCCTGCAATTGAGAATGAGGGTAGTTAGCCAACAGACTGTCCCAATACGGAGTCGGGGTGTTGAAGATTACATCGTCTTTCTGACGGTCGCCACATCCCCAACCATCAAGAATCATTAAAAGCGCTTTTTTAGCCATACTGTTATTTGTATTTTAAGAGTTAATATTTCTATGCTTTACAACATGCAAAAATACAAAATATCTTGTGCTTAAGTGCATTTTTTAGGAATTTTATCCTTGTTGAAAACAAGGCAAGCCTGTTCATAACTGCAAAGTTATTAACAGGTGCTGTGAATAACTTTCTGTATTGTGAATAAAACAGAGAAATCAGAAGTCAAAAGAAAGTTGTTCGTTACCCAGCAGGTTGAAAGTCTTGCGGTGATAAGGCGTAATGCCATATTGCGCAATGGCTGCCCGATGTTTGGGAGTAGGATACCCCTTGTTGCCTTTCCAGTCGTATTGCGGATAAGCTTCGTGCAGCTCTTTCATATAGTCGTCCCTGTATGTTTTTGCCAGAATCGAAGCCGCTGCAATCGACAGATATTTTCCATCTCCTTTTACAATCGTAGTATGAGGCAAATCCTGATACTTGTTGAAACGGTTTCCATCTATCAGCAAATGTTGCGGGCGTACTTTCAGTCCGTCTATAGCCCGGTGCATGGCAAGAAACGACGCATTCAGAATGTTTATTTTATCAATTTCTTCGGGAGTAACTACCCCCACAGCCCATGCTACAGCTTCTTTTTCTATCATTTCGCGCAGTGCATAGCGTTGCTTTTCACTCAGCTGTTTAGAATCGTTCAGCAGTTCGTTGTGAAAATCATGAGGCAGAATCACGGCTGCTGCATACACAGCTCCGGCCAGACAACCTCTTCCGGCTTCATCACAGCCAGCTTCTATCAGTTCAGGATGTAAATAAGGTAGCAGCATCGTTCGTCGCTTTTTAATTTCGGGCTGCAAAGGTACGTCTTTTCTCCGGAAGAGAGGTCGGATATAACGGGAAGTTATGAATAAGTTATTGACTGCTCCTGTGAATAGGAGTTGGGAAAGAGTCTAGTTGTCTTGAGATTGAGGACGGTTTTACCAAATTCCTGCTTCTCTTCTATGTGCATTTGAACACGGGAAACCCCTCTTTTGAGATTATGAGTTTTGTGAAGGATGTATGAAAGGTGATACCGAGGCTTTTCTGCAAGGTTTTCTAAATTTCTTTGCCGATAGAGATGTACGAAGCCTCCGGAAAGTTACCCATCCGGAGGCTTCATTATTATATTAGTTGCATTAAAATTGCAGAATAGGATGCCATTCCTTTACAGTTTTCAATATATCTTCTGCTGTTTTACAAGAACCTTTAGTACGTTTATTTGCCTTCTCAATAAATTCATTATCATAAATATTTATAAGTTGAATTCCATTAAATTCTGATACAGGTTTAATAAATACAATGCCATCGCATATATCACTAAGTTTTTGCTCTTTAGCGTAAGGTGAACCTTTCTCCCCATAATTTGACAGTTTTATTGTAGGATTAGCGAAATATGTTTCTGTTCTTAATAGAGGGAAATCATCTTTTAAATCAAATCCAACAGGTTTATTGCCATTTTTCTGAAATGCTTTATCTATTACACCGTCAGTTATAAGATTCCACCGTGTCTGATTATTTTCTATATAGCCTTTGCTTCCCATTTGACCACCCCATAAATTAATGATGAATACATCTTGCGGGTAACAACTTTTAAGTAAAAAGCCGGCTGAAGGCCAATTGTAGTAGTAATCGCCTTGACGTGTACCATTTATACGTGCCAAGGTATGTGATGCTCCAGCATAAAAAACAATGTGCGAGCGTTTAATGATATAGTTTCTTATGATATCAAACATATTATCATCCCGTGAGCCCGTATATACATAGTCTTTGCCATCAAAATAATCTTGTATATACGCCGGGTCCACTAAAAGGATACGTGTTCGGAGATTCTCAGGTTTCTTTTGATTGTTTTCCCATACAGATTTGAAAACATCTGCATATTCTTTATATGGATTCCCCAGATCATCAGGTGTATATTGTAATATTTTAAAGACTAGATCTTCTCTGTAAACAGGGGATTTTATCAAGCTATCAGCGAGATACTGATATCTTTCGGAACCAAACTCAACTGCAACTGCATCAATATTTGCCGTTGAATCCTGTGCCGAAGCAGTTATCAAATCGCACAAGAATTGAGGATGTACATCTATCCAATGATCTTCCCCTAATGCAACAACCGAATGTGAACGTATTTTATCAAGTACATATTCCAAATGTGGTTGTCCGTTATTTTTAATGTATTGATAATAAGATTCTGTGTCAAGACAATCTTGCGCAATAGAAATGTTACTTGAGATTATCAAAAGTAACATGATAAGACATTTTTTAATCGTAATACCTCTCATTCTTATATTCATATCATATTGATTTATAGTTATGTATTAATTCTTATTTTTGCATTTTTCAACAAAACTCTACTAATATCGCAAATATAGCTGTCTCTTATACACATCTCCGAGCCCACGAGACTGCAGCTAATC
>ERZ1027150.2175-NODE-2175-length-10670-cov-6.591145_pt1 | contig 10670 bp, 19 predicted proteins | sample MGYA00519276_ERZ1027150 | MGnify/ENA primary metagenome ERZ1027150 (study PRJEB26926, sample SAMN06164860) | human gut metagenome | biome: ENVO:00009003; feature: ENVO:2100002; material: ENVO:00002003 | host: Homo sapiens | place: USA | collected 2012 ... | reverse complement strand
GGATCAAATCCAACCAGATCGAGGCAGCCCGTATCGCCATGACACGTTACATCAAGCGTGGCGGTCAGGTCTGGATAAAGATTTTCCCCGACAAGCCGGTAACCAAGAAGCCCGCTGAAACCCGCATGGGTTCCGGTAAAGGTGCTCCCGAGTATTGGGTTGCCGTTGTTAAGCCCGGCAGAGTCATGTTTGAGATCGCCGGTGTTGATAAGGAGCTCGCAGAAGAGGCTATGCGTCTTGCTGCTCACAAGCTCCCCATCAAGTGCAAATTTGTAACTAAGGAAGAAACGGGTGGTGAACAGGAATGAAAGCCAGTGAAATAAGAAAACTTTCCGCCAAAGAGCTGGATGCTAAGCTGCTTGAGTTAAAGGATGAGCTTTTCAAACTGCGCTTCCAGCAGGCTGTTAACCAGCTCGACAACCCGATGCGAATCAGTGCCGTCAAGAAGGACATAGCGCGCATTAAGACAGTTCAGCGCGATATCGAGCTTCACGGCGCCAATTCGTGATGAAAGGGAGGTCAACACTTATGGAAAGAAACCTCAGAAAAACTCGCGTTGGCATTGTGACCAGCGATAAGATGGATAAGACTGTTGTCGTCTCCATCAAGGATAGGGTAAAGCATCCGCTTTACAAGAAGATCGTTAACCGCACCATCAAGCTCAAGGCTCATGATGAGAACAACACTTGCGGAATCGGCGACCGTGTCCTCGTCATGGAGACCCGCCCGATGTCCAAGGACAAGAGATGGCGCGTAGTTGAGATCATCGAGAAGGCTAAATAATTTTTTGGTAACAGTAAGGAGGCAGACACTGTGATACAGCAACAGAGTTACCTCAAGGTTGCCGACAACACCGGCGCGAAGGAGATTATGTGCATTCGCGTTCTCGGAGGTTCCGGCAGGAGGTATGCCAATATCGGCGACGTCATAGTTGCTTCGGTTAAAAAAGCAGCACCCGGCGGCGTAGTTAAAAAAGGCGAGGTCGTTAAGGCAGTCGTAGTTCGTACTGCAAAAGGAGTTCGCCGTGATGACGGCACCTACATTCGCTTCGATGAGAATGCAGCTGTTATCATCAAAGAAGACAAAAATCCCAAAGGCACTCGTATCTTTGGACCGGTAGCGAGAGAGCTGCGTGAGAAAGATTATCTCAAGATTCTCTCTCTGGCTCCCGAAGTGCTTTAAGGCGGAGGTGCAACGATGAGTAATAAGGTTCATGTTAAGACCGGTGACGAGGTTGTCGTCATCAACGGCAAGTACCGCGGCAAGAGAGGCAAGGTCCTCCAGGTCAGCCCTTCCGAGGGTAAGGTTATTGTCGAGGGCGTGAATATCGTCACGAAGCACGTTAAGCCCCGCAAGATGGGTGAGGCCGGCGGTCTCATCAAGGCTGAAAGCGCCCTTTATGCAGATAAGGTTCAGCTCGTTTGCCCCAAGTGCGGCAGACCCACCAGAACCGGCAGCAAGATCAACGCAAAAGGCAAGAAAGTCCGCACATGCAAGAAGAGCGACTGCCTTGCAGAATTCGAATAAGGGAGGAGCATGACAATGGCAGCAAGGTTAAAAGAGACCTATATAAACGAAGTTGCACCTGCTCTTATGAAGAAGTTCGAGTATAAGAGCGTCATGCAGATCCCGAAGCTTGACAAGATTGTGGTCAACATCGCTTGCGGCGAGGCAAGAGAGAACTCCAAGGTTCTTGATTCCGTCGTCTCCGACCTCATGCAGATTACCGGTCAGAGACCCGTGATGTGCAGAGCGAAGAAGTCGATCGCTAACTTCAAGCTCCGTGAAGGCATGGTTATCGGTGCCAAGGTTACCCTCAGGGGAGACAGAATGTATGAGTTCCTTGACAGGTTCTTCAATCTCGCTCTTCCCCGCGTCAGAGACTTCAGAGGTATCAACCCGAACTCTTTCGACGGCAGAGGCAACTATTCTCTGGGTATCAAGGAACAGCTGATATTCCCCGAGATCGAGTACGACAAGATTGACAAGGTCAGAGGCATGGATATTTGCTTTGTCACGACAGCTAATACTGATGAAGAGGCACGCGAGCTGCTCACTCTCATGGGCGCTCCGTTCGCAAAATAAGGAGGAATTACGGTGGCCAAAACATCCATGAAGGTTAAGCAGGCTAGACCCGCTAAGTATTCTTCAAGGGCTTACAACAGATGTAAGATCTGCGGCAGACCGCACGCCTATCTTCGCAAATACGGAGTATGCCGCATCTGCTTCAGAGAGTTGGCTCATGCCGGTCAGATCCCCGGCGTCAAGAAGGCCAGCTGGTAAAAGAGCAATTGCAAAAGGAGGTTCAACAGTATGCAAATTACTGATTCCATCGCCGATATGCTCACAAGAATCCGCAATGCGAATTCCGCAAAGCATGATACGGTGAAGATTCCCGCATCCAATATGAAGAAGGCGATTGCTCAAATTCTTCTTGATGAGGGTTACATCAAGGGATTCAAGGTTGAGGACGACGGAAAGCAGGGCGTCATCGAGATCGCTCTCAAGTACGGCCCCAACAAGTCACAGGTTATAACCGGTCTGCGCAGAGTTTCAAAGCCCGGTCTGCGTATATATACCAACTGCGAGGATATGCCCAGAGTCATGAAGGGTCTCGGCATCGCTATCCTCTCAACAAGCAAGGGCATTATGACGGACAAGGATGCACGCAAAGCCAATGTCGGCGGCGAAGTCCTTGCATTTATCTGGTAAGGAGGTGCTGTAAATGTCACGCATAGGAAACAAACCCATCGCAATCCCCGCAGGGGTTACTGTGCAGGTGGACGGCAGCACTGTCACCGTTAAGGGTGCCAAAGGCGAGCTTACCAGAACCGTGCACAGCAATATGGCTGTCGAAGTCGAAGGCGCGACCGTTCACGTCAAGCGCCCCGACGACACCAAGCTCAACAAGTCCCTTCACGGTCTTACCCGCACACTCGTCGCCAACATGGTGACCGGCGTCAGCGAGGGCTACAAGAAGGAGCTTGAAATCAACGGCGTAGGTTACCGTGCCGCTAAAGAGGGCAAGGAGCTTGTTCTCAATATCGGTTTCTCGCATCAGGTCAGAGTGGCCGAGATCGACGGTATCACCATCGAGGTTCCCGCGCCCAACAAGATCGTTATCTCCGGTCCCGACAAGCAGAAGGTCGGCCAGTTTGCAGCGGAAGTTCGCGAGAAGCGTCCCCCCGAGCCATACAAGGGCAAGGGCATCAAGTATGTTGATGAGCATATCCGCCGCAAGGAAGGCAAGGCCGGCAAGGGCGGTAAGTAAGTTTAGGTTAAGGAGTGAAAAGTTATGGTTAACAGACCGGACAGCAAGAAAGCAAGACAGAAGCGCCACACCAGAGTGCGTGCTAAGATCTCCGGAACTGCAGAATGCCCCCGCCTTAATGTATTCCGCTCCCTGCAGCACATCTATGCTCAGATCATAGACGATGTTTCAGGCAAGACCCTTGTTTCAGCCTCTACTGTTGAGAAGGATTTTGAGGATTACGGCGGAAATAAATCCGCAGCCCGCAAGGTGGGCATCACACTGGCAAAGAGAGCAGCCGAAAAGGGAATAACCGATGTTGTTTTCGACCGCGGCGGCTACGTTTATCACGGCCGTGTTCAGGAACTGGCCGAAGGCGCCCGTGAGGGCGGCCTCAACTTCTAAGGAAAGGGAGGATACTTTTGGCTAAGATTGATGCATCGGCATATGAACTCACTGAAAGAGTTGTCACTATCAACCGCGTATCGAAAACCGTTAAGGGCGGCCGTATATTCAAGTTTGCCGCTCTCGTAGTCGTCGGTGACGGCAACGGAATCGTCGGCTTCGGTCTCGGCAAGTCCGGCGAAGTTCCGGACGCCATCCGCAAGGGTATCGAAGATGCGAAGAAGAACCTGATGAAGGTTTCACTTAAGGGAACAACCATTCCCCACGAGGTTATAGGTAAGTTCGGCGCAGGCGTCGTCCTGCTCAAGCCCGCAGCACCCGGTACCGGCGTTATCGCCGGCGGTCCTGTCCGTGCAGTCGTTGAGACTGTCGGCATCAAGGACATCCGTGCTAAGGCTCTCAGATCCAACAACCCCTGTAACGTCGTCAGAGCAACACTTGACGGTCTTGCACAGCTTCGCAACGTCGATGAAGTTGCGGCTATAAGAGGCAAGTCGGAAAAAGAAATTTTAGGTTAAGGAGGGTGGACAACAATGGCAGATATTAACGTAAAGCTCGTCAAGAGCCTTATCGGAAGTACTAAACCTCAGATTGCCACCGCCTATGCACTCGGTCTCCACAAGATCGGCGACGAGTCAGTTCAGCCTGACAACGCTGCCACCCGCGGCAAGATCAGAAAGCTTGCCCACCTTGTCGAGACAAGTGAAGTCGAGCAAGGAGGTGCTGAATGATGAAATTGCATGAGCTTTCACCTGCACCCGGTTCTGTCAAAGAGCGTAAGCGTATAGGCAGAGGCGTTGCTTCAGGTCAGGGTAAGACCGCCGGTAAAGGCCACAAGGGCCAGAAGGCAAGAAGCGGAAGCAACGCGCACATCGGTTTCGAAGGCGGCCAGATGCCCCTTCAGAGAAGAATCCCCAAAAGAGGTTTTGTCAACATTTTTGCGAAAGAGATCGCAACTGTTAACGTAGCAGCTATCAACGACAAGTTCGAGGACGGCGCTACCGTAACTATAGAAGCCCTCGTCGAGTCCGGTCTTGTCAAGAAGACCCTCGACGGCGTCAAAGTCTTAGGACAGGGCGAACTTACGAAGAAGCTAACAGTTCAGGCTAATGCTTTTTCTGCTTCCGCCAAGGCTAAGATTGAGGCTGCGGGCGGAAAGGCAGAGGTAATCTGAAAATGTTCAAGACTTTTGCCAACGCATGGAAGATCCCGGAGCTCAGAAAGAAGATTCTCTTCACCGCTCTGATTGTTCTTATCTTCAGAGTCGGCTCCGCTATTCCGGTTCCGTTCACAAACATCCTCATTGAGGGCGGCAATCTTGTTCAGGAGGGCAGCACCTTCCTCAACTACCTCATTATGATGACCGGTGACGCGTTCAACTACGGTACTCTGTTCGCTCTGTCGATCACCCCGTACATCAACTCGTCAATCATCATGCAGCTCCTCTGCGTCGCTATTCCTCCTCTGGAGAGACTGGCAAAGGAAGAGGACGGTCAGAAGAAGATTGCCTCCATCACAAGATATGTTACTGTTGTTCTCGGTATCATCCAGAGCGTAGCATACTACTTCTATATCAGAAGCGCCGGTTACCTTTCAAAGGCTGCTGACGGCAGTGCCTACACAGGCGTTGCAATGGTCTTCCAGGCCATCGTCATCATCCTTTGCTTCACGGCAGGTACCGCGCTTATCATGTGGCTCGGTGAGCAGATCAACGACAAGGGCATCGGCAACGGTATCTCGATAATCCTTTTCGCAGGTATCGTTTCGAGAATCCCCGCTCTGATCACCCAGCTCTTCGGCGGCTCGGGCACCGGCAGCTACTGGTCAAGAGGCGGCGTCTACTACTTCCTTTCACCCTTCGTCTGCGTCATCCTTATTCTGATGGTCGCATTCATCGTGTGGATGGACAACGCTGAGAGACGCATTCCCGTCCAGTACGCCAAGCGCGTCGTCGGCCGCAAGATGTACGGCGGCCAGAACACCCATATTCCGATAAAGGTCAATATGTCCGGTGTTATGCCCATCATCTTCGCGGGTTCCATTCTTTCCATCCCGCCCACCATCCAGATGTTCATTCCGTCTGCAAAACTTGCAGACAGCAAGTTCTGGACCGGTTTCTTCAAGGTGTTCACCTCGACTCACTGGGCTTACGGCATTATCTACTTCATACTGATAATCGCTTTCGCCTATTTCTATTCGAGCATCCAGTACAATCCTATTGAGATGTCCCAGAACATCGCCAAGAACGGCGGTATGATCCCCGGTATTCGTACCGGCAGACCCACATCGGACTACATTGCAAGGATCATTTCGAGAATCACACTTCTCGGAGCTCTCCTTCTGAGTGTCGTCGCTATCTTCCCGATCGTGTTCTCGCAGCTTACAACGCTGATCCTTACAAAGACAACGGTTTATGCTGACGGTATGAACGTTTCGCTCGGCGGTACGTCGATAATAATCCTTGTCGGTGTTGCTCTTGAAACTGTCAAGCAGCTCGAGAGCCAGATGATGATGCGTCACTATAAGGGCTTCCTTGATTAAGCCCTGCCGCAACTAACGGCAAAAACGGAGGATAAGCATGATAGTGCTCAAAACAAGTCACGAGCTCTCGCTGATGAGAGAGGCTTGCAGAATATCTGCAGGAGCATTAAAAGTGGCGGGCGAGGCTGTCGAGCCGGGCGTTACTACCGCTCAGATCGATAAGATCGCACACGAATATATTCTAAAAGCAGGGGCCACGCCTACGTTCCTTAATTACAACGGGTTCCCCGCTACGGCATGCATTTCCATAAACGATGAGATCATTCACGGAATACCCAGCCACAGACGTGTTATCAAAAGCGGCGATATAGTCAGCATTGACCTCGGCGCTTCGATAAACGGCTATACCGGCGACAACGCTGCCACTTTCGCCTGCGGGGACATTTCCCCCGAGGCGAAGCGGCTGTGCGACGTGACCAGAGAGAGCCTCTATGAAGGCATCAAAAAGGCGGTCGCAGGCGGCAGACTCGGCGATATAGGCTTCGCTATTGCGAGCTACTGCGAGGAGCGCGGCTTCTCCGTCGTTCGCGAATATACGGGGCACGGTGTGGGTGCAAATCTCCATGAGGATCCCAGCGTACCGAATTTCGGCACGCCAGGAAGAGGCGTTCGCCTGCTGCCCGGCATGACTATTGCCATCGAACCGATGATAAATCAGGGCTCTGCGGCTATCCGTACTCAACCCGACGGATGGACTGTCAGAACCAAAGACGGCAAACTCTCAGCTCATTTCGAACACACCGTCGCCATCACGGCTGACGGGCCGAAGATAATGACTCAGCTTTAAGCGGAGGATTGATGATGAGCTTTCAACGAGGCTGCGTCGTAAGATCCACGGCCGGACGCGACAAGGGCAGACTGCTTGCAGTCACCGCTGTCACGCAGCGCGGCGTCGAGGTCTGCGACGGTAAGGAGCGCAAGCTCCTCAGACCCAAAATCAAGAATCCTAAGCACGTCGAGCCGACGCCGATGCGTCTGACGCAGGAGGATATGGCGTTTGACAGCCGCCTGCGCCGCGCGCTCAGAAGGCTTGAGGATGAGACTGCATCATTATAGGGAGGTTAGTATATGTCAAAGCAGGATATGATCGAGATTGAAGGTACGGTAGTAGAGGCTCTGCCCAACGCGACTTTCACAGTCGAGCTGGAAAACGGCCACCAGATATTGGCCCATATCTCCGGTAAGCTCAGGATGAACTACATCCGCATTCTTCCGGGAGATAAGGTCACGGTCGAAATGTCGCCATACGACCTGACGAAGGGCCGCATAACATGGCGTTCCAAGTAAAAGGAGGGTATTCTAATGAAAGTCAGACCTTCTGTCAAAAAAATGTGTGAAAAGTGTAAGATCATCAAGCGCAAGGGAAAAGTAATGGTCATCTGTGAAAATCCCAAGCACAAGCAGCGTCAGGGCTAATGACGCAAACCATTCAATGGAGGTGCAACTGACAAATGGCGCGTATTTCAGGTGTTGACCTGCCTAGAGAGAAAAGAGTCGAGATCGCTCTGACCTACATCTACGGTATCGGTCGCAAAACCGCAAGCGATATTATCGCCGCAACAGGAGTTAATCCCGATATAAGAGTCAAGGACCTGTCCGAGGATGACGTCTCTAAGCTTCGTGAGTATATAGATCATCACTGCAAGGTCGAGGGTGACCTTCGCCGTGAGACCGCTTTCGATATCAAGAGACTCGTCGAGATCGGCTGCTATCGCGGTGTCCGCCACCGCAAGGGTCTGCCGGTTAGAGGCCAGCGTTCCAAGACCAATGCCCGTACACGCAAGGGTCCGAAGAAGACCATTGCTAACAAGAAGAAGTAATCAAGGAGGGATAATATGGCTACCAAAGTTTCCGGCAAAAAAGCAACAGGCACCCGCAAGCGCAAGGAGCGCAAGAATATTGAGCGCGGTGCAGTCCATATCCAATCCACCTTTAACAACACCATCGTCACTATAACCGACACTCAGGGCAACGCTGTTTCCTGGGCAAGTGCCGGCGAAATGGGCTTCAGAGGCTCAAGAAAATCTACTCCCTTTGCTGCTCAGACTGCTGCAGAGACAGCTGCCAAGGCTGCTATGGAGCACGGTATGAAGACGGTTGAGGTTTATGTTAAGGGCCCCGGAGCCGGCAGAGAAGCCGCTATAAGAGCGCTGCAGACGGCGGGTCTTGAAGTCACCCTGATAAAGGACACGACTCCCATTCCCCACAACGGCTGCCGCCCGCCCAAGAGAAGGCGCGTGTAACCAATATTTTAGGAGGTGTAACACATGGCAAGATATACAGGTGCGGTCTGCAAGATGTGCCGCCGCGAGGGCAAGAAGCTCTACCTCAAGGGTGAGCGCTGCTACAGCAACAAGTGCGCTTTTGAGCGCCGTTCTTATGCCCCCGGTCAGCACGGCCAGAGCCGCAAGAAGACCTCTGAATACGGTTTGCAGCTCAGAGCAAAGCAGCAGGCTAAGCGTTACTACGGTATTCAGGAAGGCCAGTTCCACAAGTATTTCCTCATGGCTGAGCGCAAGAAGGGTGTCACCGGTGAAAACCTTCTTCGTATCTGCGAGAGCAGACTTGACAATGTAGTTTATCTTCTCGGCTGGGCTAACTCCAGAGCCGAAGCAAGACAGCTCGTTGTCCACGGCCATTATAAAGTAAACGGCAAGAAAGTTGACGTCCCGTCATACCTTCTTAAGGCCGGCGATGTTGTTTCGATCAAGGAGAAGAGCAGAGAGAGCGACAAGATCAAGGCTGTTCTTGAGACCAATTCCGCTCGTCCCGTGCCCGCATGGCTCGAGGCTGACGCTGATAAGCTCACCGCTAAGGTCATCGCCCTTCCCGAGAGAGACCAGATCATGGTTCCCGTCGAAGAGCATCTTATCGTCGAGTTGTACTCGAAATAATGCCGCTTAAGCTTAAACGGCTTGTTTTTGAGCAATACTCTTTCAGCGGCCTTGCCGCGTTTTATAAAAAGGAGGGTTTTGAATGATCGGAATCGAGAAGCCCAAGATCGAAACAGAAGGCATTACGCCCGACGGAACCTACGGCAAGTTTATCGTAGAACCCCTTGAGAGAGGTTACGGAACGACCCTCGGTAACTCCCTGCGCCGCGTCCTGCTCTCTTCGCTTCCGGGCTATGCTATAATCTCCGTTAAGATCGATGGTATCCTGCACGAGTTTTCAACGATTCCCGGCGTCAAGGAAGACGTTACGGAGATCGTCCTCAACCTCAAGGATGTCATACTCAAGATCCACGGCGATGGTCCGAAGACTGTCTATATAGACGCTTCCGGCGAGTGCGAGATCACCGCAGGCAGCATTCAGACGGATTCTGAGGTTGAGATCCTCAACCCGGATCTTCATATTGCCACTCTTGACAGCAGTGCGAACGTCCACATGGAGCTCGTCTGCGACAAGGGCAGAGGCTATTATTCGGCCGAGCGCAATAAGGAGAAGTTCCCGCCCACTATAGGCGTTATCGCCATTGACTCGATCTATTCACCCGTGTTAAAGGTCAACTACACAGTCGAAAACACCCGCGTAGGTCATGTTACCGACCTCGACAAGCTCACGCTTGAGGTGTGGACCGACGGCACCATCCACGCGATGGAAGCCGTTTCCCTTGGAGCCAAGATCCTCAACGAGCATCTCTCTCTCTTCGGCGACCTCTCCGATGAGGCGTACGATACAGAGATTATGGTTGTCAAGAGCGACAATGCCAAGGAGAAAGTCCTCGAGATGACTATTGAGGAGCTTGACCTGTCTGTGCGTTCCTTCAATTGCTTGAAGAGAGCCGGCATTAACACTGTTGAAGATCTGATCAGCAAGACCGAGGAGGACATGATGAAAGTCCGCAACCTCGGAAGAAAATCCCTTGACGAGGTTATCGCAAAGCTCAAATCCATGGGCCTGAGCCTCAGCAAGGAAGAGGAATAAGACTCACTACGGTAAAGGAGTGTGAATTAAATGCCCGGAACCAGAAAACTTGGCAGAACTACGGATCACCGTATTTCTATGCTCAGAGGTATGGTCACATATCTCTTCGAGAACGGCAGGATCGAAACCACCGTTACAAGGGCTAAGGAAGTTCGCGCTATGGCCGAGAAAATGATCACCATAGCTAAGGACAACTCACTTCACTCGAAGCGCAAAGTCATGGCATACATCACCAAAGAAGATGTTGCAAAGAAGCTCTTTGAGGATATCGCCCCCAAATATAAGGACGTTAACGGCGGTTATACCCGCATAATCAAAACAGGTCCCCGCAGAGGAGACGCAGCAGAGATGTGCATCATCGAGCTCGTCTGATCTGAGCCTGAAGAGATAAAAAATTGATTTTCAACGCCGCAGAGGTTTTTCCCTGCGGCGTTGTTTTTACAAATAAGTTGTAAAAAAAAATAAATATGTTAGAATTTAATCGGAGAAGGGTAATCCACGGGACACAGAGAAAGGAGCAGCATATGAAAAAGCACCGCAAAACAGT
>ERZ1027150.2166-NODE-2166-length-10716-cov-9.850764_pt1 | contig 10716 bp, 11 predicted proteins | sample MGYA00519276_ERZ1027150 | MGnify/ENA primary metagenome ERZ1027150 (study PRJEB26926, sample SAMN06164860) | human gut metagenome | biome: ENVO:00009003; feature: ENVO:2100002; material: ENVO:00002003 | host: Homo sapiens | place: USA | collected 2012 ... | reverse complement strand
GCATTAGCCTTCCAAGCTGAGGGTCGCGGGTTTGAGCCCCGTCTTCCGCTCTTCACAAAAAGACCGTACGGAATCCGTACGGTCTTTTTTCATACACCTGTGTCAGCCACTCTTCGGCGGCCACCCCTCGGGCAGCCACTCCGGCAGTTCCTTCGCCACCTCAAAGCACGGGCACGCCTTCACCCACTCGTGCGGCTCCACCACCCCGTTCCCGTTCAAGTCCGGGCTCAGGTCACGGTGTCCCACCACCTTCCGGATTCCGAAGTCGGCCGCCAGCACCCGTATCAGCACCCGCAACGAATGTTTCTGAGCCTCGGTCCGCGTATCCGCATTTCTTCCATTCTCATCCAGGCCCCCTTCGTAGCACACCCCGATACTGTGAGCGTTGAATCCCCTGGCATGCGCCCCCACCTTCTCCACCGGCCTCATCGAACAGATCCGTCCGTCGCGCCGGATATAATAATGGTAGCCACACCCGTCGAATCCCCTCCTCCGGTGCATCCCGTCCAGTTCCTCCGGCGAAAGCCTCACCTGCGGCGGAGTAGCCGAACAGTGAATCACAATCAGGTCAATCCTCCTCATGCCTCCTGCCCCTTTTCCTGCCCGAAAGCAGACAAAACAGACACTTCAGCAGCGCCAGCAACACCCCTCTTGCTTTTTCCTTCATACACTTTCCTCCACATCATTTAAGTTACACACCACTGTCACACACTCACACGGAATCAATCATCCATCTCCTCCGTTCTTCCGGTAACCTCAGGTCCTTCCGGCACCACAGGCCCCTCCGTCACCACACGAGGCTCCTCAGTTCCTTCACCTGCCTCCTTCGCACCCAGTTCCGCCAGCACCTTCTTCTTCGGCACCCGCATAAATCCCACTTTACGCAGCGCATCCTTCAGTTCCGCTCCCGGCCGGAAATTAATGTGCATCTTGGTGATAAGTCCCACATGAAACCCCTTTTCCGTCTCACTGCCATTACCTTTCAGGCCCACCTGGAACGCCCCCAGTTCACCCAGGCGCACTATCTCACCCTGCGCCAGTCCGTCGCACATCACATCCACCAGTGCCGTCAGCACCGCCAGCGTATCCGTACGCGTCACCGTACACATCTTCTGAATACGGTCCGCCATTTCGCGGAGCCCCATCACCCCACGCGCCTGAACCTGTGCATAATACCGGATTTTCTTACTGATGTCCGCAGGATTGAATTTAGGAACCACAGAATAAGCAACTAATTTTTCCATAATGATAAAAGTTTAAAGGTTAAATAAAAAAATAAAATACACACTTCACAATACGTTGAAAGCTTTCCGTTTGTTTCGTAGTACAAAGATAGGAAAACCCGTCCCACCCACTGTCCCCCATTGTCCTCATCCGCCCTTCACTGTCCCGATAAACCCGAAAAAAAATCAGTTACGGCTCACCAAGCCCCTGAATAATCACCATCACCTCCCTTTTCGTAAAAAACTTCCGGTTCTTCTGATACCCCATCTCCCTGAACTTCTCCACGATATACGGACACTGCTGAATCCACCGGTACAGACTCCTCCGCGCCACCTTCGGGTGCACATGCGGAAAATACTTCGCCGCCAGCTCCGCCTTCGCATACATTCTCACTTCAAATCTCTGGTCCAGTTCCGCCTCCTCATTCAGGAAGCCCTTCTTTTCAAAAAAATCACATCCCATAGTCATCATTTTTGCCTGTAATAATATATAATAAGGTAATCACCACATCTCCTCCCTTCCGTTCAGGGGTACCAGCTCAAACTGCGTATGCGCCAGACTCTTCTTCAGCATCCCCGCCGGCCGGAACAACACCTTCAGCCGCCGGATCCTCCTCGCCGAGAACTCCCAGGGACTTTTCACTCCCTCACTGCAGATTCCCGCCTGCAGCGAGCCGATACCTCCCAGCCTCACAATCTCACCGTTGCACACCCCCTGGCACACCTCATCCTCCAGCGCCGCCAGCACCCCGATAATATCCGAACGCGTCAGCGTACAATTCCGGCTGATCCGCTCCGCCATCTCCTCCAGTCCCAGTTCACCCCTGGCCCTGGACTGCGCATAAAACAACCTGTTCTCATTCCCTCTTCCCGGAATCACCTTGGACACCAGCGTATACGTCACCGCCAGTCCGCTCACTTTCTTTCTCATAAAACTACTTACTTTAAAAAAAATTAATTACAAAAAAAAGAGGAAGGGACCGAACCACTTCCACCCCGAGTTTGTTATACACATACCCGCGGCAGCAAACCGGCCCATTCAGGTACCGGCTGGTTTCAGTTCCCCTCCTCACTACCTATACCGACAAAATTACAGATTACAGGCATACCCTGTTCTGCATTAAAATGCAGAAAATAAATAATTTTCTCAATAACCAACCGGCACCCCGTGTGCCCTTAATCCATTAGTACTATGAACACAAAAAAAAATGCCTTGCCACGCGCATGGACCGTATCGTGATTACAGACGAAGAGATGAGCATCCTTTGCGAACAGCTTTTCCGGCTGCTTGTACAAATGTACCGCCATGGGCACATCAGCCTCAACGAAGTCATGGAGTCCACCCAGCTCTGGGAACACACCGTTTACGGCCGCAGCAGGAAAAACATGACCCTGAAGACCCTCTGCAAGCTGTGGTACGCCGCCCTCCAGGGCTGCCGCCTCCAGTCCTCGCTGAAAGCCCTTCCCCCGCTGGTGCTCGAATGCTGCCGACAGCAGAAAAGCCTGGTAGTCTACCTCCATCCGAGTGACGAGCCCCTGCCCGACGGACACACCGTCATCCTCAGCCATAAGAAATAAGCCCCACCCGGCATTTCCGGATGCCTGGCATCCGCCGCCGGGAATCTCCCCAAAGGCCGCGATGTTTTCCCAGAACATCGCGGCCTTTTTTTAAAACCTCGCCACCTTTTGCCTCACGCGTAACGACGCGTTTCAAATCCTGTAATGAAAGATTTCCCATTCCATCATTATGCACTTCCCTCCTTCCCGCTACTTATCAATATTTTCCGGACATTCACTATCTTTCGTGAAATAAATCCGTCACATCTTTGTAATTATCCCCCTTTCTATGTGAATACTTGTTAATATGCCCAATAATTGCAACATATATATAACAATCTTTGTGAAAAGATTGTTACTTTTGCGATGTATGATTATATGTCCGTGCGGCTGTGGGATTTCAGCTCCTAGACGGAAGCACGCCATACCAATCATTCATTTTACTGGATAACCAACTGATTCCCAGCAGCATGAAGCCACTGGGGAAGAGAGAGGAATATATCCATTTACTAACAAGATACTATTAAATATAAAAAGCAAGGAACACAATAAAAATAATTTACATAAATATCCGGCAGAACGCTGCCGGACCTCAACCGATTTAATTTTTAATCAGATTAATCTATACATTTTTAAATGACTATCGCAATTGATTTCGACGGAACCATCGTAGAGCACCGGTATCCGGCCATCGGGAAGGAAATACCTTTCGCTATCGAAACTCTGAAACGCCTGCAGGAAGAGCGTCACCGCCTTATCCTATGGACCGTGCGCGAAGGCAAGTTGCTCGACGAGGCTGTAGCCTTCTGCCGCGAGCGCGGACTGGAGTTTTATGCCATCAACCGTGACTACCCTGAGGAAGAAGCCGCCAGGAACAATCACTTCTCACGCAAACTTAAAGCCGACCTTTTTATTGACGACCGCAATCTGGGCGGGCTGCCCGACTGGGGTACCATTTACGAAATGGTGACCCGGAAAATGAGCTATGAAGACCTCATGGAGCAGCAATACGGTGAAGAATACCCCTCCGAACGGAAGAAAGGCTTCTTCGCCCGCCTGTTCGGACAGAAATAATCTTTATTTACGAATTTAAAAATCAGATTCTTTATATGAAAATCAGAAATTTAGTTGTCATCTGCAGCCTGTCGCTTGCCGTGGCAAGCTGTACCTCGTACAAGAAAGTACCTTACCTGCAGGACCCCGAGACCGTAAACAATTACGGCAAGGAAATTCCTTTGTATGATGCAAAGATTATGCCCAAGGACCTGCTGAGCATTACGGTCAATACCACTGACCCGGCTGCGGCTGCGCCGTTTAACCTGACCATGCAGACGCCTTACAATGTCGCATTAGGAAATTCAAATGTTTCTGGCCAGCCTACTCTGCAGCAATACCTGGTCAACAACCTGGGCGAAATCGACTTTCCGGTCATCGGCCGCATCAAGGTAGGCGGAATGACCAAGAACGAGGCCGAAGACATGATTCAGGAAAAGCTGATGCCCTACCTGAAAGAGACACCGATTGTCACCGTCCGTCTTTCCAACTATAAGATTTCCGTACTGGGCGAGGTAGCCCGTCCCGGAAGTTTCACGGTTACCAATGAGAAAGTCAACGTACTGGAGGCCCTTGCCATGGCAGGCGACATGACCGTCTACGGACTCCGTGACAACGTGAAGCTGATCCGCGAGGATGCCAACGGAAAGCGCGAGATCATCGAAATGGACCTGACCCGCAGCGACCTGGTCCTCTCGCCTTATTTCTACCTGAAGCAGAATGACATCCTCTATGTCACCCCGAACAAGACCAAGGCACGCAACTCGGACATCGGTAACACCACTACCATCGCCATCTCGGCAACTTCTATTCTGGTATCTCTTGCCAGTCTGCTGGTTACCATATTCAAATAAACCGATAGAATCATCACGATAATCAAGAACCAATATGATAGAAAACAACCAACCCAACACCCCCAATGTAGAAGAACAGGAGGAAAGCATCAACCTGCGCGCCCTCCTGGTGAAATACCTGATTTACTGGCCCTGGTTCATAGCCAGTGTCATCATCTGTCTGGGCTGTGCCTTCCTTTACCTGCGCTTTCAGGCACCGGTCTATAGCACCACAGCCTCTGTATTGATCAAGGAATCCGACCCCCGCAGCAAGGCCATGACACAGGCCAACGGAGCCGTTGCCGCCCTGCAGGACATCAGCGGTTTCTCCATGACCAGTAACTTCGACAACGAGGTGGAAATCCTGAAATCGCGTACCCTTATCAAGAAAGTGGTCAGCGAACTGGGCCTTTACATCCAGCACAGCAAAGGCCAGACCTTCGGTTACGACATCCCTTTATACCGCAATACCCCGGTCAAGGTATATATCACCCCCGAAGAAGCAGACAAACTGCAGGGAGGGGCCAAGTTTAATATGACCTATACCCCACAGGGAAAGCTCAGCCTGACAGCCAGCTACATGCTGAATCAGGAAAAGACCGAAATCACGGCCAGCTTCGACAGTCTTCCGGCAGTGCTTCCCACTCCCGTAGGCGTATTCAGCTTTACCCGTAATGATTCTGTAACACTGAAAGAACCGGTTAAATTGAATGCATGGGTGGCCTCACCCACAGCTGTGGCACAGAGCTATGCACAGAACCTTTCTGTCAGCCCTACTTCCAAGACTACCACCATTGCCCAGCTCAGTCTGAAAAACACCCACAAACAGCGGGCCGTCGATTTCATCAACCGCCTGGTAACCATTTACAACCAGGATGCCAACGATGAAAAGAACGAAGTGGCGGAAAAGACCGCACAGTTCATCGAAGAACGTATCGGCATCATCAATGCCGAACTGGGAGCCGCCGAAAACCAGTTGGCCACCTTCAAACAGCAGGCAGGTCTGACCGACCTCAGCAGCGATGCCCAGCTCGCCCTGCAGGAAAGTTCCAAATACGAACAGCTCCGTGTGGAAAACGCCACCCAGATACAGCTGGTAGAATTCCTGAAAGCCTACATCAACCAGGAAGAGAACGCCAACGAAGTCCTTCCTGCCAATGTCGGCCTGAAAGACCAGAACCTGAGTGCCGTCATCGAGCAGTACAACACCATGATTATTGAGCGCAAGCGCCTGCTCCGCACCTCTTCCGAAAGCAATCCGGCCATCATCAACATGAACACCGGTATCGAAGCCATGCGCCGCAGCGTACAGACCACGGTAGAAAGTGTCTTGAAAGGACTCTACATTGCCAAGGCCGACATAGACAAGCAGACCAGTAAATTTGAAGCTAGAATCAACAAAGCCCCACAGCAGGAAAAGGAATTCCTGACCATTGCGCGTCAGCAGGAAATCAAGGCCGCCCTCTATACCATGCTGCTGCAGAAGCGTGAGGAGAATGCTATTACCCTGGCATCTACTGCTACCAACGGCCGCATCATTGAAGAAGCGCTTACTGGATCAGCTCCTATCGCACCTAAAAAGATGATGATTATCTTAGTTGCACTGGTAATCGGCTTAGGCTTCCCTATAGGCCTTGTATTCCTGCGCGACCTGCTGAAATACAAAATTGAAAGTCGCGAAGATGTACAGAAAATCACCCATGCTCCCATTTTGGGAGAACTCCCCCGTTGCGATACCAAAACAACCGGTTCCATCGTCATTCAGGAAAATAAGAACAATATGATGGAAGAATGTTTCCGCGGCCTTCGTACCAACCTGCTTTTCATGCTGGAAAAAGGCCAGCAGGTCATACTTATTTCTTCCACCCAGCCTGGAGAAGGAAAATCCTTTGTGGCCGGAAATACTGCTACTTCACTGGCTTTCTTAGGCAAAAAAGTACTGATTATGGGTATGGACATCCGCAAGCCCGGTCTGAATAAAGTCTTTCGTCTTTCAAATCGTGCTGTCGGTATCACTAATTATTTAAGTGATCCGGAGCATACAAACCTATTGGACACTATTCAACACTCCGACATTAGTCCCAATCTTGATATTCTTCCAGGCGGACCGGTTCCACCGAACCCGACCGAACTGGTTGCCCGTGAGCATCTGGACCATGCCATCGAAGAATTAAGAAAACACTACGACTACATCATATTGGACACTGCTCCTATTGCCATGATTGCCGATACAACCATTATCAGTCGTGTAGCCGATATGTGTGTCTACGTATGCCGTGCAGACGTGACCCCTAAAGAAGGCTTTGAATACATCAATACCCTGCAGAGAGAAAAAAAATTCAACAAAATAGCTACTGTAATCAACGACATTGACATGAGTAAACGCAAACACAGCTACGGATACGGATATGGGAAAAAATACGGATATGGTTATGGATATGGTTACGGATACGAAAATAAAGAAAAATAAATAATTCCATTTCAATTTATAAAAAAACATATAATGTCAGCATTCAAAGACAAAGTCCTGTTAATTACAGGCGGTACAGGTTCATTTGGAAATGCCGTACTTCGTAGATTTTTAGACAGTGATATCAAAGAAATCCGTATTCTGTCACGTGATGAAAAAAAACAGGATGACATGCGTCATCATTTGCAGGCACAGCGCCCGGATGTAGCCCACAAAGTAAAATTCTATATCGGTAACGTCCGCCAGAGAGAAGCAGTAGACTTCGCCATGAACGGAGTAGATTATGTGTTTGCAGCTGCTGCATTGAAACAGGTTCCATCATGTGAATTTTTCCCCATGGAAGCAGTAAGAACTAACGTAGAAGGTACTAACAACGTTCTTTTGTCAGCCATTGCACACGGAGTAAAGAATGTAGTTGTATTGTCTACAGACAAAGCAGCCTACCCTATCAATGCGATGGGTATCTCAAAAGCCATGATGGAAAAAGTTGCCATTGCTCAGGGACGTGCTTTGGGCAAAGATGCCAAGACTACTATCTGCTGTACACGTTACGGAAACGTTATGGCAAGCCGTGGTTCTGTAATTCCATTGTGGGTAGAACAGATGATGGACGGAAAACCAATCACTATTACAGATCCTAACATGACCCGTTTCATGATGACTTTGGATGACGCCGTAGATTTGGTTATTTATGCATTTACCCATGGAGAAAACGGAGACTTGTTCGTACAGAAAGCTCCTGCCGCAACTCTGGATGTTCTGGCTCAGGCGTTAAAAGAGACTTACGCACAGATTGATCCCAAATATGGAGAAACTGAGGTAAAAATTATCGGAACACGTCACGGTGAAAAACTGTATGAGACTTTGGTAACCCGCGAAGAAATGGCAAAGGCTATTGACATGGGTGGCTATTACCGTATCCCTTGCGACAACCGCGACTTAAATTACGATAAGTTCTTTGTAGAAGGTAGTGAAGAGGTTTCTCACATTGAAGACTATCATTCACACAATACAGCCAGACTAGATGTGGAAGGTATGAAGGAACTGTTGCTGAAACTGAACTTCATCCGTGAAGACCTGGGATTACAAGATAGAGCAAAAGCAAAAGAAATCCGTTCTGAATAATATGAAAATATTAGTGACTGGCGCACAAGGGTTTGTCGGTAAAAACCTTTGTGCCCAATTAAAAAACATAAAAGAGGGAAAAGCCAGATGCTATGGCGACCTGACTATTTCAGAAGTTTACGAATATGATATCAATTCAACTCCTGAAGAACTGGACCGATGGTGCAAGGACTGTGACTTCGTATTTAATCTGGCCGGAGTAAACCGCCCCCAGAATACAGAAGAATTCATGCAGGGAAACTTTGGCTTTGCCTCTACCCTGCTCGAAACCTTAAAAAAGCATCAGAATACTTGTCCGGTAATGCTGAGTTCCAGTATCCAGGCTACATTAGCCGGTCGTTTCGGAACGTCTGAATATGGCAAAAGTAAAAAGGCAGGAGAAGAGTTGTTCTTTGAATACGGTAAAGAAACAGGTGCAAAGGTATTGGTATACCGCTTCCCGAATTTATACGGAAAATGGTGCAGACCCAATTACAATTCTGCCGTAGCCACATTCTGCCACAATATAGCACATGATTTGCCGATTCAGGTTAATGACCCGAACGTAGACATGGAGTTACTCTATATTGATGATTTGGTTGAAGAAATGATTGATGCATTACAGGGAAAAGAACATCACTGCGAATTTGACGGTGTAGAAACTGTCATGCAAGCAGATGGCCGATACTGTGCAGCCCCTGTCACCCATCATGTCAAGTTAGGTAAAATTGTAGAACTGCTCCATCAGTTTGCAGAAATGCCTAAGACACTGATGATTCCTGAAATTCCGGCAGACAGTTTTGCCAAACGCCTGTTCAGTACTTATCTAAGTTACCTGCCCAAAGAAAAGGCGATTTTCGATTTACACATGAACGTAGATAATCGCGGTAGCTTCACTGAACTGATTCATACGCTTAACTGCGGACAGGTATCCATCAACATCTCAAAACCGGGTATCACCAAAGGAGAACATTGGCATCATACAAAATGGGAACAGTTCATTGTAGTTTCCGGTCACGGGCTTATCCAGCTCCGTAAAGAAGGAACCGATGAAATCCTGAACTATGAAGTCAGTGGAGACAAAATACAGAGCGTAATCATGTTACCAGGCTATACGCATAATATCATCAACCTGTCGGAAACAGAAAACCTCGTAACTGTAATGTACTGCAATGAGATTTTTGACAAGAACCGTCCGGATACTTTTTTTGACCCTGTAAATCAATAAATATATGGAACTTAGAACAGATTACTCAGATATACATTTTGCCAATAACGGGAAATTAAAACTGCTGATCATCGTTGGAACAAGACCTGAAATCATTCGTCTGGCAGCCGTTATCAATAAGACCCGTAAATACTTTGATGTAATTCTTGCCCACACCGGACAAAATTACGACTACAATTTGAACGGAGTCTTTTTCCGCGACTTAAAACTGAAAGATCCGGAAGTATATATGAATGCGGTAGGTGACGATTTGGGCGCAACTTGTGGAAACATCATCAATGCAAGTTACAAACTGATGGTAGCAACCCAACCTGATGCTGTTTTGGTGCTGGGCGATACCAATTCTTGTTTAAGTGTAATCGGCGCCAAGCGTCTGCACATCCCTATCTTCCACATGGAAGCAGGTAACCGCTGCAAGGACGAGTGCCTGCCGGAAGAAACCAACCGTCGTATTGTAGACATCATTTCAGACGTAAACTTGGCTTATTCTGAACATGCACGCAGATACCTGGCAGAATGCGGTCTTCCTCGTGAACGTACCTATGTGACAGGTTCTCCTATGGCAGAAGTACTCCATGAAAACTTAGCAGAAATTGAAGCGAGCGATATTCACAAGCGTTTAGGATTGGAAAAAGGCAAATACATTCTGCTTTCAGCCCATCGTGAAGAAAACATAGACACAGAAAAGAATTTCCTTTCTCTGTTTACTGCAATCAACAAAATGGCGGAAAAATACGATATGCCAATTCTGTATAGCTGTCATCCACGCTCACGTCATAGACTTGAGGCATCCGGTTTCCAACTTGACCCACGTGTACAGGTACAGCAACCATTGGGCTTCCACGACTATAACTGCCTTCAGATGAACTCTTTCTGTGTAGTAAGTGACAGTGGAACACTTCCTGAGGAAAGTTCTTTCTATGCATCTATAGGCAAACCAATTTCAGCAGTTTGTATCCGTACATCAACAGAAAGACCTGAAGCATTGGATAAGGCTTGCTTTATTTTAAGTGGCATTGATACAACAGGACTTTTGCAGTCAGTTGATCTTGCTGTTAAAATGACTAAAGACGGCAACCATGGCATTCCTGTGCCTAACTATATGGATAATGTTTCTGATAAGGTGGTGAAAATTATTCAAAGTTATGTTGGCGTAGTAAATAAAATGGTATGGAGAAAAATTTGAATTATCTTCCTTGATACCTGTCTCTTATACACATCTCCGAGCCCACGAGACTGCAGCTAATC
>ERZ1027150.2158-NODE-2158-length-10790-cov-5.951001_pt1 | contig 10790 bp, 6 predicted proteins | sample MGYA00519276_ERZ1027150 | MGnify/ENA primary metagenome ERZ1027150 (study PRJEB26926, sample SAMN06164860) | human gut metagenome | biome: ENVO:00009003; feature: ENVO:2100002; material: ENVO:00002003 | host: Homo sapiens | place: USA | collected 2012 ... | reverse complement strand
GCGCCGGGAGCCAGCAGCTTGCGGGGGTCGAAGCCCTTGCCCTGCTGATCCTTGCCCTCTTCGATGTACTTGCGGGTAGCCTCAGCAAACACCAGCTGGCACTCAGTGTTGATGTTGATCTTGGAAACGCCCAGGCTGATGGCCTTTGCGATCATCTCGTCGGGGATGCCGGTGCCGCCGTGCAGAACCAGAGGAATGTTGTTGGTGGCCTTGTGGATGCGGTCCAGAGCCTCGAAGTCCAGACCCTTCCAGTTTGCGGGGTAGACGCCGTGGATGTTGCCGATGCCGGCAGCCAGGAAGTCGATGCCCAGATCGGTGATCTTTGCGCACTCGGCGGGATCTGCGATCTCGCCAGCGCCCACAACGCCGTCCTCAACGCCGCCGATGGAGCCGACCTCGGCCTCGATGCTCAGGCCCTTGGAGTGTGCCAGAGCGACCAGCTCCTTGGTCTTTTCCACGTTCTCCTCGATGGAGTAGTGGCTGCCGTCGAACATGATGGAGGAGAAGCCGGCCTCAACGCAGGCCTTGCAGCCCTCGTAGGTGCCGTGGTCCAGGTGCAGGGCAACGGGAACGGTGATGCCCATGGTCTCCACCATGGAGCTGACCATGGCGGCAACGGTCTTGAAGCCGGTCATGTATTTGCCTGCGCCCTCAGAGACACCCAGGATAACGGGGCTCTTCATTTCCTCGCAGGCGGTCAGGACTGCCTTGGTCCACTCCAGATTGTTGATGTTGAACTGGGGCACACCGTAGTGGCCATCGCGTGCCTTGATCAGCATTTCGGTTGCATTTACCAACATTATTCATTACCTCCGCAAAATCATTTTGGGGTGAAAAAGCCGTTTTGGATACAAGATTGCGCATCCTTTAACGAACCTAAGGGTAGTATACCCCAATTACAGGATAAAATCAAGGCGGTTCCTGCGGCGTTTTCAACACAAATTCACATTGGGCATTTTGATGTTGGAGATTCTGGCAAAAACCACTGGATCTCCCTTCAAAAAATTGTCATAATTCCGACTTGAATTTTACAAAAAGTACGGCGGGAAGTTTGCGTGTCGAACCTGGGAGGTTGAAAACTCGGTGGAAACTGTGGAATTCCACCCGGAAAGTGGGCGTACAAACTTGATTTTTGAACATTTTCCACCGGGTTTTCAACATGTGGAAAAATTTGAGCCGAATTACCGATTGTATAGCCTGCTGAATGTGGAAAACTTTTGCCTTCGGCAAACATTGCGAAGAATGCCGGGGTATGCTATACTTTAGAATGTATCAGTGTCAAAATATAGTAAAACTGAAACAGAACGAAACCATGGCGCGGCTCAAACGGCCCGCCTTGCCATAGAATGGAAGGAGAACACATCAATGGACGAACAGAAAATGCCGCGCCGCCCCCGCCGCAGCAGCACGGAGGAGCAGCCCAAGAATGAGAGCCTGGTCTACGGCAAAAACCCCGTGACCGAGCTGCTCAAGAGCGGTTCCGGCGTGGATACCGTGCTGATCGCGGAGGGCATGGCCCCCGCCGTGGCAGCTTACTATACCGCCATGGCCAAGGAGGCCGGGGCCACGGTCAAGCGGGTGCATCCCAACAAGCTGCGCCTGATGACCGGCACCGAGAGCCATCAGGGCGTGGCTGCCTTTGCCAGCGAGATCGAATATGTGACCGTAGAGGACCTGCTGAACGTTGCCAGAGAGAAGGGGGAGCCCCCTTTCCTGGTGCTGAGTGACGGCATCGAGGACCCCCATAATCTGGGCGCGGTGATGCGCTCTGCTCTGCTGTGCGGAGCCCACGGCATCGTCATCCCCAAGCGGGGCGGCGCGTCCGTGACCCCCACCGTTATCAAGTCCAGCGCCGGTGCGGCCGAGCGCCTGCCTGTGGCCCGCGTGGCCAACATCGGCGAGACCATCCGCCGCCTGAAGGATCAGGGGGTGTTCGTCTACTGTGCCGATATGGACGGTGTGCCCCTGCGCAAGAACAACCTGACCGGCCCCATCGCACTGGTGCTGGGCAGCGAGGGCAGCGGTGTATCCCAGCTGGTGAAAAAGCTCTGCGATGGCGTGGTGCGGCTGGATATGGCCGCTCAGGGCACCGGTGTGGACAGCTTCAATGTCTCGGTGGCGGCTGGCATCATCCTGTACGAGATCCAGAGCCAGCGCGCCGCAGAGTAAGAAACAGCGGCCAGACCGCTGTGACCAGAACAGGGAGGGACTAGGATGCCAAAGGATGATAAGCGCAAAGAGCTGACACAGGAAGAAATCGATGCGCAGAACGAGAAGTTCCGCACGTTTTTCAGCACCAGCGTGGCACAGGTGCCCGAAGAGATGAAGCGCCGCGATGAGGAAAAGGAGAATACCGGCAGCCTGCTGGGCAAGCTCTTTCACCGCGAAAAGGACAAAGAGGAGCCAGCCGCCGCCCCGGCCGTGCAGAATGAGCTGCCGCCCACGGGTGAGATCGTGCTGGGCCATGAGGAAGAAGCCGAGGCCGGCCTGGAGCTGGCATTGGAGCCCGGAGAGCTGGAGGAAACAGAGCCTGTGGCTCTGCCCACCGCGCCGGAAGCCCCCGCAGAGCCGAAGCCGGAACCCCGGCCCGCACCTCAGCCCGAGAAAAAGCCGGAGCCGCCCCGTCGCCGGGAACCCCTGACCCCGCAGGAGCAGCAGGAGGATGCAGAGATGGCCGAACTCAAGGCCATGCTCTATGGCGCCCCCAAGCCCGCCCCGGTGGAGGAGGTGCAGGATGCCCCCGAAGAGGTGCTGGCCGTGGAGCCGGAAGCTCCCGCAGCGCCTGAGGGCCCGGCCATCCCCATGGTGTTTGCCGAGGATCAGTCGGTAAAGCAGGCGAAGTCTGCCCCGGAAGCCGCGCCAGAGGTTGAGCCGGAACCGGAAAAGGCTTTCCAGTTCTTTGGCAAGGGCGCGGACGAGAACGAGCCGCAGGCCCCTGCCCGCACCGAGGCCCCCAGCAAGGACGACAGCATGAGCCTGCCGCTGATGGGGCTGGAAGAGGACGAAGCACCCGCCCGGCCTGCCGCCCCGGCAGAGGAGGCCCCGGCCCAGCCCGCTGGGGAAGCGGCCCCTGCCGCGCCGGAGGCTGAGGAGAAGCCTGAAGAGGAAACCGAGCCGGAAACGCCCGAGCAGGTGGGGGAGAAGCTCCGCCGGATGGGCGCGGAGCTGACGCTGCGGTGTGTGCTGGAGGGCATCCTTGCCGTGGTACTGCTCCACTTTGGCCTTGTTGCCGAGGGGCTGCTGGCCCCCGTGGCCTCCCTTGACCCCGTGATTGCCCCGGCGGCGTTCTATGCCGCCAACCTGCTCTTTCTGGCCGGTGCGCTGGCTGTGGGCTGGCCTGTCCTGCGGGATGGCCTGCAGGGCCTCAAGGGCCGCCCCAGTGCAGACACCATGCCGGCGCTGGCCGCCTGCGGTGCGCTGGTGCAGGCTGCGGTCGCCCTGCTCAACGCCCAGAGCTATCAGAACTCCAGCTGGACGCTGCTTTCCGGCGTGGCCGCACTGGGCCTGTTCCTGGCCCTGCTGGGCAGCCGTGTCCTGCTGACTGCCGTCAGAAACGGCTATGACCTTGCCGCCCGATCCCCCGAGGGGCTGCAGGGCGCATTCCGTGTCCGGGATAAGGACCTGATCCGGGTGCTGGCCCGGAGCCTGGATCAGAAAGACCCCTGGGCGCTGCTCAGCCGCCCTGTCCAGTGGGACGAGGCGCTGGTGGAGCAGAGCTTCGGGGAGCGCGCCAGTGAGCGCCGCGCCCGCAAGACAGCCCTGATCCTGCTGGGTGCTGCCGTGCTCAGCGGGCTGGTGTTCCTGCTGTTTGGCGGCGGGCCCAACGGCATGGCTGCAGCCCTGACCTCCATGCTCTGCATGGGTGCACCGCTGTCCTCCACCCTGGTTGCGGGCATCGCTTCTCTGCGCCTGCAAAAGACCGCAGCCGCCGCCGGTGCTGTGGTGCCCGGCTGGGCTGCCATTGAGGAGCTGGGCGGTGTGGACACCGTGCAGGTGGATGCCGACGAGCTCTTTACTGCCGACAGCGTGAATCTGGAGGACATCCGCATCTTCAAGGGCGGCCGCATCGACCGTGCCATCCTCTATGCGGCCAGCATCCTCAACCACAGCTGTGAGACCCTGCGGGGCCTGTTCCGTCAGATCATCGAGGACCGCACCGAGATCCTGTACCCTGTGAAGGATCTGGAGGTCCACCACGGTCTTGGCTTTGCCGCCTGGTGCGATAACAACCGGGTGCTCATCGGCAACCGGCTGTACATGGAGCGGGAGGGCGTGCCCCTGCCTGAGCAGGAGTACGAGGATGAGCACTCCCAAAACGGCGCGCTGCAGATCCTGTATCTGGCTGTTTCCGGCAGCCTGCACGCCATGTTCGTGCTCCACTATGTGGGCGGCCGCAACGCCGCCCGCGGGCTGGAGGTGCTGCAGCGGGAGAACATCCGCCTGTTGGTCACCTGCGAGGACCCCAGCCTGACGGCCCGCCACATCACCGAGGCTTACCATCTGCCCGAGGGGATGATCACCCTGCTGGATCAGGAGCAGTGCAGCGCGCTGACCCCTGCCCAGCCGGACGAGACGGCCCGCTGCTGTATGCTGCATGATAAGGGCTTTGCCAGCCTGATCGGCGGCCTGCGCGCGGCGGAAAAGGCCCAGAACGCCGAGACGAGCGCCACCACGGTGCAGATGGTCTCGGTCTGGTTCTCGGTGGTCATCGGTGTTCTGCTGACCTACGCGGGCAGCATCGGCACCCTGTCGGTGGCAGCTGTCCTGATGTATCAGGCGGCATGGAGTGCTTTGAGCATTGCGGTCTGCGCCCTGAAACAGCATAACTGAGAGATATTCTCAAAATAAATAGGAATTATTCTTGATTTCAATTCGGAACTCTGGTATAATCAGTGCAGAAGGAACGCCCCGGCGGTCACCGGCGGCGAAATGATACACCGCACAAACAAAAGGAGAGCACGAATATGGAACTCAAGGGTACCAAGACCGAGAAAAACCTGTGGGAAGCCTTTGCAGGCGAGAGCCAGGCCCGCAACAAGTATACCTTCTTCGCCAGCGTGGCCAAGAAGGAGGGCTATGAGCAGCTGGCAGCAATCTTTGAGGAGACGGCTGCCAACGAGAAGGAGCACGCCAAGATGTGGTTCAAGGCCCTGAACGGCGGCTCCATCCCCGATACCATGACCTGCCTGGAAATGGCAGCCGGCGGCGAGCACGACGAGTGGACCGAGATGTACCCCCGGATGGCCGCAGAGGCCAAGGAAGAGGGCTTTACCCAGCTGGCTGCCCTGTTCACCATGGTGGCGCAGATCGAGAAAGAGCACGAGGAGCGCTACCGTGAGCTGGCCGAGAACCTGAAGAACAACACGGTTTTTGCCCGGGAAGAGCAGCAGGTCTGGCAGTGCCGGAACTGCGGCTACACCTATATCGGCAAGTCGGCTCCCCTGAAGTGCCCGGTCTGCGCACATCCCCAGAGCTACTTTGAGCTGAAAAAGCACAATTATTGATCCTGTCCGGAACGCCGCAGCTCCCACGCCGGGACTGCGGCGTTCTTTTTGCACAAAATTTTCCGGAAAAACTGGCATTCCCGACGAAATCGGGTGCGAAAGCACAGCACTTTGGGCGAAGAACTTGACCCACATTGGCCGGACGTGTAAAATGAATCAGTAGTGAGAAAAATCATGGACGCGAAATTTTTCCATGTGTGCGGCATTCCTTTGATCCCATGGGATGAAACAAGGAGGGAAGTTCGACCCAATGAAATGGAAATTCCAAACCGCGGGGCGGCTTCTGGCCCTGCTGGCTCTGAGCGGGGCCCTGCTGGCTGCCCCTTTGCCCGCGCAGGCCGCGCCCGGTGTGCTGACAGGCCTGACCGGAACCGGCTCCAAGCTGGAACTGGAGCTGACCGAGATGGAGCTGGAGATCACCGATGATGACCCCCGCCCCAAGGGCTACCTGTACACCAGCGGCCAGAGCGATTATTACTTCATCGTCTGGATGAGCAGCAACTCCAATGTTGCCACGGTGGATGGCGACGGCAAGGTGACGGGCCGCAATGCAGGCACTGCCATCATCACCGCCATCTCCGACCACGGCGAACGTGCCGCCTGCAAGGTGACCGTGACCCGCAAAAATGAAGAATCAGCCAGAAAAAAGCCCACGCTGGATACCACCAGCCTGAGCCTTGTGCTGCAGTACAATGACCTGCACCCCACCCATCAGCTCCAGTTGACCAACAGCGACCACTCCTTTCTCTATGTCTACCAGTGGATGAGCAGCAACCCTGAGGTGGCTACGGTCAGCGACAAGGGCCTTGTCACGGCTCAGGCGGCGGGCACCACCACCATCACGGCAATGGTCTCCAACGGCCAGGCTTTGCGGTGCAGCGTCACGGTGACTTCGGATATCGGCAAGGTGACTTTGAACAAGAGTGACCTGCTGCTCCGCATCGTGGGCACCCAGGAGCGCCTGACGGCCACCGTTGCGGTGGAAGGCGGCGGCAGCGTGCCCATTACATGGGTCAGCAGCAACCCGGGTGTCGTTACCGTGGATGCGGATGGCGTGGTGACCGCCATTGCCGATGGAGAAGCCAAGGTCACGGCCCTTTCGCCCGCCGGACGCTTTGACGTGTGCAGCGTTGTGGTGGGCATGGCGGCGGAGAAGTACGAATCTGAAGCCGACCTTGCTGACGAGCTCAAGCTCCCTGACCCCTACGTTGCCGTAAGGCTGAATAAACTGGCATAAAGAAAAAGCACCCGCCCATGGCTGTTTTTGACAGCTATGGGCGGTTTTTGCGTGTATGGAAACGGATGCGCTGGGAAAAACTTGCCGAAGAGGAATTTTTTTCAAAAAATATTTTGCGTTGCATGGCGTGGTGTACCTGACACATCCGGCCGCCTCCGGCAGGTGAAAAAGGACAAAATGGCTCGAACGTTGTTTAAGACAGGGAGCGGCTGCCCCACAGAGCGGCGAAATCGCTGCAAAAAAGGCGGCTGTCCGGCATGTTTGACACATTTTACAAGAATTTGACGTAAATGGATTGAATTCACGACTCTTGACAGAAGGCGGGACAAACCAGTATCCTTTTATCCAGAGGAAAGTATTTTATGTCGCCAGACGTTGGAATGCCTGGTGGACAAGTGTGTGTCAGGAGGGAAAGAATATGACCAACTACCGGAACCGAATCGGGGAAGCCATTGCCTTTGCCCGGAACGTGGCGGGCAGATCCCAGCAGGAGCTTGCGGATATGCTGGGGCGGGACAAGCGCACCATTCAGAAATGGGAGCGGGGCGAGATCCGCATTGCGCTGGAGGATTATCTGGATGTATTCGATACTCTGCACCTGCCGGTGGGGCCCTATGAAATGTGGATCCGGCATCCGGAACTCTTTCCGCGCGGCATGGAGGATATCAAGGGCTTCAGCACCGAAAAGAAGCGGAGGACACTGGCGGATTATTATCTGCATCAGGCTGCACCGCTGGAGATCGAGCAGGAGTATTACATCCTGTTCGGTGACCACGGCAGCAACAGCTGCGGCATCCGGCAGGAGCAGCTGGCCAACCTGCAGACTCCGCTCCGTGACCGCAAACGGATCGTGAACCAGATCATCGACAACTACTATGAGGCCCGGGCCATCGGACATCTGACCGACCCGGAGGGCCAGCAGCCAGTGATGCCCATTCTGGAAGCCTGCTACGATGCCAGTGCACGGAGCGTGGAAGCCAACGAGAACCGGTACAGCATCGGCAGCATCGAGGACTATCTGGACGATGCGGCAAAACCGGCAGAAGAGTGAACCGAACAGCAGACGGCCATGTGCAGCCGCCTGCTGTTTTTGCGTTCGGCTGCCTGCGGGAAAATATTGTGAAATTTGCGGATTCCTGCTATACTTATCCTATTGATGAAAAAGAAGGGTGAGGCAAATGGCATACAACATGGGCGGTCGGCGCTTCCGGCCGGTGGGCAGCGGAAAAAAGCGGACTGCGCCGCAGTACGGGCCGGTGGGCACAGGCTGCCCGTTTGTGGAGGAGGCCGTGGCGCGGCTGTACCGGGAGCAGAACGAGGAACATTTCTGGAGCCTGATGAACGCCCTGAACTATGCGCTGGAATTGCAGACCAAGGTACTGGTGCCGCTGGATGCGGCGGTGGACCCCCAGAGCGGGGCCGCCCCCTGGGCGCATCTGCCCATCCCGGAGGAGCGGGCTGAGGGCCTGCCGCCCTGGCTGCTCCACGCCCGGAAAGAGCGGCACTATCTGCCGCTGTTCACCTCGGTAAAGAACGCCGAGGCGGAAAAGGCCAGCGCAACCCGCCCCATGGTGGAGCGCAGCCTGCGCAGCGCCATGGAGTATGCGCTGGAAACGGACGGCATCGATGGTGTAGTGCTGGACCCGTGGACAAGCTCTGCCACGCTGGATGTCTCCCTGCTCAGCGGGCTGCTGAGATCGGAGCGGGGAAGCGACAACCCCGGCGCTCAGGAGCTGGAAGCCGGGCACGCCGCCGCCCGGGCCGGAGATTGGCCGGAGGCAGCGGCCAGCTACACTGCCGCCGCCGAGGCGGGCAGCGCAGAGGCGCTTTCTGCCCTGGGGGACTGCCTGTATTATGGCCGGGGTGTCCGGAAGAATAAGACCCAGGCCCGGCGGATGTGGAAAAAGGCCGCGCAGGCCGGGGAGGTGCAGGCCATGATCGCCCTGGGGGATGACTGTGCCGCATCGGGCGGGGAGATGGCGGAGACCCTGCAATACTACCGCCGCGCCCAGAGCGCTGCCCGGGAGGTGCCGGACATCGCCTACACCCCGCAGGTCTGCCTGCGTCTTGCCCAGTACGAGACCCAGTACCTCTCCCGCAAAAAGGCGCTGCTGCAGGTGGCCGAAGCCGTGCAGGGCTTTCGGATCCTGCAGGCCGAGGGCGAAACGGATGCTGCCGACTGGCTGCGGGAGGCTGAACTGCTGACCGATCAGCTGCTGGCCGACGATAAAAACGCCTGAAACACAGTTTCTTTACATTTGTTCTAAGAAATCGTCATAGGAAACCGGTAAGATATTCAAGGAAATATTCTGCGCCGAAGAAAAGAGGACAAGCACTATGAGCAAAGTGATCGGAATCGACCTTGGCACCACCAACTCCTGCGTGGCGGTGGTGGAGGGCGGCAAGCCTGTGGTCATCACCAACGCCGAAGGCGAGCGCACCACCCCCAGCGTGGTGGCCTTTACCAAGGATGGCGAGCGTCTGGTGGGCGGCGCGGCAAAGCGCCAGATCGCCACAAACTCCGGTCGTACGGTGTCTAGCATCAAGCGGTACATGGGTTCTGATCATCGGGTGCATATCGATGGCAGAGACCTGACCCCACAGGAGATCAGCGCTATGATCCTGACCAAGATCCGCCGCGATGCCGAGAGCTATCTGGGCGAACCGGTGACCGAGGCCGTCATCACGGTGCCTGCCTATTTTGACGACAGCCAGCGCAAGGCCACTCAGGACGCGGGCCGCATTGCGGGCCTGAATGTTCTGCGCATCATCAACGAGCCCACCGCCGCCGCGGTGGCTTACGGCCTGGACAACGAAGCTCCCCAGAAGATCCTGGTCTATGATCTGGGCGGCGGCACCTTTGATGTTTCGATCATCGAGATCGAGGACGGCACCTTTACGGTGCTGGCCACCGGCGGCGATACCCATCTGGGCGGCGATGACTTTGACGAGCGCATCGTTGAGTGGGCTGTGGCGGAGTTCCGCAGGTCTGACCGCATCGATCTGACCAAGGACCCCGCCGCCATGGGCCGCCTGAAGGAGGAAGCGGAAAAGGCCAAGAAGGAGCTTTCCAGTGCGCTTTCCGCCCAGCTGAACCTGCCGTTTATCGCGGTGGGCAAGGATGGCCCCCACCATCTGGATCTGAACCTGGGCCGCCCCCAGTTTGAGATGATGACCGGTGACCTGCTGGCCCGCACCGTTCAGCCGGTGCAGAACGCCCTGCGGGATGCCGGGATTTCCGCCAGCCAGCTGGGCAAAGTCCTGCTGGTGGGCGGAAGCACCCGGATGCCAGCTGTGGAGCGGCAGGTCCGGGAGCTGCTGGGCTGTGAGCCCAGCCATACCCTGAACCCCGATGAATGCGTGGCCATGGGTGCCGCCGTGCAGGGCGGTCTGCTGCAGGGCGGCGGAAAGCTGGCCGGTGCCACCGGTGCGGCCGCGCAGGGCCTTGTGCTGATGGATGTCACCCCGCTGACGCTGTCCATTGAGACACTGGGCGGCGTGGCCACTCCTCTCATCACCCGCAACAGTATGATTCCCACCCGCAAGAGCCAGATCTTTACCACGGCCCGCCCCATGCAGACCAGCGTGGAGATCAACGTGCTGCAGGGCGAGCGCCACTTTGCCCGCGACAACAAGAGCCTGGGCAAATTCAAGCTCACCGGCATCCGCTCCGGCTTCTCCTCCAAGCCCCAGATCGAGGTCACCTTTGACATTGATGTGAACGGCGTGGTCAAGGTGTCTGCAAAGGATCTGGGCACCGGCCGGGAGCAGAACATCACCATCACCGGCAGCACCAATCTTTCTGAGAACGAGATCCAGCGCGCCATGGCCGATGCCGCTGCCTACGAGGAGGAGGATACCCGCCGCAGGGAGCGGCTGGAGCTCCACAACCAGGCCGAGATGCTGGCTTACAAGGTGGATGAAGCCCTCTCCAAGTGCAAAAAGGAGCTGGACAAGGACGAGAAGAACCGAGTCAGAAACGACCTTGCCAGCCTGCGCCGCTGCCTGCGCAAGGATAAGCCCGAAAAGATGAACGAGACCGAGGAAGC
>ERZ1027150.2142-NODE-2142-length-10843-cov-5.237579_pt1 | contig 10843 bp, 8 predicted proteins | sample MGYA00519276_ERZ1027150 | MGnify/ENA primary metagenome ERZ1027150 (study PRJEB26926, sample SAMN06164860) | human gut metagenome | biome: ENVO:00009003; feature: ENVO:2100002; material: ENVO:00002003 | host: Homo sapiens | place: USA | collected 2012 ... | reverse complement strand
GTCTCGGCAGCGTCAGATGTGTATAAGAGACAGTTGATGAAGCGCTCGAAGAAAATGCAAAATTTGTTGTAAAAATACCGCTCGGCGCTGTAACCGGCTCCGAAGTTTTTGCGGGTATGGGACCCGAGATACCCGTAACCGTCCGCATGACGGGCGGCGCAGAGGCGCAGATAACTGACGAATTTACTTCTGCGGGCATAAACCAGACCCGCCACAGAGTTATGCTGAAAGTCGAGTGTTCCGTCTATGTCTTTCTTGGCGGGAACGAGGGCGCGGCGAATTTTTCGGATGAATATTGCATCGCCGAGAATATCGTCGTCGGCACTGTCCCGCAGACCGCCGTGACAGTAGATATTCCGCAGCGGCAGTGAAATAAATTGTTGTTAGATGTATTCAAGTTGTGGTATAATAACCGCAGAGAAAAAGGAAGCTTAAAAGGAGGAATCCCTTTTGACCGACAAGGAGCAGAGCGCAAAACGCGCGCAGGAGCTCAGAGATAAGCTCAATTATTACAGCAGAAAATATTATGTCGATGACGACCCCGAGATAGAGGACTACGAATATGATATGCTCCAGCGCGAGCTCAAGGCGATAGAGGATAAATATCCGGATCTTGTGACCCCGGATTCCCCGACCGTGCGCGTCGGCGGCAGCGCGGAAAATCTGTTCTCAAAGGTCGAACACCGCGTGCGTATGGAGAGTTTGCAGGATGCGTTCAGCTTCGCGGAGATAGAGGAATTCGACCGCCGTGTCAGAGAGACCGAGCGGGATGTTCACTATGTCGTCGAGCCGAAGATCGACGGACTTTCCGTCTCGCTCGAATATACAAACGGCGTGCTGACCCGCGGCTCGACCCGCGGCGACGGCGATGTCGGCGAGGATGTTACCGCAAACCTGCGCACCGTGCGCTCGATTCCGCTGAAAATAAAAACTCCGCTGCCTTTCCTCGAAGTCAGAGGCGAGGTGTATATGCCCAAGTCGGTCTTTGCCTCTCTCGTCACAAGGCAGGAGCTCGACGGCGAAAAGCCCTTTAAAAACCCGCGCAACGCCGCCGCAGGCTCGCTCAGACAGAAAGATTCAAAAGTGACCGCAGGCAGGGGACTTGATATCTTCGTTTTCAATGTCCAGCAGATAGAGGGTGCGGAACTCAGCTCGCATAAGCAGTCGCTCGATTTCCTGCGCGAACAGGGTTTTCATACCATTCCGTTCTATACTCGGTTCGATAATATAACCGATGTTATTTCCGAGCTCAAGCGCATCGGCGAGATACGCTCGGGACTCGAATATGATATCGACGGCGCGGTTATAAAAGTCGATGATTTTGCCCAGCGCGAACGCCTCGGCAGTACCTCGAAGTTCCCCAAATGGGCGGTGGCTTTCAAATATCCTCCCGAAGAAAAGACAACGAAGCTCGTTGATATAGAAATCGGCGTCGGACGCACGGGCGTGCTCACTCCGACTGCCGTGTTTGAACCTGTTCTTCTCGCGGGTTCAACCGTCAGCCGCGCAACGCTCCATAATCAGGATTTTATAACAGAAAAGGATATCCGCATCGGCGATGAGGTCGCCATAAGAAAAGCGGGCGATATAATTCCCGAGGTCGTGCGCGTCGTGTCGCACGCGGAAAATTCCGTGCCGTATATCCTGCCGTCGATCTGCCCGTCCTGCTCCGCTCCCGTTATCCGCGAAGAGGGCGAGGCGGCTGTCCGCTGTGTCAATCCCGAGTGCCCGGCTCAGCTGCTGCGCAATGTTATCCATTTCTGTTCGCGCGATGCCATGGATATCGAGGGACTCGGCGACGCCCTCGTCGAAAAGTTTATCTCCGAAAATCTGATATCAAATGTCGCCGATATCTATGACATAACCGCAGGCGAAATAACAGCTCTCGAGGGACATCAGGAGAAGTCGGCAAATAATCTTATTGAGGCCATAGAGCGCTCGAAGCAAAACGACCTTTCGCGCCTGCTGTTCGCTCTGGGCATACGCCATATCGGGCAGAAAGCGGCGAAGCTTCTCTCCGAGCATTTTGGCGATATTGATTCTATAATCGCCGCGTCCGAAGAAGAGATAGCCGAAATAGACGGCTTCGGCGGAATAATGGCAAAGAGCGCGGCGGAATTTTTCTCCATGACTCAGACTGCCGATTTAATAGAACGGCTCAAAGCGGCTGGAGTCAATATGAAGTCGCTCAAAGAGAAGAGCGACGACCAGCGCTTCGCGGGTCTGACTTTCGTCCTTACGGGCACTCTGCCGACGCTTTCGAGAAAAGAAGCGACTGAGATAATCGAAAACCTCGGCGGCAAAGCGTCGTCGTCAGTCTCGAAAAAGACTTCGTATGTTGTCGCGGGCGAGGAAGCCGGAAGCAAGCTGCAAAAAGCGACCGACCTCGGCATCCCGGTCATAACTCAGGACGATCTGCTGAAAATGGCAGGTCGGGAATAAATTTAAGCATCCGTACTTTTTTGTGCGGATGCTTTCATTTTTGATATTCGCGCCTGTATGCGGCGGGGGAGAAGCCGGAGTAGCTTTTGAAAACCCGATTGAAGTGGCTCAGGCTGTAGTAGCCGAGCTGCATGGATATTTCAAGCGTTGTCATCTTGGTTCCGCTGAGCAGCAGGCAGGCATATTTGCATTTTGTGTCCCTGAGATATGCCGAAACCGTCTTGCCCGTGTATTTTCTGAACGCTTCGATAACAACGGGCGGCGAGAAGTTGCTCATTTCATATACGTCCGCCGCGCAGCATGTCATGTATTCCGGCGAGCGTATCTTTTCGAGCATGTTTTCAAACCACTCGGGGCAGTCGATTTTCTGCGTGAGCTTCGAGCTGTTTATTATCGAGATAAAATCCGATGCGGTCGAGCATATTACGCTCGCCGCTTTTTCGTATCCGTCGCCGATGAGCCTGTTTATGAGACTTGCACGCGAAGAAAAGTATGCCTGCTCCTCGGTCGAGAGCGCAGCCGTCAGCGGTTTCTGCGACTCGAACGCTTCGGGATCTATCCCGAGAGCCGAGCAGATTTCTTCAAATTTTTTCGGCGAGATGCAGATGTTCATGTGTATGCTCGAAAAATTCTCGATGCGGCGCAGCTGATGAATGTCGCCGGGGCATATCATGCATAAAGTGCCTTTGCTTATCTCGGAATTTTTGCCGTTTATCTCGTGGCAGATGCGCCCGTCCGTTACAAGAAAAATCTCGTAGTAGTTGTGTCCGTGCTCCGTCGTGCCCTCTGAGCCCCAAAGGTGAAATGACACGGAATATTTGCTTATAATCGGATTCGTCCTGTAGTCGATAATGTTCAGCCTGTCCGTATATTTTCACTCCTTTGATTGGTGCTTTCTTAAAAATAACACACTTTATCGGCGATTTCAAGAGCTTATATTGATTATAAAAACATAAAATTTAAAAAAACGCTCATTCACATTAAAAAATAGCAAGAAAAACAATATATACTGTTTTATAATAAATACAACATAATTTTTATGGAGTTTGCACAAAATGCCTCGGCTTAAACATTTCGTTGAAAAGTCCCGCGAGGGAACCTATTATACAATACCGTTCACCGTGCCCGAAAACGTCTCGCGCGTCACGGTATCGTATTCCTATTGGCAGGGCACCAAAGGTCTGCTCAGAGAGATACACCCGCAGAATATAATCGACCTCGGTCTCATGGACGAAAAGAAGAGATTCCTCGGCTGGTCGGGCAGCGCGCATCCGAGCATATTTGTCGGCGAAGATAAGTCCACGAACGGCTATCTTGTGCAAAGACCCGAGTCGGGCGAGTGGTCGATAATCGTCGGCGCGTATCATGTCGTGCCCGCAGGTGTCGAGGTCACATATGATATTGAGTTTGAATATCACAAACCCGGCGACCCCGAGTCGAAGAATTATAAACAGGATGCGCCCGAAGATATATCTTCTGATAGCGCGAATGCCGAACCCGAACTGTTCTTCGGCGACCTGCATATACATACCATAGCTTCCGATGGTGCGCTCGATTCCGAAGCCGTAGGGAAGCTCGCCCGCGATATCGGGCTCGATTTCGTCGGGCTTGCAAACCACAATAACTATGCCGATAATTTCTGCCTGCCGGATATCCCGGGGCTGACATTTATATATGCGGTCGAATGGACGCACTACAAAGGGCATATGAATTTCTTCGGAGCCAAAGCGCCCTTTGAAAACAGTTTTATAGCAAACACACCCGAAGAGATGGAAAAGATAATCAATGATGCCCGTTCGCTCGGCGCGGTCATATCGGTAAACCATCCGAAATGCCCGTTCTGCCCGTATAAATGGAACAGCATGAATTTTGATATGATCGAGGTCTGGAACGGACCGATGCGCGGAACGAATATCCGCGGCATAAAGTGGTGGACTCAGCTTCTGCGCGAGGGCAGGCGCATACCTGCCGTCGGCGGCAGTGATTTCCATCGTCCTAAGGATTTTGCGAAGCTCGGCAATCCGATAACGGCAGTCTATTCGCCGTCGCGCCGCCGCGAGGATATACTGAAAAATATCCGCGCAGGGCACTCCTTCGTTTCAAGCGGAGTTGACGGCGCGCGCCTGACTCTGACCTGCGGCGATGCAATGATGGGCGACGCTGTTTGTTATGACAAAAACAAAAAACTCCATCTTCACGCGGAACAGCTCCGCGGCGAAACGCTTGTTCTTGTCACCGGCAGCGGAGAGCGCGTGATAAAGCACTTCGCGCGAGGAAATTTTGATATCGATATAGAGCCGAAAAACGATAATTTCGCTTATGTCAAGGCAATCAGAGGGTGCGAAAAACTCGGCGCAGTCCGCGCGCTCACAAATCCGATATATTTTCAGAAAGAGGAAGAGGAGGATAACTGATGGAACCTTCGAACACTTTGAACCGAAAACGCACTTCCCCGTTCCGCTACGGCTTCGGCATGCTCGGCACATCGATTCCGATAAATATGCTGAAGTCTTATGCCGCCGCATATTATGTCTTGAAGCTCGGACTCATCACGACAGACCAGATGGCGAAGATACTGTTTATCTATACATTTGTCGATGCGATTGATAATCCCGTCTACGGCTTTCTTTCGGACAGAACGCATACAAAGTGGGGCAAGCGCAGACCGTGGCTCGTTATCGGCACTCCGCTGATGATTCTTTGCTTCGTGCTGTTTTATAATATGCCCGCGCGCGTGCAGTCGAACTCCGGTCAGGCTTATCTCTATATTCTGCTGATGTACATACTCACCGGTACGCTCGATTCGCTCATGAACGCAAACTACGGCGCGCTGTTTCCGACTCTTTTCAAGACCGACGAGCTCAGAGCAAAGACCAATGCTATAAGACAGGTCTGCCAGCTTGTCGCGATGGTTATTTCAATCGTGCTCACTCCCGTTGTCACTTCAAAGATAGGCTATAATCTCACTGCAATCATCTACGGCGTTATCGCCCTCGCAGTCATTATGTTCATGACCTTCGGCTGCCACGAGAATATCGAAGAAGAGGAAGCGGAAGCGGCAAACGGCGAGAAGCCCGATCTCTTCAAGGCGATATTCGCCCTCATCACCAACAGCAAATTCTGGATATTCGGCTTTGCAAACGCGCTCTATTCCGCCGCATTCTCGCTCATTTCTCAGGCGATCCCGTTCTATGTTCAGTATACTCTGAAACTTGAAAGCTCCATGACAACCGTCATGCTCGGCGTGGTGTTCGGCGTCGCGCTTGTCGGCATAGTAGTCTGGTCGAATGTCGTAAAACGCGCGGGTATCATGAATGTCTGGAGGCTCGGATTCGCCGTGCTGACAGTCGGATTCATCCCGCTGTTCTTTGCAAACACGATGCCCGTCGCGGTTGCTATAATGTGCGTTATGGGTATGGGTGTCGCCGGGTGCCTCGTCACTATCGACTGCATCGGCGCGAAGATAATCGACGATGACTATTCCCGCCACGGCGTAAAACGCGAGGGAATGCTCACAAGTCTCGTCGGCGTCATGAACCGCCTGAACGGACTTTATGTCTCGCTCGGCTATAAAGTTATCAGCGTGGCGTTCGGCTTCGAGAGCGGAGCGAACCCCGGCTCGAATCCCGATATGGCGTCGCGGTTTCTGCTCTGCGTGTTCCCGTTCATAGCCATGGCTGTGGCAACAATATTCACCCTGTTCCTGCATTTCAAAGATGAGTCAAACGACTGGTGCAATTTTAAAAGGAGGAAAGAGTTAAAAGCAAATGTCTAAGTATCTTATAATCAACGCCGATGATTTCGGCTATAATCCGCAGCAGACAAAGGCGATAGACGAGCTCATGCGAGGCAAACTGATAACCTCGACCTCGCTCATGACCGTCGCGCCGGATGCCGCCAACGCCGCTGAGCTCGCAAGGATCGGCGGCTATCCCGTCGGCGTGCATCTGACTATAAATTCCGATGACAGCAAGAACCGCTGGCAGAGCAACAGCGGCGCGCCCTCGCTCAGTGAAAAGGGGATGGGACTCTATGAGAGTCAGGTCGGGCTCGCCCTGCACGCCCGCCGCCGCGATGTCCGCGCGGAGCTTGAGGCGCAGTATAATTTTATCAGCTCAAGGGGCGTTGAAGTCGACCATGCCGATAACCATTGCGCCACGCTCTACGGCATAAACGGCAGGCGTTTCTATATTGATGCATATAATTTCTGCGCGGAACATTCCTTGCCCTACAGATTTCCGAAAACTCCGGGATTTTTGTCCAGACAGATTGACAGGGAAGCTCCCGGTGTGATAAAATGCTTCCAGAAAATTATTGTTGGAGCGGGGGAGCGGCGCGGAGTCGGCCTGCTCGATGACCTTGTGTCGAATCCGTGGTCGATGGATCGCATAAAAGATTACGACACCTTGCGCAAATATTATCTTGACGCTGTCGAAAACTGCATCGACGGCGTGACTGAGATTTTCATGCATCCTGCGTATCCGATAGACGACAAGCCCGGCGAGTGGACGAAGCGCGTCTATGAATTGAGACTTCTTCAAAGCGGCGATCTTCTCGAAGCCGCGCGCAGGAACAATATCGAATTAGTCTCGTGGTCGGTTTTCAGGGACCTCGGGAAAATATAAAAGAAACGAAGGATGAAAACAATGAAAAAACTTCTGAGTGTTTTCCTCGCCTTTGCACTTCTGCTGAGCTTTGTAACGCCGGCATTTGCGTATCAGGGCGCGAAAACCGCAGACACAGCAGCGCAGGCAGAGAAAGCGCACGATCCCGCGACCTGCACCGACTGCCCCGTAGTCATAGTCAGGGGAATGGATATGATGGGGCTCTATATCGACAAGGGCACCGAAAATGAGCGCAACGCCTTCGAGTTTGATTTGGGCGATTTGCTCTCCATGCTTTACAAGGGCATCTCCGGTGCAGTCAAAGCCAAGGATATCGATCCTTTCTTCCAGGCTGTTATCGATTATGCGGCAAACCTGCTTGACGGCTATGCGATGAAAGAAAACGGCGAGTCGAAGTACAATGTCAGCGTTGCGAAATATCCCGGGAGCGCGGAGAATTATCCTGAGATTTGGGAAAACTTCGATTCTAACAGCGAGCGCGGAATGACCCGCGCCTGTGCCGAGAATCTTCCCGCCAACCACACATATCTGTTTACATACGACTGGCGTCTCGACCCTTACAAAGTCGCCGATGATATCGCCGCTACGGTTGACAGAGCCATAGCTGAGTCGGGTCACGACAAGGTCTCGATATTCTGCGCGAGCATGGGCGGTATAATGACCGTCGCTTATCTGACAAAGTACGGCTACAGCAAGGTCGACCGCTGCGTCTTTATGTCCTCGACATTCTGCGGTGCGCAGGTCGCCTCCGATGTTCTGACCGGCAAGATTGAGCTCAAGGCAGATACGATGTATAATTATTTCTCCGGTCTGCTCGCCGATGCTACAGACTCGAACGCTGCTGTGGCGGCATTCATGAAGACGCTCAACAGCGTCGGCGCATTCAAGCTGCTTCAGAAGGTTACCGACTACATTGTCGATAATTATAAAGACGAGGTCTATGAGCGCGTGCTCATTCCGGATTTTGCCTATATGCCGGTTCTTTGGGGACTCGTTCAGCCGCAGGATTACAATAATGCAGTCGACTTCGTTTTCGGCGACAGCGCGGCGGAGCACGCCGATTTCCTCGCTTACGGCGAGTGCCTGCAGAAGATGATGTCAAACCGCACCGCGCTCATTGAAAATATGATACGCGACGGCGTCAAGGTTGCGATTATTTCCCATTATGATAAGCCGATGGCTCCGCTCTATGAGAGCGCGGATTTCACGGGCGACGGCGTGCTTGAGACATATGAGATGTCCGGCTATGCAACTGTCGCGAAGTACGGCGAGACCCTCGGTGATGATTATGTTCCCGCAAAGGCTGAGTATCTGTCTCCCGACAGATGTGTCGACCTCTCGACCGCGCTCTTCCCGAAGTATACTTATATAATAAAGGGTGCGCCCCATGTCTCCGCATCTTACGGCACGGATTACAGCAACTTCTTCCTTTGGCTCGCGACCTGCGACGGTGATTTCTATGCCGGCGTGAACGAGGATTATCCGCAGTTCATGCTCTCCGGTGTGGATCAGCACCTGAGCAAGTGGGCAAGCTGAAAATCATAGAATAAATGTCGCCCGATTTTCCGCCGTATAATATAACAGCAACCCTGCCCATGGCTTTCCATGGTCAGGGTTTTATGTATCGGTATATATAAAAAACATCGATAAATCAGAGCTTGTATGTCTTATTAGAACAAACCTTTGCAAAATAAAAGTTAGCGACTCGACTAATCTTGATAATTAAGCTTCCAATAGCCGCGCCGCAGTGTTTAAAAGCTCTTTTGAGAGGCGAGGGGACGGCTTGCGAAACAAGACGCACAAGCCCGTATTGTTTGAGTGGAAGCGAGTTTACAGGCGAATGTGCCGAGCTAGCCGCAAACTTTATACTGCGGCGTGGCGTTGTGGGGTCTCGGGGCGCAGCCCATAAAAAGGCAGGCACACATCGGTTTTGCGCAGCAAAACTGCTTGCACTTAAAAATATTGGATTTTTGATGACAGGCAAGAAAAAGGCGCGCAGGAATGCGCCCGCATTTCAAGCGCTTTTTTCGCAGCATGGCGCAAAAAGACTTACTTTTAAGCGATGCTTGCTTGCCTTTTTGTGGGCACAGTTTGCTTTTCTTTTGCAGGCGTTTACTTTTTTTTGAATAAAAAGAAAATGCTGAAATGCGGGAAGTATAAAAGTTTGATTGTAGTAGGACGCGATGGTAGAGGGTAAGTTATATCGGACAGTCGCAAGGGATGTCCATACAAAGTGTATGTAAATAAATTTATGCAGAATTCGGGGGGCGGAAATCATCTGCTCATACACAATTGTGCTGATTTGTAATATTGCAACAGCTGTTTATTGTCGGCATTTACGCCTGCAAATCTCAATTTAATATCCCCGATTCCACCGCAGAAAACAAAAAACAGCAGCCGCTTCGCTTTTGAAACGGCTGCCGTAATTATTCTGTTGTATCGGATATCAGATGTAATCCTTGACTATGTCATAGAGACCGGTGTCAACGTAGTTGCCCTCGCTCCTGACGGCCGCGCCCCATTTGCGGGCTATTGTGTCGAAATCGTCGTTCTTTATGTCTGCGCGCTCGAAGCCCGGCTTGCTGCCGATGATATACCAGTCGGAGGTGTCTGCTCCGTGGCCGCAGCCCTTATATGACCAGATAGTCCAGCTGAAGTTTGAGCTGTTGAACAGCGTGAGCACGTGATCCCATGTGGCGCTGCCCATGGGCTTGAACTCGCCGACATAGAGCGGAACATTGTAGGGATAGAGCTTTGCAAAGAAGACGAGAAGGCTGTACATGAAGTTGCTTGTGTCATAGAAATGAAGCTGATAGACAACGTTAGTCCAGCCGATGAACCACGGCGCGGGGAGATTATAAAGTCTCCAGATGCCCTCCATGGTCATTATGTGATCCTTGTCAACCTCGCGTATGGCCTTGTAGAGGCGGTTGTAGACGGAGATTGTGACAAGGTTGTTCTTCTGAAGATATGAGCTTACGTCGCAGTTGGGCTCGTTGAGCAGGTCGTACATAGCGACTGCGGGATTGCCGCTGAAGCGCTCGGCTATTGCAACCCAAAGCTCTATTGTGAGCTTTCTCCATTCCTCGGCCTGCTTAGTCAGCTTGAAAAGGCCGCTGTCGCCGATTTTGCCGCAGTGATCCTTGTTGTTCTGATATCCGGGTGCGCCGTGGAGATCGAGAATAACATAGAGTCCGCGCTTAGAGCATTCGGAAACGACCCAGTCAAGACGGCTGAAATCCCACTCTCCGTTTTTGTCAAGGATTTTCGTACCCTTGTCGTCATAGTAGAAGTTGCGGAACCAGAACGGAACGCGCACGCAGTTGAAGCCGAGCTCGACTATTCTGTCGAGGTCGTATTCGGTTATCCAGTTGTCCTCGTAGATGTTGATGAGCTCATACGCTTTTTCGACGCCGAAACGCTCCGTGAGGGTGTTGAGGGTCGAAATATTGTCGTCGGAGTTCTCGATGGGGGTCATCCAGGACTCATGGATGAGCCATGTGCCGAGATTAACTCCGCGGAGAATGACCTCTTCGCCGCGCTTATTGTAGATTTTTTTGCCCTTTGTGTGCAGCATATCTTCGTCGGTTATCGCGCCGCGCCTCTCGGTTGCCTCTCCGCCTTTTTCGGCGTATGCCGGCAGACAGATTGCGCTTAGTGCGAGCACAAGGCAAAGAACCATGCTTAAAACTCTTGAAAAAGTATGCTTTTTCATTTTCTTATCCTCCTGAAAAACTGTCTCTTATACACATCTGACGCTGCCGACGACTAGTCGA
>ERZ1027150.2126-NODE-2126-length-10922-cov-5.452563_pt1 | contig 10922 bp, 10 predicted proteins | sample MGYA00519276_ERZ1027150 | MGnify/ENA primary metagenome ERZ1027150 (study PRJEB26926, sample SAMN06164860) | human gut metagenome | biome: ENVO:00009003; feature: ENVO:2100002; material: ENVO:00002003 | host: Homo sapiens | place: USA | collected 2012 ... | reverse complement strand
CTACACTCGACTAGTCGTCGGCAGCGTCAGATGTGTATAAGAGACAGTTCCTATTTCTACAATATTCCCCAGATACATTACCATAACTCTGTCGCAAAAATGCTTGATGATTCGCAGATCATGCGAAATAAACATATATGTTAAACTAAATTCCTTTTTAATATCCTGCATCAGATTAATAACCTGTGCCTGAATGGAAACATCCAGTGCACTAACCGGTTCGTCACAAACAACGAACTCCGGATTTAGTGCAATTGCCCGGGCAATGCCGACACGCTGCCTCTGACCACCGGAAAACTCATGCGGATATCTGGTAATATGTTCCGGGCGCAGGCCGACACAGGCTATCAACCTTTCTACCTGCGTATATATTTCTTCCCTGCTCATCTCCGGATGATGGATACGATAAGGCTCTTCCAGGATCTGAAAGACTGTTTTTCTGGGATCCAATGACGCATACGGATCCTGAAAGATAATCTGCATCCTTTTGCGCATTGTACGCATCTCGCTTTTCTTCAACCGGCTCAGATCCTGTCCGTCAAATGTAACCGTACCTTCCGTAGGCTCCAACAGATGCAGCACAAGGCGACCTGTTGTGGATTTTCCACAACCGGACTCTCCGACAACGCCAAGCGTTTCTCCCTTATAGATCTGGAAGCTGATATCATCTACAGCTTTTACTGTTTTTCCCTTTTCGCCGGTCGGGAAGTATTTTTTCAGATTTTTTACGTCTACTAAAACTTCACTCATTTCTCATACCTCCTGCACCTGACCTGACGTCCATCCTCCAGATCCAGAAGCTTTATCCGCTCCTTTTCGCATTCCGGGCAAGCAAACTGACATCTCGGAGCAAACCGACATCCCTTCGGCATATCATATAGGCTCGGTACCAGTCCCTCAAGTGTCCGCAGGCGCTCCACATCCTCATCGACATCCGGAACCGAATTCATCAGCCCGACCGTATAGGGATGCTTCGGATCATCAAACAACTCCCGCGTCTTTGCCTTTTCCACAATTTCTCCGGCATACATAACGACAACTTCATCTGCCATTTCCGAGATAACACCCAGATCATGCGTAATGATAATGATCGACATGTTCAATTTCTTCTGAAGAGATTTTAACAGATCAAGAATCTGTGCCTGAATCGTTACATCCAATGCGGTCGTCGGCTCATCGGCAATCAGCAGCTCCGGATCGCCTGCCAGTGCCATTGCAATCATGACACGCTGACGCATACCTCCGGAAAGCTGATGCGGATATTCATCCACACGTTTTCCTGCCTCCGGAATTCCAACAAGCTCCAGCAAATGAATTGCCTGCTGCCTTGCAGCCTTTTTATCCATTCCCTTATGCAGGATCAGCGATTCCTCAATCTGATACCCAATTGTAAAAACGGGATTCAGGGATGTCATCGGCTCCTGAAAAATCATGGAAATCCGATTACCGCGCAATTTACGCATTTCCGGTTCCGGAAGCTTCAGGATATCTGTCCCGTCAAACAGAATTTCTCCGCCTTCATTTTTCCCGGTCACAGGATCCACCAGACGCATGATCGATAGGCTGGTTACACTCTTTCCGCAGCCGGATTCTCCGACAATTCCGAGCACCTTTCCCTTATCTACAGAAAATGTAACCCCGTCTACCGCTTTTGCTACACCGGAATCCGTATAAAAATAAGTTTTTAAATCTTTTACATCCAATAAACTCATGGCTGTTCTCCTTATCCAATATGGATTTCATGAGGCGTATGAGAAAGGTTCTCCACACCGTTCTCGGTCACAAGCACATCGTCTTCCGTCCGCACGCCACAATCATTCGGGAAATAAAGTCCAGGTTCAACCGTAAAAATCATCCCGGGTTTCAAAACGGTTTCATTCCCGATAACGATACGTGGACATTCATGAATCTGCAAACCAATGCCATGTCCCAGTCCGCGAAGGGCATAATCATCCAGATTTTCCCGCAGAAATACAGCACGATGCGCATCCTCGACATCTTTTGCCAGAACTCCCGGACGGATTGCAGCAATCGCTTTATCCTGTGATTCCTGCACCAGATTGAAAATTCTCATATGTTCTTCTGAAACATTGCCAAACAGCAACGTTCTTGTCATATCCGAACAATATCCGTCTTTTAAAACACCGAAATCCACAACAACCATGTCGCCATCTTCAATTTTTTTGGAGGTCGGGAACGCATGTGCCAGCGCACCTCTTGCACCGGATCCAACGATTGTGCCAAAGCTCATGGCTTCTGCTCCTTCCTTGGAAACAAGATAATGTAACTCATCTGCAAGATCTTTTTCTGTCATACCAGTCTTCAATCTCGGGAGGAGCTTATCAAACCCTGCTTCGGCTGCGGCGATTGCAGCTTTCGTACACGCAATTTCCTCTGTATCCTTGACCATACGTTGTTCCAGGAAATATTCCTGTTCAAACACGACATCAATATCACCCATTTTCTCCTTTAACGGGAAATATTCATCTACTGTCATGCAGGATTCCATCACCATTTTTTTAATACCACACTTTTTAATCGTATCTGCCACCAGCGAAAGCCTATTTGCTGCATGCTCAATGACTTCCACACCGATCGTCTGCTGCTGTGCCTGTGTTGTATAACGCTTGTCGGTTACAAGACAGACCTTATCTCTTGTAATGATCAGACATCCATTGCTTCCGGTAAAGCCGCAATAATAACGTCTGTTTTCATAGGAGGTAAACATGGCACCATCCAGCTGGTGTGCATCCATATAGCTGTAAACTCCTGCAAGTCTTTTCTGATAAATCTCTTTTCTGTCCATTTTTCCTCCTTCTTTATTTCTTCTGTTTCACATCAAATGCGTCTCTCAGACCGTCGCCGATAAAGTTGATACTCAGCACTGCCAGGAAAATACATGCGCCTGCCGGAATCCACTGCCACGGTCTTTTTGTCAGTGTCGCCAAATTATTTGCATCCATCAGCATATTCCCCCAGCTTGCCGTCGGAAGCTGAACTCCGCAGCCAAGATAGCTAAGTGATGCCTCTGTAAGGATTGCTCTCGCCATTTGCATGGTCGCTTCTACAATAATAGGTGCAAGAACATTCGGGATTACATGAGAGAAAATGATTCGAAAATCTGTCGCGCCAAGAGAAACAGCAGCCTGCACATACTCCATTTCACGAACTCTTAAAATTTCACCGCGCACAAGACGTGCTGTACCGGTCCAATTGCATAAACCAATGATAATCATGACATTGTAAATGCTCGGCTTTAAAATAGTTGCAACAATAATGATAAGAAACAAAACCGGAAAGCAGTTCACAACGTCCACGCATCTCATAATGATCGTATCAGCAACACCGCCGAAATATCCTGCAATTGCTCCAAGCACAATACCTATAACTGTAGAAATGCCAACAGCTACAAGGCCAACACTCATAGATACACGTGCCGCATAGACCAGACGGCTGAACCCATCACGCCCGATACTGTCTGTTCCAAGAATCGTATGGCTTTTGGATGGCGACATGTTTTTCAGAACAGTATTTCCATCCTGCAGGCTGACATACGGGTCATTCTGCGCAATAACAGGAGCAAATACTGCTACCAGAATCAGCAGTAAAATCACAGCTGTTCCAACAAGCGCAAGCTTATTTTTGCGGAAACGCTTCCAGGCATCTGTTTTGAAGAAGTTCTGTCTTTGTCTGTATTTCATTCTTTTCTTTTCCATGCCTGCTCTCCTTTAATACCGAATTCTGGGATCTACAAAGGAATACATAATATCCGCCAGCAGATTGCCCAAAAGTACCAAAATCGCTGTAAACAACGTCAGTCCCATCAGCATCTGATAATCACGGTTATTGATTGCATCAACACCAAGCAGCCCCATACCCGGCCATCCAAATACTTTTTCCGTAATATAGGCTCCTCCAAACAGGTTCGGAATAGACTGACCAAAAATTGTGATGACCGGAATCATGGAATTTTTCAACGCGTGCTTATAAATAACTACTTTTTCCGACAACCCTTTTGCTCTTGCTGTCCGGACATAATCCTGGTTCAGTGTTTCGATCATGCTGGAGCGCGCAAATCGCATTACTGTCGCTAAATTACTCAGAGACATAACCAGTGCCGGCATTATCAGATATTTCAGCTTATGCAGGATCAACGCCATGCCTTCCCCATTGAATGTACTGGAACCAAAACCGGAGGTCGGCAGCCATTTCAATTTCAGTGCAAATACAAAGATCAAACCCATGCCGAAGAAAAAGCTGGGAATGGAAATACCTATAAAGGAGAATACGGTAAGGCCATAGTCAGCTTTAGAATATTTATGTGTTGCAGAATAAACACCAAGCGGAATTCCAACAACAAAGCTGATGACAAATGAGGTTACCGTCAACAGCAGCGTTGCCGGCAGTCTGTCCAGGATCTCCGTCAGGACAGCCTGTCCGTTATAAGTACTGTAGCCAAAATTTCCCTGTACCAGCTGCTTTAACCAATTCCAGTACTGGACAATTATCGGGTCATTTAACCCGAGTGCTTCTCTGGCTCTCTGCAGCGATTCGCTGGAGGTACGGGGACTTATCATCCCCGTCAGCGGACCGCCCGGTGCCATCTTCATAATAAAGAAAGTCAGAATTGTGATGCCGAACACAACCGGAACTGCCTGCAGTAAACGCTTTCTGATGTATCTTCCCATAATCTGTTCTCCTTATTTTTTGTTCTGCTCCTGTACCGCAGGAATGAAAAGATCCGCACTGCACGCTTCAAATGTAAAGTCTCCGAGAGATTGTACAAATTTCTCATATTTTCCCATCGTCAGACCATCACAAAAGGCATTCCCTTCAGAAAAATCAAGTGCGATTTTTTTCGGTTTTAATTCCAGAACCATCTGCGCCAATGTCTCATCGTAGTTTTCATAATGTCTTACCTCGTCAAACAGACCGGATTCTTCAACATCCTGTGCATCAATGCTGGATGCCGTCGCTAACTTTTTCCCGTCCTTCGTAAACAGGAACGCACTGGAGCCAACCGTATCTACTCCGGGAATAAACTCGGTCATCGGATCGCAGCCCTCTGCTGTGATAATTAAATACAAATCAATATCCGACTCGTTTAATTTTGTAATCACATCATCTATGACTTTTTTATGATAGCTATAGTCTTTCATTTTTTGTCTCCTTTTCGTTCTTCTTTCAGACAGTTTTTCTGTATAACCTCATCCAGCACCTGCGCGCCAAATTCATAGGATGTCTCCAGAATGCTTTCATCCTTTCCGTGCACCTTGGGCAGGATCGCATCGAAGGAATCTCCCATCAAAAGCGGAGAGCAGCCGTAAACCATGCTGCCTGCACTCCCGAAAAATCTTCCGTCCGTTCGTCCGAGCGCAAGCATCGGCAATACACCGCCGTCAAATCCGAACCGCCTGCAGGCCTCTTCCAGATCATTTACAAGCTGTTTTAAATGCGAATTTTCAAAATTACTTTCAAATCCGGCTTCATAACCAAGTACTTCCATTTCAAGCGGCAGACCGGCAATCTGTTTTCGGACAAATGTCTCGATTTCTTCCTGACTGCCATAAGGAAGTACTTTGAACTCCAGCACTGCTTCTACATGCGCAGGAATGACATTGCTGCGCTCTCCGATGCTGTAGTTTCGCATTCCGATGCTGTTCTGAGAAGCATACGCAAAAATGTCAGCCCCTGTTGCATTATCCCAGCTGTCACTGCCAACAATTCTGCGCATGGTCTCCCAGGTGCGGCGGCTGCCGCAGGTCAGTTCCTTTTCTGCTGCAAAAATTTTCCGTAATCCCTCTGCAAGCTTTAACAGTGCCTGGTTTTCTCCGGGAGCACTTGCATGTCCCCCGGTTCCTTCCGCACTTATTTTTATTTTGCAGACTGCCTTTTCCCCGACCGTCAGCATCATATAGTTTTTCCCGTTAATATGTAACGGGAAGCCACCGCCTTCGTTAATCACCATCGCATTTTGAAACAGATTTGGTCTTTCCTGTCTGACATATTCCATGCCAAAACTGCTCCCTGCTTCTTCATCGATAGTAGCCAGAAAATACACATCCCTGTTCAGATGGTTTTCCTGTTTTTTGAGATTCAGGAACGCATACAGCTCCATCATCGTCAGCTGCTTGGTATCCAGCGTTCCTCTTCCGAAAATTCGCCCGTCTGCTTTCTGGGCTCCGAACACCGGATGTGTCCATTCCTCCTGTATGCCAGGTACGACATCTATATGGGAAATCAGCACAACCGGCTCTTTTTCAGCCCTCGGTGCATGAATTGCTGCAAGAAGGTTTGGTCGATGCAAGTCTTTTGCAATCCGCTCCGTTTTTATTCCGTTTTCCTGCAAAATATGTTCCAGAAACGCACAGGCCTTTTCTTCTCCATCTGCACCGCTCCCGGTTACAGACGGGATTCGGAGCAGTTCCATAAATGCCTTCTTATTATCCTCCAGATTCATAGGCTGCTCCTGTTATGCTTCCTCACCGGTACGGTAAGGAATTTCAATCAATGCTGTCTGCCGTTTGCTGATCAGAACACAACCATCCTCCGTCAGGAGCACATTATCTTCAATAATTGCACTGCGCTTATCGCGGTCCTGCAAAACAGTCGGCTCCAGCGCATAAATTTCATTTTTCCGGAGAATTCCAGAAGCAGAATATCTCTTTTTGGGTCCAAGTGTCGTACCGCCATCATGCACCTCCAGTCCTACCTGATGTCCGGTCGCATGCGGGAACGGAGGAAAACCACTGTCAATGATCGACTGTCTGCCAATTGCATCCACTTCATAGCCTCTCATGCCGGGTTTGATCTTTGCCATAACCGCTCCTACTGCATTGATAGCCGCATTTGCACAATCAACCGCATCCTTGGGAGCATGCTCTTCGCCTGGTTTCAGGAAATACATGGTACGTGCAATATCCGATGTATAACCGTTATAACGAATGGAAAAATCGATCACCAGCATATCTCCGGCTTCGATTTTGTTGATGTCGTTAGGGTCTCTGTGGGACATTCCTCCCTTCGGATTCAATACCAGAGGATATTCCGGCGGATTTCCAAATGCAGTCACAACGTTTCGCTTTGCACATTCCTCCATCATCATCTTTGCTACACCAACCTCTGTCAGACCAACATGAATCCGTTTAAAAAGTGCATCGTAAATATCTGTTGTAATGCGGCTGCATTCTTTCATGATCTCGATTTCGCTCGGTGTCTTTACCGCTCTTAACTCCTCCAGCATAGAGTAGCTGCAGCATTTCACTTTCGCCATTGTTTCTGCACCGATCGCTTTTTCCAGTTTTTTAAACAAACCAACTGTCAATCCATCACATCTGGTATCGATCGTAGAATCATTGACTGCAAGACGTTTTACCTGATATTGATCGAATTTTTCTTTGAATACTTTTTCAAACCCGTCACCGGATACTTCAATTACTTCTGTATACAGCCCGGATTCTTCATATGCTTTGGTATCCGCAGCGGTTGCAATCGCAATTCTGTCCCCGCTTTTCGTCAGCAAAAACATCACTTCATTTTTACTGTCCGTATTGAACATCAGTTCCAGTGCAGTATCTGTTTTCAGCCGCGCATAAAATACCCACATATCGATATTATTATCCTGCAGCATTTCTGCAGCGCGCTGCATTTTTTCTTTTGCTACTTCGTTTCTGTTAATCATGTTTACCTCCCGCTCTGCCGTATGAACCGGCAATCTCTCGTGCATTTTTTCGGCAATTGCCGTTTTTCTTTATATTCCGCTCTGTGCTGCCCGGCAGACTGCAAGCGTCAATACTTTACTTCCAAACACGACCGAATCCCTGTGGATTCTTTCATTTATGCCATGAACCATTGTTACAGCACTGTCAAACGTCATATCCCAGGCATAAACCGGACTGTATCCGTATACTTTTGTATCCAGGTCTGCCAGGAAACGTCCATCACTGGAGCCCATCGACACAAACGGAAGAATTTCCGCTTCTTCTTTTGTTTTTCCCAGAATCTCCAGCGTTGCTTCTTCCAGAATTTTTAACATTTCTCCATCCGGGCTGCTTTCATACCCCTGGCTGAGAGAAACAATTCTGTAACTGCAGTCCCATTTTTCTGCAAGATTTTTTAAAACTTCCTCCAGATATTTCTGTCCGAAACCAGGGAGAAGTCTCACATCGCAAACCAGTGTCACTTCATTTACATTTTTCCCTGTAATCATCGTTACCGTCATGGAATTTTGTTTCATGGCTGTCAGTATTTTCTGCATCATGGGAGACAGCTGTACTCCTGCCAGCTTTTGTTCAAACTGCTTTACCGTATCCAGAACTCTCCCGTCAAGCTTCTGCTTTCCGATGTCCTCAGCAAGCCCCATCGCTCGCTCCATACCATCTCCGCTGGTAAAAAATGCACCTTTCGCGCTTTTTGCTTTCACGGTAAATTCCACTGTACCGCAGGATTTCTGTCCGGATTCGCAAAGGTAAAATTCCCTTTTTCCTCCAACTACCGGGAATCCGCCGCCCTCGCTGATCACATCACTGCCCCGAAAGAGCTCGCGGCCTGTTTTTGTCGTTTCACCAACTGTAATCTCATGATCCAGAAACCACTGGAGCCCATATGCACTTCCACTTTCTTCGTCCGAGGTTGCCAAAAAATATACATCCCGTTTTAACGGAATTTCTTTCTCCTTTAACGCCAGAAACGCTGTCAGCTCCATTGCTGTCAGCTGTTTTGTATCCACCGTACCCCGTCCATAAATATAGCCATCTACCTCCTGTGCTTCAAACGGAGGAAATTTCCACTGACTTGCCTGCGCGGCAACCACGTCGGTATGACTCATCAGGATCAACGGTGCCTCTTCTGCCTGATCTGCCAGCTGCCATGCCAGCAGATTTCCGCGTCCCTTTGCACTTTTCTGATACACATAAGGAATCCTGTGCTCCTGCAAAATACGTTCCAGATACAGGAGAAGCTTTTCTTCTTCCCCCGGCGGGTTTGTCGTATTGATCCTGACCAGATCCTTTAACAAAGCAACTGGTTCTATCATTTTTTCGTTCCTTTCTTTTCCTGTATCAAACAACTGTCCATTTATACTTCAGGGGTCTCGGACAGTAAGCCCGAAACCCCTGACCTGTTAAAAGTCTGTCATTTCTTTTATTCTGCAATATTCCACTTTTCAATCTGGAAGGTAATACCGCGGTAATCACATACAAAGTTCTGTACTTTGTCACTTACGCCTGCGATACCAGCCTTGTTATACAGCGGAATCCACGGAAGATCCTTGGAGATCAAATCTGAGATTTTGTGGAAGCATTCCGCTCTCTCATCAGGATCTGTCAGCAGCAGCTGATCTTTAAACAGCTGATCCACCTCCGGATTGCTGTAATGAATAAAGTTCCAGGAACCAGCGCCGGTAGAAGTGGAAAAGTACTCATTATATTCATTCGGATCTGCTTCAACGCCAAAGCCCAATGTATAGCACTGGAAAGAATCTCCGGTTGTCTCTTCTGTTGCTTCACCAGGAAGCAGCTTTGTATATGCCAGTGTTGCAAAATCCTGTTCAATTACTTCCATCTCAACACCGATCGCCTTCCACTGCTGCTGGATCAAAGCAGCAACTGCTTTACCATCTGTACTGGTGGACATATCATAGGTCAGATGTAAGGTCTTTCCGTCTTTTTCATAATAACCGGTTGCATCATTCATGGTATATCCTGCTTCCTCCAACAGCTCTTTGGATTTTGCAGGATCATAATCATAAACCGTTACATTATCGCTGTGAGACCAGTGGTTGCTCGGGAATACATCATCACAGACATATGCATTGCCGTCACCATAAACTGTATCAATGATTGCCTGCTTATCAATGCCATATGCCAGTGCCTGACGAACACGCAGATCACTTAAGCTTTCTGTCAGCTGGTTTAATCCAATATAATTAACCGTCATCTGCTCGTATTTGTAATCGGATACACCATCCATCGCTTCTACATTTTCTACCTCTGCAGAAGGAAGATTGTACAACACATCGATTTCACCGTTCAGAAGCGCTGCAGTCAATGTTGTGTCATCACCGAACTGCACGGTTACATTCTGAATAGAAGGCTTTGTGCCATAATAGTCGTCATTCCGTTCCAGCGTGATGTACTGACCGGATTTCCATTCTACAAATTTGTACTTACCTGTACCAATCGGAGCGCGATTGAAGTCATCATTGCCCCATTCTCCGGGATTCTCTCCTTCCAGAATATGTTTGGGAAGAATACAGGTATACATATTAGAAAGAAATGCCGCATTTGCAGACTCCAGTGTAATCTCTACCGTATAGTCATCTACTTTTTTGATACCGGAAACACTGTCTGCATTACCTGCCTGATAATCAGCAGCACCTGCAATCGACATAACACGTCCGTCTGCGCCGCCGTTATAATTCGGATCAGCCAGAGACGTCAGAGTAAATACCACATCGTCTGCAGTAAAGTCTTCTCCGTCATGCCACTTTACGCCTTCCTTTAAATGGAACGTATAAACTGTTCCATCATCGGAAATATCCCAGCTGTCTGCCAGATCACCTTCATAATTCAATTCTTCATTCGGAACAACCAAGTAGCTGAAAATCATGCTCTGAACATTGCTATCGGGTGTTCTGGGCTGAATCATCGGATTCAAATTTGCTACCTCAGAAGACTGACCGATTACTACGCTGGTATCAGTTGCTACTGTTCCATCTGCGGCAGTGCTTTCCGTAGCTTCTGCTGCTCCCGCGCTGTCTGCACCAGAACTGCCTGTGCTATTGCTGCTCCCGCATGCTGTTCCAAATACCATCATGCCTGCAAGCAGTAATGCAAGGGGCTTGGACATTTTTTTCATAATGTTTCCTCCTTTGTCGATTTATCACTTTTACTCATTAAAGTGCCGGCTTATAAAAAAAGCAG
>ERZ1027150.2112-NODE-2112-length-10974-cov-11.070611_pt1 | contig 10974 bp, 9 predicted proteins | sample MGYA00519276_ERZ1027150 | MGnify/ENA primary metagenome ERZ1027150 (study PRJEB26926, sample SAMN06164860) | human gut metagenome | biome: ENVO:00009003; feature: ENVO:2100002; material: ENVO:00002003 | host: Homo sapiens | place: USA | collected 2012 ... | reverse complement strand
AAATGTTCGGCACACTGTAGAAATGCACCAGATGATTCTCACAATAATTAATCAGAGAGCGGATAATCACATGCTCTTTTGAAGGCAGACAGCAATACAGATAATGCGTATTTCCGTGCTTCTCCAGATACTCCTCCACATCCTGAGGCTGTCCCAGATACCGGCATTCTTGCGGAAATGCAGAGTTAGGCAGAAAGTCAAAATACCCTACCACCTTATACCCGGCCCCGTTTTGCGATGTCAGCTCGTAATACAGTTCCCGGTTGTTTTCCGAACTACCCACCAGCACCACATTACGCACGTTCCCCCCTCTGGAGCGGTATCTTTTCACCGCCCACCTCATGGTGATACGGAACACAGACAGACAGATAAACAACAAGAGTAAGAACGTCAGATAGAATGTTGAAAATGAGTTCATGAACCCTCCCAGTTCCAACAGAATTCCAGCAAAAACTCCGAAAAACAACGTAGCCCGGAACACTTTAGCCAGAATCTGATAGGAATACACATTACGCCGATAAAGCACCACTCCAATCTGCATAGCCGACACAAAATAACACAACATGACAGTTAATATAATCTGCATGTGCGGTGCAGTTAAAGTGTCGTGCCAGGGTGTATCTTCTGTTGCCAGAAAAAGAATATAGAACAATCCTCCGGTAATCAGCGTCTCGCAAATAACGATAAACAAGATTAACCAGCTGTTATATCCATTATATTTCGGTTTCATATTTATGTAATAGAAAAAGGCCTGTGTAATCTTCAATAGCGATTTATGACAAAGCAGCGTTTCTGTAAATATTAATCAGCTTGTCAATTTGAGAGTCAATACAAAAATCGGCCAGGAAAATCCTTCTGGATTCAGAACCAAACTCTTTTCGCTTGTTTTCATCTTTCCATAACGACACTATTTTTTCAGCAAAAAGTTTCGTATCCAATGGCAGCAGATAGCCGTTTATATTATCACATACACAATCTTTATTCCCCACCTTATCACTTGCAATGACAGGCTTTCCTAAGCTCATGGCTTCAATCACACTAAGAGGAAGCCCTTCATATCTGGAGGTAGTAATATAAAACATAGAGCCCCTCATTATATTCAGGCATTCTTCGTGCGAAATCCATGGCTTGAGCAGAATGGTATCCTTCAAATCTTCTTCCTTAATCTTTTCTTCCAGCAGGGTAAGTTCAGAAGAATAATACCCCACCCCAAGAAGCTTCAGTTTCAGCGGACAGCCCAGTTCTTTTACCTGTTTCATCACTTCAGCCAGAAAAAGAGGATTCTTTTGATAACACGGCCGCCCTACGTAGCAAATATAAGGTGTTTCCGCCGCATTTTTCTCTTCAGCAGGCTGTGCAAGCACATTTGCATCCGGAACAGAGTTATGCCATACAAGCGCATGATCCTGACGGTACTTCACGTCTTTCACCCCCATTTCCTTTTCACTTTCAGAACAAGCCAGCAGATAAGTATTCATCTTAGTAAACCTCTCAATCATCAAGTATACATTTCTTTTGAGGCGCGATGGAGTACACAAGAAACTGAATGCATGCGCAGTATAAAATGTCTTCACCCCAGTCATCCAGCCGGCCAGTCTGCCAAAAATGCCCCCTTTGGCACTATGACAGTGAATAATATCCGGCTTTTCAGTCAAGATACATTGCAGCACCTGAATAAATCCGATAAAATCATGTATAGGGTTTAAGTTACGATACAATGCGACTTTGCGTTCCCGTACCACCTTTCCGTTTCTTATCACCGGCGGATGTTCATCCTTTTTACCGCAAACTATCACAAAATCAATGGAGTTATCTTTACAATTCGATATAGAATTACGGACATAAATATCCAATCCACCAATCATTTGGCCGATATACATTATTTTCATAAGAATAGGGATTATAATTAGTTAGTTGTTTTGCGATTCAGTGTAAAGCTGATATAAGCTATCAATCATGCCGTTTATTTCAAAACCTGAATTTCTGATATCCAGGCTCATGTCCATTCTTTCTACGGCACCTCTTTTCACCACCTCTTTAGCCCACTCTTGAGCATTCTGTTTTAACGATAAAAACTTGATATAAGGAGAATAGCTTACTTCAGTAGTTGTGCTGTCTGATACAAAAACAGGCATTCCGCTGGCCTGCGCCTCGATGAGCACCACGCTCAGTCCCTCATAAAGCGAAGGAAACACAAAAGAGTCCATGCCCTGCATGATTCTTTCCCTATCGCTCCGGAATCCCAGAAAAATCACCTTTTCAGTCAGTCCCAAAGCCTTCACTTTAGCTTTCATCGCCTCCATCAGGCTTCCTATCCCCACCAGCACCAGTCGTGCTTCAGGCTTCATTTTCACCACCTCTGCAAAGATGTCCAGCAGAAAGCTGTGGTTCTTCTGGTTCTCAAACCGTCCCACGTGACCTATCACGAAATTGTCTTCCAGGCCAAGTTCCTTTCTTACCTCCTTTCGTACGGTTTCATCGTAAATGAACTGCTTGCAGTCAATGGCATTCAATATCACACGTGCTTTCCCTTTTTCCACACATCCTTTGCCAAAAAGCCATTCACAAGCCAGCTTTGAGCATCCCACCAGATGAGTCGCATTTTTTTTCATCGGGGTTTTCAGGAAATTCCCCAATAAGATTGACACCGGGTTTTTCGACTGAAATCCTGTGTTGTGCGAGTGTGCCACTCTTACGGGTATCCCCCATTTTTTAGCAGCTTTCAATATGTAATAGTTCTTTGACCCGGAGTGCACGTGCACCACATCGTAGTCATGATGATTTTTAAAGAACTCGTCCACCGCCTTCCAATAGCTGAAAAAGTCCAGCGGTGTCCTCAGCCAGATATTCTTTAATTGATATACGGTGATTCCCATATCCGTGAGTTCCTTTTTCAGCGGATACTCTATCCCGTCGTCCAGATTCAGCATATCAATGACCATTCTGTTTCGGTCATTGTGTGCCAGAATGTCCTTGGCCAGTGCCTGTATACCTCCCAGGCGAAGCCGGTCAATGAAGAATAAAACTCTTAATGGTTTGTGCATAAAGATATTCTGTTAGTCGTTTTTACCAAGAAATAGTAATCTTGTCCAATAATTCTTTTGAAGGACTAATGTGCACCCATAGCATATAGATAAAAAGGCTCTTATAGAAATACTTTAAAAACTCAAAGAGAATATTTTATAACAAAGTTGCCTGAAGTTGATATAATGAAAAATTTCCCTCCATAAAAGATTGAATAAATTCATCCTTCACTGTGACATCAGGAAAGTATTGCCGGATTAAGGCACTTTGCTGAATAAATACAGCTTTGTCAACATCCTCACGTTTTAATGAAGATATCCGGTTGGAATTAAGCCGGAACTGACGTACAATCCCATGAAGAAATTTTTCATCCATAGGCAAACCTAATTTAGCTCTGTCTGCCAATAATTGTTCACAGATATAATACGAATCCAGGCATTTCGTTTTTCCACGGAAAGTACGGCTAATCCCCTTAAAGTTAGTTCGGTAGCAATACACGCAATGACTCGTAGTACTGATTTTTTTAGCCAACGGATGCAGAATAAGAGCACATAATGTATCCTCAAACCAATATCCTTCCGGAAACTGGATATGAGCAAATAAATCTGCTTTATAAACTTTACCCCATGCAAAACCATATAAATTGTTTGCTGAAGCTTGTTTCTCATTTGAATGAGTGTACCTTTTAGTCACAACAGCACCACAGAACTTCAAGGAAGCTCCTTCCACAATGTCCGCATCGGTTTCCTGTGCCATTGTCATCAATGCTTCTATAGCACCGGGAGACAGTCTGTCATCCGAATCCAGAAACATAAGATAGCGTGCATTAATTTCTTTCAGACCTGTGTTTCTTGCCCCAGAAAACCCTTTGTTCTTTTGATGAATGATTTCAATGCGCTGTTGATTTTTATAAGTTTCCAATATTTTCGACGTTTCGTCTGTAGAACCATCGTTAATAACTCTCACAATATAGCTGAATGACGTGTCTTGCGAAAGCACTGAATCCAGACACTCCTTGATGTACTTTTCCACATTATAAGCTGGCACTATAATTTGCAGGTCGTATTGTGGAGTTGCGGCCATCTGGTTTTGACAGATACAGGAATTGTGAGGGTCTGCGTGTAGTATGTTCAGTAAGGTTTGTGCCTTTTCCACTTCTTTAGGGCCGATGGATATTCGCTTGTGTGACTTAGGCTTGCATAAACGATACAACCCTTTGTTGAGTTTCGTCTTTTTCAAAAAAAGATAAAGCAGATGATTCATAAAATATTTACTATATTTTTATTGTAATCAAATGAGTAACAGGATTACCGGAAAGGCCACTCCCTGATGCCGTACCCAGCTTCCAAAGTCCGGCTCAAAGGCAGCAGAACATAGCAAGAAAGCAATGTATAAATACATAGCTATTGTACGGGTAGGATTCAACGTTTTGTCCCGATTCCTAAAAGTTCTTACAAGAAAAGTAAGTAACAGCCACTGATAAACCAACAGAAACAGGTAAGTAACTTTAAGCTTAAATAAAAGTTCAATCGGAATCATAAGACGGAAAATCTTAATAAAATAGTCTACAGCCAGCAAGGCTGGATTACTATTTGGAAATAATGGTGTGATTTCAGAAGCGGCAGGAGTCCAATCACGACTATTAGCCGCCACCATTTCGTCGTATGTATCCGCATTGTTTGTCATCAGATAAGACATAAAGAAATAATGCAACACGCCAAATAATACAACTAACAGAAACAATTTGCCGTATAACTTCTTCTTGTTAGTTGATGTTTCCACATTTGTACCTTGCTTTTCACCGAACAATTTCCCTACTATATAGTTTAATAGCAGGAAATACATCAATACCAAACCAAAATATTTGCGTGAATAAAGAATGGTCAGTATCAAAGCGATAATAAGAGCAATACCTTTAGCCTGGTAGGTTTTAGGTAAAGAAATAGCCAATGCCATCAGAAAGAAAAACACCATTTGATAAGGTTCTTTGGCTAAATTCAGGCAAAAAATATTCAATATAGCCACATTCAAATAGATGAAGAAGTTTTCTTTCCATCCGGCAAACGGATTTCGTTCATAGAAATTCTTTACACAAAAGAATATCAGAATGTTATATAAAATGGTAAGGAACACTTCCCACGACTGATAGGATGTAAATCCCAAATCAAATAGCTGAAAATACGAGATGGTGTTGTCTCCCACATTCGATGCACTATTACTCGCACCAAAAAAATCAGCAGCCTGGAATCCCTGAAAAGGAACCGATTGGATTTTAGGAACATATCCCCATCCTATACTCATATTCACGAGCTGCGGACGCATGATGGTCCATCTCACAATCTTGGCTACAACAATCAAAGGTATAATCCAAGTATAATAATTCTGAATATTCTGTTCAGTTGTTCTTTTTAAAGAAAGCATTGTGCGGATAAAAAAGTGATTTTATCAGATAATATATAAATGAAACAAGAATGGACATACATATAGCAATGCAAGGAAGTGCCCATTTGTATAATGTATATTCTGAAAATGAACTGAATATAACTATAACAAAAAGATGAATAATATATACATATAATGACAATTTCTCTCCAATGAAAACAAGCAATCTGTTTTCTATTCTAATGGAAGAACTGACACAAAAGGTAAAAAGAGCCCAGGTTGACAGAATAGTTCCTAAATAAATATCAATGGAAGTGTGGGTTAAAGCATATTCACCAATCGAGATGATATATCCTAAAATATAGAGCAATATACATAACGTAGGATTTGTGACAGACAATCTACGATACCAGTTAGCCGTTTCTGATTTTCTAATTCCATATCCCATCAAAATAAATGGAAGCCCATACATCAAAGCATTTCGAAACATTCTGACGTCATAAAACTCGGTATTTTTTATTATGGTTCGCAAAAGAATATGTATCAAAAATACACTAACTCCCAGAACAAACAAATTAACATTTTTTAAACGGGGGGGGGTAATTTTCTGGTACAAATAAATAACTATATAAGACCATAACAAGGAATACAGAAACCAGAGCGTTCCATTAAAAAATGTGCCTGTAAAACAATTAATAAAAAAATCTGCTGGTGCAAGAATACATCTGTATTCGCCAGTATTAAGATAATCCTTAATGATAAAAAATAGAGCAGACAATAGTTCTGCCATAATCAGAATTTCAAAAATATGTCGGATTTTTCTTTTCAAGTTTTTTACTTTCTCCTCTTTGCTCAAACTTGGTTTATAAAGAAAATAACCGGAAATCATAAAAAAAAGTGGAACTGCAAACTTAAAAAGATAAGCCGCGAACTTTCCGGTAACTCCGGGAAAAGAACAATGCATTAAAACGACTCCTATACAAGCAATAGCTTTAGCTACATCCAGATTAGGATTTCTCATGGATAATTGATTATTCATATATTGCTTTAGTAAGATTTTGAATGGATTTTTGTCTTAACGAATCAATGTTCTTGTGCACTTTCTCAAAATCAATCTCCATTTGCAGGCAAGAACTTATTTCTTCCTTCCCGCTAAGCAGTCGTTGTGGAATACCAAATGTATCTAAAAGCGAATAAATGCGTGAATTGGTAGAAACCTGGCTATCATTGTTATATCTTCTGAATGAGAAGAACGGTTTTTCAAACAACGAAGAGAATACCGTACAATGAAACGAGTCGGTTAATACAAACCGTGCATCACGTATCAGGGCGATAAAGTCCAAAGGAGATACATCATACAATGGATAATCTGCAAACCCTTCATCTCCTTTGATATATTCATCCAAGTGTGGCAGCTGCACAATTTTACATTTTAACTCTTTTGCCAGCCGTTGGGCAAAGTCACGCTGTATGGGATTATTCCCTAAAAAATAGCAGAGAATATATTCATCCTTGATTCTCCGTCCGGCAGGTGCCTGCTGATTCCACTCCTCTGCCGTGAACAGCAAAGTGGGATCACACACCAGAGGAACCTCTTTCCCTGTCAGTTGCTTAATCAGCTTTTGTCCGCTGGTTTCCCTCACAAAAATGGCATCCAGTCGGTTCAGGAAAAGTTTGGCCATTTTAGCCTGCTTATGGGGCAGCTGGCTCACCCCAAAACTGGTGGCATAGGCTATCTTCTTTACGTCCTCAGGCACGAAATTCAGCGTATAATAATCAGCAGAAATATTGGAAGGTAACCAGAGCTGGTCACTCCCCACCACAAACGCTCCGTAAGAATGAGCATTCCTACCTAGTTCTGCCTTCGAAGTATATACGCCCGACAACTCAAATTGGGTTTCGGCAAAATGAGAGAAGATACGGTCGCGTGCAGCCAGGTTACGGGCATATTCCGGATTGGTTCTTTTGGCAATCTGCTTCCGCACGGTAGCCATCTTGTCGCGTATCGTATTGATGTCAAAAATCTTGCTTAAAAAATACCGATATTTCGCTTTATTGATTTCAGCTTTCAAGCCGTCTATGCAGATGGTCTCATTTTTCAGTCCCAGCTTGTCGAATATCATTTGTGTGGCCAGAGCCTGCAACTGGCTGCCGTAGTTATGCTGGAAGTAGCAGGTAACTAATGCTATTTTTTTCATGATTCCAATTCGTTAAAAAGTTTATTCCAATATTTTCCAATATTTTCTTGTGAATATTTTTGACAGTCATCCAAAGCGTTTTCTGCCAGCATATGAAGGGAAGTCGGATTATTCATTAGTTCAAGCATAGATGTAAAAAATTTCTCTTTGTCACCATAATTCACTATTATGCCATTTCGCTGAGAAGTTATAATATCCGTGACAGATAAAAATGAATTCATAACAATAGGTACGCACCCGTTTTGTTGTGCCTCAACCAGTGTCATAGGAAATCCTTCTGTAGCACTAGTCATTAAAAAAAGTGCACTTTCTTTGTAATAAGAGATCGGATTCTGCAATCCTTCAAAACTGCATTTCTTTAAATGAAGATTTTCTGCTTGCTTTTTATAATCATGAAGTGAAATGCCGTCTCCTACAATTTTCAGTATCCAGTCCGATTGGGGATATTCCTTTTCAAATCTCCCCCAAATAGAAAGAATGGTAGAGATTCTTTTTTCATATTCAGAAAGTCTTCCCACTACCAAAGCTATATGTCGTTTTCGTTCCAACTCTTTCTTGGGAAAGTCTGTACTGAACGACAAGGGATTAGGAATCGCAATGAGTTTATTGTCCTTGTTGCTGATACCAGCAAACTGACAGAAAGCATTTTTATAAGTTTCAGACAGGAGACAAACCCTATCTGAATAAGTATAAGCATTACGGTAACAGTATTTCGTCAGGCGAATAATCTGCGGATTATAAATAGGAGAAAGAATAGCTTTAAGAAATATCTTTAAAGACTTTTTCGTAAAACCCTGGCATTTTTTTATATCCTTTAATTCAGTTAAAAAGATGTCTTTTCCTGGAGCAAAATGAAGGCAAGTAATAATTTTTACGTTATACCCTATTTTGTTTGTTGCAAGCCTTAGTCGTTTAGCTACATCCATTGAAGTCTGTATAACGACTATATCTATCTGGTTTTGTTTTAAGAATAAAGCCACTTCCTGCGTATTGTCTCTTATTCCCTTTCTCAGATTCCAGCGGTCATGTAATCGTCTCTGTATAGAACCATCTACCGGAGTTTTATCAAATGAATCGGGAACAGACTCTGCATAGATAGAATAAACCTTCCACCCAAATTCATGACGGAATAAATTGGTCAAGATAGAGGTAACTCTTCCTATCCCGCCTGTATAAGGCGTAATTGTTTGCTGAGTATAGAATGCAACATTCATTTTAAGAATAATATTTTGTGTATAAGACCGAACTTCTTGCGAGATATCAATTGCAGTATAAGATAAATCTTAGGGAAATTATTTCTCAAAATCTGTTTAAGGCTGAAGCCTTGGCCCACCCAACTTTTATAATATAAATGCCATGCGTATGACTCTTTACTAAGTGCTGTCATATTGGAAAACACATTGGGTTGAGCTATTCTTATATTATAAATAGGGAAATATTGATTTTCTATTGTGTACCGATACCCATATTTCTCCATGAACTTGGCCAGTATTTTTACCACCACAATATCCATCAAATTCTCAGGTAAATGCAGTTGATTATAAAAGTCCATGCAATCTTTTAAATAAGGAATTCCTTTTTCAGCCATCATCACTCCACTTTGTATGCCCAGTCCTGGTACATATTGCTGCTCCGCAATACGCTTTCCATTCTCATCAATGTATTGTTCCCGTACAGGTTCTAACATCAATGGCTGGTATTCCTGACTTGAACAGAACGAATATTGCAAGAATTTGTCAAAGCTCTTCAATACCATAATGTCTGTATCCATGTAAATACCTCCCTCAGTATATAAAGCATATACGCGGCAATAATCAGCTACGAAAGCCCATTTCTTTGCGGCGTATGCTTCTTTGCAGAGAGGGGCCATGTTAAAGTCGAAGTTGGTTTCATCCCAACGTTTAATTTGATAATCCGGCAGATATTTCTTCCAAGAGGCAATGCATAGTTGTAACAAAGCAGGCATCTCTTTTCCACCAAACCAGCAGTAGTGTATTATTTTGGGTATCATAAGCTAGAAATATTATGAAGTGATTAAACCCTTGAATAGATAGAGATAATATTCTCACACCAGTTGTCTAAAGACAAGAGATTTTCATTATGTACAGCTGTTTTTTGACACTTAGCCCATAGAATTTCTTTGTCCGCCTCAATCACTTTTTTCATTTGCTCAGCCAAGTCCTCAGCATTACCTACGTGGAATAAATAAGTTGAAAGATTCTGACTGTTCCACCATGTGCCTGGAATATCACTTTGAATGACAGGTAGTCCGTAAATACTTGCTTCGGCAATGGCCATTGACATGGTTTCTTTAGTAGCCGCACTTATAAAGCATGAATACTCTTTAAAGAACGAATTTATGTCATCTGTCTGTTCTAACAAATTTAACCAATCTGGCAGCTTATTAGAATAGCGATTGTTAATATAGTCTTCAGTACCAATCCCTTTGGTAATTCCTATTTTAAATTGATATCCATTCTGTTGTAAGAGTTCTGCCGCATCCAGAACTGTTGGAATACCTTTGCGGATTGTATGACCACCAAAAGTTAAAAAAAGATTTCCTTTGTCTGATTTTGCTTTGCTCGGCTCTCTTTTTCCTATTCTAGAAAGATCAATACCATTAATGACCATTTGTCCTCTGATAAGTTTAATAGAATTAAGTTGTTCGATGGTCAGATCCTCTTTTGGCAATGTAAAAATATGGTTTCTATAGTGGTTCTCTATATTGCCCACTTCCATGCTAACGGGAACAAAAAAGGCTTTACGTCCGTAATATCCGAAATGCAGAGCAAAAGTAACATGGGATTTTATAGTTCTTAGTAATGGATATGACATATTTTTCTTATGAACTGTGATATTATCATGTAAATGCCAAACCATTTTAATATCTTTATTTACTTTCTTGATCGCTTTAGCAACAGGAATATCATAACCTTCAAAATGAGTATGAACTAAATTAATATTTTTTTCTTTAAATAGTTTTATAAAATCATCAGTTGCTTTATTATAGGGTTTTCTGGTATATGCCACATAAAAATCATGTTCTAAATCTTTCAGCCACTCTTTTTTAGTTTGTTCAGGAAACACAAAATAGATTTTGCAGTGATAATTGTTTTTGAGTGTTTTCCCCAATGCCATGAGCATTTTAATGAAGTTGCCTCCATAAGGTGCTTCATAGCAGCTTGCTATAGCAATATTTGCTTTTTCTATCTTCATATCCTAGTTATTTTAACCCAAAGTAAATTTTACTTTTATGCTACTTTACTATTAGACTTCTATCTCATCGAAAATATATTTCCCCATTTGTTTAAATATAATTTAAGTGGATACTGTCTCTTATACACATCTGACGCTGCCGACGACTAGTCGA
>ERZ1027150.2109-NODE-2109-length-11015-cov-10.312044_pt1 | contig 11015 bp, 9 predicted proteins | sample MGYA00519276_ERZ1027150 | MGnify/ENA primary metagenome ERZ1027150 (study PRJEB26926, sample SAMN06164860) | human gut metagenome | biome: ENVO:00009003; feature: ENVO:2100002; material: ENVO:00002003 | host: Homo sapiens | place: USA | collected 2012 ... | reverse complement strand
AAATCAAATATAGGTTTACACCTTTTCGTATTAAAACCTGATAAGGTTGTCACTGAGGTGTACTGCATCAAGCACAGAAAAGCATAAACAAACTTGCGTTATACAGTGGAAGTGTACATCTTCCGGATACCATCTTCGAGCGAATGTGGACAATACCCCAGTTCACACCGGGCTTTCTCGATACTGAGCCCGCTGAAACAGGGACGAGGCGTCTTCTCCTGCATCTCCTCTGTTGTCACCGGAAGAATCAGGGAGCGGTCCAAATGCAATACATCCGCTACCCGGTAAGCCAGTTCGGCAATACTGACACACTCCCCGCCACAAAGATGGTAAATACCGTTAGCGGGATGAGTTATCAGCCGCTCTACTCCCCCTGCCACATCCTCTACAAACGTAGGTGTCCGCCACTGGTCACTGACCACCTTTACGGTTTCTCCTTTCCGCAGACGACCGGCCACCAGTTGTACGATATTACCGTGCTGTCCGGGGAAGGCATTGCCGTAGACTACCACTATCCGGGCAATGGCATAGCACGTACATAAATCGGCCACCACCCGTTCGCTTTCCAGTTTGGTATGTCCATAATAATTGACAGGAGAAGGAATATCCTCCTCGGTATACAACCGGCGGGAGGTGCCTCCAAACACAAAATCAGTAGACAAGTGTATAAGGCGGCTTCCATAACGGTTACAGTTGTCAGCCAGCGCTGCCACTGCCTGCACATTCAGGCGGTCGGCTTCCTCACGATGAAGTTCACAGTAGTCGGGAGCCGACAAGGCTGCCGTATTGACAACGCAGTCAGGACGGATTTCCTCGAATACTTGAGACAGGGCCTCCGGACGGGTCATGTCCATTTCCACAAACCGGTAATGCCCCGAAGCAGGAAGAATATCCGGATGAAGGGAAAGCCCCGTTACCTGACAGGACTCCTTGCCGGCAAGGGCACGAAGAAGGTAGCGCCCGGTAAATCCATTGGCTCCGACAACCAATATGCGGGATGGAAGTGTATTTTTCATCATGGCTTTATAATTAAAACTGACATGCAATAGTTTACACACAACAAACTCCAGACCATCCCTTTGCCGGACGGCCTGTGGACAAAGATAATGCATTTCCGGGCGATTCCTATCACACTTTGCTGTTTTTTTTATTTTCATCATCTCCTCTTATCAAAAAGATGAAATAAAAAATGGCATACAAAATTTTTCTCTTTGTATGCCATCCGTTTATCTTGAGCCTCTTCCTTAAGAAAGAAATACACTTGCTCTAAGAATCAAGCTTTCTTTTCCTCCGGCTCTTCCAAGTCATTCTCCAGATCCATGCCATCCAAGATAGGCGGCAGATCCTGAGCAGCCGAAGTTCCCAGATCGATAGTAGCCAGATCTACACATTCTTCCAGGTTGATTTCAGTACCTTCCGGAACCTCTACCAGATAGTCTGTATCGGTAGACTTATCCACCTTGTTCTGATGAATCTGCTTCATGGTACGCATCTGCTGCTTGGTACGGTTCACAATCTCGCGTACTTCCTGATAAGCCAATGCCACAATCTTCGGACCGGCCTTCAGGTACTTGCCATATGAGAATGCCAGCAGCGGATTTTCAGTAAGCGAAGCACCGGCAGTAACGGTCATCAATGAAATGTTGGCCACATCCAATACGATATCCGTACCGGTGAAAATCATGTCGGCACCCTGCTGGATAGACTGTGCCCAACTTCTCTTGGTTCCGTTCTCGTCACGGATCTGAATATCATAATATACCACACCCGTTTCTTTGTCCTGTACCAGCACACTGTCAATCTTGAAGAAATGAATCGAGTCACGGTAAGTCGTAATACGGTTCCACAACGTATCACAAGTCAGCAGATACTCATCAAAATCCTTGATGTCCGTCATCTTTTCCGGCAGCTGCCATACAAACTCTTTCTTTTCTTTCTTTTTCTTCTTCTCCTTTGCCTGAGCAATTGAGCCAAAACAGAACATGGCCACGAGAGCCAGCAACACTGCACTTACAAAATTTCTTTTCATAATTTAAGATTTAAAATTTTAATAAATAAATAAGCATGATCAATTCCGGTTAATACTTCTGCTGGGGACGAAATATACCACTACCCCCTTCTGGATGTCAGCACTGGTAGGCATGTAGCAAGCCGATTTCAGTCCGCTGATTCCGACCTCCTTCTCGTCGGCTACGAAATGCAGGGCATAAAAAGCATAATCCGTATTACGGGGAACAAATACTTCGAACCGTCCGTCGGCATCGGTCTTTGCCAAGGTCTTGGTTTCGATTACCCGGTCCATATCCGGTTCAGACACCTGCACCTTCTTGATTTTCTTGTCCTTCACCCCATACTGGTACAACACGACATATACATTGGCCATCGGAAGATTGTTTTTGTTCAAGTCAAGCTTGGCACGGTCGACCACCTTACCGGAAACCACACGCGGCAAATCCTGACGGATGCGTGAAAAATCACGGCGCAACTTCGTACAATACGAGTCGTTGGAGTTCATCTTCAAAATGGCAGCTGCATACTGGTTGGCATCCTGGTAGTAGAACATACAACTGTCCATCTGTCCTGACTGACGGAAGATTTCTGCTTTTTCCACATGCTCCATGACACGCTTCTTGGCATTGGCCAGAATAGCAGAGTTTCTCATTTTCTTCTTGATGACTGCCTCATCCTGTTTGTCCTTACATTCCAAGGCATCCTTGTAGGCAAAGTAAGCATCGCGGTACAAACCGTTGATGAACGCATTCTCTGCCAAGCTCTCACTGTGCTGGAAACAAGATGCTTCCTGCTTCACACTGACCGTAAGTTCCACTCCGTCCTTCTGCGCCAGTGTACCGATGGCATAAGCCTTGACTTCGGGATTGTTGCCAACCGACAGGTTCATTGAATAGGAAGCCGTAGCCGGTACCCCGTTCAGGTCTACATGAAACAGGTACTCAAACGAACCGTCCTGCTTCTGCAGCACATTGTCCATCTTGGCATTCGTTGCCTTCGCCCCGTCCTTCAGAAGTTCCAAGTGCAGTCCGTCATTATTACTTACCACCGAAACCAGCGCCATCTGTGCCGTAGCATGTGTCATGTGCGGAGCAGTCACTTCAATGCTTTCAATCTTCAGCGGAAGTTCTGTCACCTCTACGTTGAAAGAAGCCCACATATTCTCTTCCAGCGACACATCCAGCTGCTTCTTGTCGACACTTCCTCTTCTCCAGACCATAAAGCTCAGGCTACCGCCGTCGGCCACATCCAGGGTAGCCGAGTACACGTACTTGCCATTGATCTTCTGAGGCGCCGACATCGTTACTCCCGTATTTTCGCTGAACTCCAGTTTGTCACAGTCTGAGACAAACTCAATCTTGGCCATATACTGTTCCGCATACGTCTTGTCCGCCCCGCGGGTAATGCGGATATCCTGAGCCGCTGCCGGTACTGCCCAGGCAACTGCACCGGCCAGCAACCACAGCGCGATTCCTTTCCTGATTACGTTTTTCATAACTTAGACACATTAAATGAATTCAACCCAAACACTTCCTTTTCCGGAGTGGCTTCATACGGCTGCCAGGTACGCACGTGAATCTTCGGATTTGCCTCATCCTTGAAATCCCACAGCAGGAACAGGTAACCCTTGTCGCTGTAGCTGTCGGCATTCCAGTGCTGCACCAGTTTGACTCCGTAAATATAATCCTTCTGACGGTGCTTCATGACCTTTACATCGTCGAACACCACGTTGATGCGCGCATTCCGCCGGAACACCCCTGAAAGATTGCTCAGGTAAGTCCGCTTGTCCTGCACCTTATAGGAAACACCCGATACGAACTGTACCCCGTCGTTGCTCACACGCTTTCTTACCGAACCGGTAATGATCAGCGCATCGTCACTGAAGATATCCTCCAGAAAAGCCATATCCTTGCGGTTGTATGCCGTACGGAACTGCTCCACAAAATCCAGCACCAGCGAACGGCGGCGCAGGTCGGTCACCTCCAGGTTGCTTCTCATCACCTGACTGTACAGGTTCTGTGCGATAGAAAAACAAAGGTTGGTAATCTGTCCGCTATTGTCAAAATTCAGTACAATTTCCTGATACTGGTCTTCCTCGAAACGCTCCCCGGCACGCGGTTCCATGATAACCGGAATATTACGTACCTGCAGTCCCTGATTGTTGCCGATGTGCAGACAACGCTCAATGATTTCTACTTCGTCACAACGGAAAGGGCATACCTCCCACATAATCATCAGCGACTCCGCTGCCTGATTGTTGATGTTGATTCCGGCCAGCGACAACGTCCGGTTCTCTCCCTGGGCATTGTTCAGCTCTGTCAGAAGTTTCGTACCATTCTGTTCCATGCTCGCCTTGACCGCCGCACTCGGAGCATCTGTCACTTCCAGCGTCGTTTCATACTGAGCATGTGCCCAGACCGTCATGAACAAGCCAATTCCTAAAGCAATAAATTTCTTCATATTCATTTCATTTTTATTCATACAAAATAAACCAGACCTTATTATCCGCGGCATACTGCGAAAGACTTTCTGTCCTTCCATTCAGCAGGTTCACCCTTGCCCCGTTCTTCTCCTTGTCGAACACCGCCTTGATGGTTGTATTTGAAAAGACAACCACATACCAGGCAGGATTTACCGACGACTTCACGTTCCCCCACATCAGCTTATGCTCATCCTTGCGGGCACGCATGAACTGCTCCAGTTCCGCACTGCCTTTCAATGCCAGCAGCTCCTTCAGCAAAGGAGAGTCTACGGCCACCGGACTGCCCAGTGAGGGTACCTGCCCGGAAACAGGAGTAAAGACATTCGACTGTTTGGATGCCGGAACTTCATCCGGTTCTGCGGACATGGCCTCCAGGTCGACCTCATCCGTTACCGACGAAGCCTTCTGAACTACATTCTCCTGTACACCTTTCTTCTGTTCCACCGGTTTGGCAGCCGCCTCCTGCTTCATCGCAGGTGCTGGGGCAACCGCCGGTTGTGCAGCCACGGTAGACGAAGCCACGTCCAGTACCACCACCTTCTCGGAAGAAAGCAGATTCTTTTTCTCCACGAAGAGGAAGACACGCTCCATCGCCCCCCGTTTCAACTGAATCTTCTCGGAATGCTTCTTGATGGAATTGATCAGAATCTGGTCGGCTCCCTGCAGTTCCTTGTTGTCGCCCATCTCGGCAAGAATGGCATTCTTCAGACTGGTCTCAGCCATTGCGGTAGCCTCTTCCACTGTAGCGGCAACTCCCTCTCCGTACAGGTACTGCGAACTCCGCTTAATTTTATTCACCTTGGCCTTTTCTTCCATATAAGCCACCTGAGCGGTGAGACTTACCGGAAGCAGGCATCCCAGCAGACAACATAAAATAAGTTTTCTCATGATTCACCCCGTTTAATGTGAAAAACTCACCGACTGAATGACTGCGGAAGGAGACTCGTCGGCGTATAAATTAGAAAGATTATTCAATGGAATATAAGGATACAGCACCGCTTTCATCCCCTTTCCTCCCTTCTCAAGGGTTTTCAGCGGAAGCTGAAAATAAAGAAGGTGCTGATACATCAGGTCGCGGTTCAGATAAATCACCGTTCCCGTAACCTGTTCCTTATCAATCGTTTCCATTCCCACATAAGGACGGCAGCCTTCTCCGGTCATCTGAGTGACAAGAGCCGCCAGTGATACGTCCTTTCGGGAATAAGAACGATATCCCTTAACCGCCAGTGAAAATGTCCACGAAGCATTCATATGAGGCGCATGAGAGAAAAGATTCTGTACGGACTCTTCCGGGAAACGGTCGTCGAGCAAGTACTGCCATCCTTCTCTCCGGCGAGTCAGATAAGCCCCGCTCTTCATCTGCGGAATCAGGAATGTACCTTCCTTATCATAATACACGTTGCTCCTTACCCGCTGCAACGACTTTTCATTGAACTTTGGCATTTTCCGGACAGGAGCCTCTTGCTGCAGTTCATCCAGTCCGGCAATCCATGCCTGAGTCAGTTCGTACTTGTCCTTTCCCAAAAGCAAATCATACTGTTTCGGAAATACCAGATCGATCTTCATGCCCACTCCCTGCCAGGAAGCACGGAAACGGGAAGAATCGGCACTCAAAGAAAACGGATACTTCAGGTCGACAGCCTCCAGCACACTGCAGAAGTCCACCTTCGCTTTTCCATATTCCACTCCATTCACCGACAATGACAACTGATCCTGCCTCAGCAGGTCTTCCTTTTTCGACGGCTCGGCCAGCAAAGCCAGGTGCAGAAAAATCCGTTCGATAAAATCGTATACCGCAGGATGAAAATCCCTGTTCATCTCCTCCGGAAAAATCTTCAGCCCGGCCTTCTTCACCCCTTTCTGCTCATCCAGTACCACGTACATTTTCTTCTGAGGACATCCTTTCAGAGGCTGCAGCGTATCGGAAAGCACAATGCGCTGTTTCTCCAGCTGCTGGCGCAACAAACTCAGATGCCCAGAATCTGTCGCCTGCTGTGCGCAGACAAAACTGCCCGCACACCAGGCGACAATCATTCCTATACTGCGGAAAGGAAACATAAGAGCGGTTTTTAAAGTCCGTTAGAACCGATCATCACAGCGCCTTTCAGCTTCTTGTCGGCTCCGTACCATTTAACGGTTACCGGCTCGTTGTCCTTGAAGCTTCCTTCAATATAATCACCCGGAGCAGCTACACGGTCTTTGGTATCTCTCTTGCTGATACGGCGGCTCTGAGTATAGGTAAGAGTTCCCAGACCATTGGCCTTTCCGCCAGAGATACTTCCTTCGTACTTCGCATATCCGAAATCGATGGTGCCCTGTCCGTCCTGCACACTGGCAACCGGAGTCTTGGGAGCCGGTACATCGTTGTAATCCACCGTTGTTTCTTCGGCACCCGCCGTTTCGGTTCCTTCTTCCGGATTTACTCCGTCGACCACTTCGACAGGTGTTTCGCCATCGACCTTTTCAGGACCTGCCGCTACTGGGTCTCCTGACAACATGCCGGGCAAGACAAAGGCTCCTACAGCTACCACTGCAGCACCTAATCCCCCTGCGATATAAGGCCATAGAGTTTTACTTTCTTTTACTTCCACCAGCTGTCCGCCACATTCCGGACAAACAAAGTCTTCTCCCAAACCGACTTCAATTACCTCTTTTGTATTTGCTTTATTACAGTTGCCGATGTTCATGCAACGTCCTTTTTTATTCAAGCTATTCTTTGCCATAACCCTAAATTTTAAGGAATCTGTCCCATGCAACCCCTGGCTGCACGGACAGATTCATTTAATAAAATTCAAAATATTACCTTTTTCAATTTATTTATTTCACCATTTCCAGTGCCTTCAAACCAGCTTCGCGGAAGAAGAGGAAGGATTCAGTTCCCGTATTGCCTCCACATTCCGGCAGAATCACATCCTTCACCAGGTGCTGGATAGCCGTAACCAGTTCCTTACGCTTGTCCACATGCAGGTAATCGGTACGCAAGGCAGTCTGCAGCTGTTCTTCCCAAGCCTTACCCAGTTCTTCAGTGAAAGAAGCGGCATAAGGAATTTCCGTAAACTTGTCGGCCATCGGCTTCAAGGTTTCGATACCGAAATCATCTATCTCTACGGTTCCGTAAGACTTCAGACCCGTACCGTCGTTGCGGTCGCCATACTTGATGATTCCCAAGGCATAAGCCGTCATCAGATACGGAGTATATTCCTTGCGGACCTCAGAAGGCAGTTTTTCCTTGGCCACATACAAATCCGGGAAGTTTTCACCAGTTCCTTCCGTATGCAGGATGGTCCGGTTCTGGCGGGCCTCATTCGGATCTCTCAGCAGATAGTCGTATTTCATCTTCAGCGCATCCAGCCCCTTCATGGCACGGATCGGGAAGCAATAATCCATAGAAACGATGGTCATTTCGTTCTTGCGCAAACCGTTCATGTCCACTTTCACCAGTACACCACCCGTTACGGCATTCATCAACGCATCTCTCAACTTAATGGCAAAGCGCTGTACCTGGTCATTGCCTTCCACCTTCGGCAAGTTGATCAGCACAATCTTACGGTCGATATTATGACGTACCTGCGGCAACGGATTGTTCTTGACCGCACGGTTCAGTTCAGTCGGATTCAGAGTAAGGAAGACGCCACTCTGTTCAATCAGTTCCTTGGCGAACAACTTCAGTTCATCTTCCGAACGGTACTGTTCATTCAACTGTTCCAGGATGTTGCGGTTGATCAGTTTGTCGGTATTCTCAATCAGCACCTCATCGTGGATGGTAATCACTTTCTTGCGGACTACAGTATCCAACAAGTTGGAAATACTGTCCTGTGAAATGGCCGAGCTGGCACGGGCAAAACTGCGTTCAGTACCAATCAGTTTGATAATCTCTCCACGGAATTCATCGGCAATGGATTTCTGGCGGGCCTTGTCGCGGATGATGTTCTTGGTAAATTTCTGTACTCCCTGATTGTCATAAAAGCGGATAATCGTTTCCTTCAGGTTGGAAATACCGGCTTCGTCCTGGCAACGTACACCGATCTGCTTGTCTGCATTCTCGAGCGCCTCATTGATAATATACACGAAACGTTCGATATGACCACGCAGCCCGTTGACCTTGTTCAGCAATACAGAAAGCATGCTCACTGCAAAGTGCATTCCTTCCAGTTCGGTCTTCTTTACATAAAGCTGCTGCATGATGGTAGCATGTGCCTGAATCAGTTTGTTCTTTGAAAGCAGTCCCATGATGATACCCTTGCTTGACCAGTCGAGCTGATTCAATGCCTTTGCCTTTTCAAGCTGTTCCAACTGCTGGTTGCAAGTGGTAATCCGTCCTTCAAATTCCTTGCGCTTGATATCTACCGCATCCACGATACGGTCAATCAACTGCAGCAGGTTGTACAATGATAAGTCGCCGGAACTCCACTTGTCATACATGTATTCTTCAATCAATGTGCAGATTTCACTGGCATGTTCATCCCGTGCCTGTGTCTTTCCTTCAAAGAAATTCTTCACACCCACTTTGCGGAAGAACTTCTCATAACCGTCGGCACACAATTTCTCGAGGTCGTTCAGCGGCATCTTCTGCTTGCTGGCTTCCTGTGTCCATACCGGAATGACGCTGCCCCAGTATTCTGCGAAACTGGTCCATTTCTTCTGGTCGGAATCCAGAATCGGCTTATCCAGCATCAAATGCTTGTCGGTCATGCGCCAGCGTTCCAGATTTTCGGCTTCGCTTACAAACGAATGGAAGTCGATATTGGCCGGTGTATCACGGAAGCCCATGTCATCGTTCCAGTTGTTGTAACGGAGCTGGAGCAATGCCTGACGTCCGAACGAGAATGTAAAATATTCAATGATTTCTTCTTCCGGAATCACAACGCGCTTGATACCGAACGAACTGTATTTCTTGGAGCGGACCGGATCCACAACGCCTTCCTTCGCCTTTTCATTCAATTCCTGTCTCCAGTCGTCGATGTTTTCCAGCGAATAAGTGCGGATGAACTCTTCCGTATTATCGTTCTGTTCCAGGAATACGTAATTATAAAGGAAGTCGGCCACCACCAAAGGCAACTGCTTGTGCGAGTCGATGGTCAGTCCGTTTTCGTTTTCATTGGTATACAGGATACAGTTGTCTACCACCGCCTTCACATTTTCCAGCGGCACACGGTCATAACGTCCGGTTACATCCACCGGCATGTATTTCTTGGCCATCAAGGCATTCAGTTCCACCAGTGCGGCATAACCGTTGGCCTGATAACGTCCGGCATCACATCCCATAGGAACGGTCGGTTCCGGAACCATGGCATACAGCACAATATGAGCTTCCGGATATTCCGCACGGGTCTGAGCCAGTACGTCGATGACAGAACCGGAACCGGTACCACCTGCCAGTCCGGCAAAGATGTGTACGTTCAAAGGTACCTTACCGCTGATTGACTGTGCCTTCCGGTACTGTGCACGCAAAGTACTCAGGTAATTCTGGATAGAAGAACCGAACAGGATACGTCCTGCACGACGCTTCTGACCGGCAGCCGTCTCTACGCTACCGATGGTTTTCTGCATCACTTCCGGATCACCGATAAACCCTTTCAGACCGGGGAAACCACTGGGGTTTGCAAATACACTGCTCAGTTCTACTCCGCGCACATATACGAATTCACTCTCACCGAAGGATGCGTCCTGTCCCAACACACGGAAGGTGACATCATTAGGCTGCATCATCTCTCGGGTAGAGTCGACATATACATAACCAATGGATAACTTTGAACGTTCTTCAGAAGAATATTCCTGGAACAGACGTTTACGAAATGCTTTCAGTACTTTTCCACCTGTTCCTCCCAACCCCACCAAGATGTGGTTTTCTTGTCCTTTTACACTCATAGTTTTTAAATTTATAAGATTACATATTCATCATATTCCGATAACGCAAACGGTCCATGCGCTGCTGCTCCTGATAGGCCTTAAAGCCCAATACAGCCGCAACCGACAGCCAGACTACGATTCCCCAGATCCAGCGCCGCACAATATAGCCCGAAAGGTATGACTTGATTCCGACTGCCAGGGTTTCGGGCTGCCGGCTCACTTGCTCCACGTCCAACTGGCCGATGTATTTTTTCACCAGTTTTCTTCCCCCCAGCGGAACCTCCTCTTCCAAGATATTCTGTATTGCTGTCTGCCGCTCTTGCGGATCTTTTGTCTGCTGTATGACTTGTGCCACCGTCATCAGGGACTGCTCAGCAGATACCACGTACTCTTTTACTTTAGATGCACCCAGCCCCAAAAACGCCTGTATTCCGATGACAGCCATCAGTACAATGGACAAAAAGCCACTGAACAAGGGCGAACTGGCCAGATAATCCGGGAACAGCCAATGAATAATCAGCAACAATACAATTACTGCTATTACAGATATCAACAAAGCCCCCAATAGAGATGTAATAATATTTCCAACCAGTGCAACCATAAAAATATTAACGATATTATAACATATGTCCTGTCTCTTATACACATCTCCGAGCCCACGAGACTGCAGCTA
>ERZ1027150.2099-NODE-2099-length-11047-cov-8.299672_pt1 | contig 11047 bp, 10 predicted proteins | sample MGYA00519276_ERZ1027150 | MGnify/ENA primary metagenome ERZ1027150 (study PRJEB26926, sample SAMN06164860) | human gut metagenome | biome: ENVO:00009003; feature: ENVO:2100002; material: ENVO:00002003 | host: Homo sapiens | place: USA | collected 2012 ... | reverse complement strand
GCAGTCTCGTGGGCTCGGAGATGTGTATAAGAGACAGATACATAGAATAAAAATGTATATGGTTATTTTTTTATGTTTCAAAAAAGAATCTGCACAAAAATAGTAAGTCTGTTGCTGGTAATCGGATGTCTGATGAGCGAACCGGTTTTGGCAGAAAAGCAAAAAGAACCCGAAGCGCAGACACTGTATTCAAAATCCTGCGCCATGGTGGATGGTGACAGTGGGCGCCTTTTGTATGGAAAAGAGGCACAGACAGCACTGCCGAATGCAAGTACCACAAAAATTCTGACCTGTATCGTGGCGATGGAACAATGTAAGCCCGATGAAGTGGTCACATTCAGCGCAAAAGCGGCATCACAGCCGAAGGTACATCTCGGGGCGAAAAAAGGAGAACAGTTCTATATGCAGGATCTGTGGTATGGGCTGATGCTGGAATCCTATAATGACTGTGCATATGCAATCGCAGAACATGTGGCGGGATCTGCGGAAAAATTTGCAGCACTTATGAATGAAAAAGCAAAGAAGATCGGGTGCACCGACAGCCATTTTGTGACACCGAACGGTCTGGATGCAAAGGATGAGCAGGGGGAACACCATACCACAGCATATGATCTGTGCAGGATTATGAGTTATTGCGCATGGAAGTCTCCGGTAAGCAAGCAGTTTCTGGAAGTGACGCAGACCCGGTCACATACATTTCAGAGCCTGGAGGGAACCGGATATGCTGTTTCCAATAAAAATGCCCTGCTGGATATGATGGATCATGTGATTACCGGAAAAACCGGATATACGTCCAAAGCCGGATATTGCTATGTGGCTGCACTTGAAGAAGGGGGGAGACATTATGCAATCGCACTTCTTGCCTGCGGCTGGCCGAACCACAAAAATTATAAGTGGTCCGATGCAAAGACACTGTTTCAATACGGAATGGATGCCTATCATCTGTATCGGGGATCGGAAGCATCCATGGAGCTGCCGGATATAGAGATTGCGCAGGGCTGTCGGAAAGAAACACTCGAGGAATGGGCTACCCATGCCAAACTGCCGGTTTATGTTGATACGGATATCACAAAACTGACGTTTTTGAAAAAAGACGGGGATACCGCTGAAATAAAGAAAGTATTGTCTGATCCGATAAGCCTTCCGGTCAAAAAAGGGCAGACGCTTGGACGTGTTTCCTACTGTATGAACGGCAGGGAAATTTACTCCGGAAAAATCAAAGCAGAGGTTTCCGTAAAAAAATGGTCTCCTGAAAAGTTTTTTCAAATTATGTGGAAAGAGGCACTGTTGGGCAAATAGGAAATTAGTCACAAAGAATTAGTGAAAAAATTAACAAATTATGTTGAAAAGAAGTGGGAAATGAGATACAATACAAACTAGCGGAAATTTTTATTTTTTATAGATGGAGGGCATAAAATGAGTAGTAACAATGAAAACTTGGCAATTCAGCGTATTGCTAAGTTGGTCGATGAGAACAGTTTTATGGAAATCGGTTCTCTCGTAACAGCACGTAGCACAGATTTTAATCTTACCGCTGCAAAGACCCCTTCAGATGGCGTTGTAATCGGTCATGGACTGATCGACGGCAATCTGGTATTTATTTACAGCCAGGATGCATCCGTATTAAACGGTACCATCGGAGAGATGCACGCAAAGAAGATTGCGTCTGTGTATGACATGGCAATGAAGATGGGAGCTCCTGTCATCGGTCTGATTGACTGTGGCGGTATTCGTCTTCAGGAGTCGGTTGATGCATTGGATGGGTTTGGAACTATTTATGCGAAGGAAGTAGCAGCTTCCGGTCTTGTACCTCAGATTTGTGGTGTATTTGGCAATTGTGGCGGCGGCCTTTCCGTTGTCCCGGCACTTTGCGATTTCGCGTTCATTGAAGAGAAGAAAGGACGCATGTTTGTAAATGCTCCGGATGCAATCGAAGGCAATAACACAGAAAAATGTGATACAGCCAGCGCAGCATTCCAGAGTGAAAACAACGGATGTGTGGATTTCGTTGGTTCAGAAGATGAAATCATGGAGCAGATTCGCCAGCTTGTATGTATGCTTCCAAGCAACAATGAGGGAGATGTCTATACAGATGACTGTGAAGATGATTTAAATCGTGCCTGCGAGAGTATGGAGAATATGAAGGGAGATCCGAGATATCTGTTATCCCAGATTTCAGATAATAACGTATTCTTCGAGACAAAGGCAGATTATGCTAGGAATATGGTAACCGGACTGATCAAGTTAAACGGAATGACAGTCGGTGCTGTGGCAAACTGCAGCGAAGTATATGATGCAGAAGGCAAGAAAGCAGAGAGCTTTGACAAGTCCCTGACCGCGCAGGGATGCAACAAGGCAGCTGAATTTGTTCAGTTCTGTGATGCATTTTCAATCCCGGTACTTACCATTACAAATGTGAATGGATTGAAAAACTGCATGTGCTCTGAGAAGAAACTTGCAAAGGCACTTGCGAGAATGACTTACGCATTTTCCAATGCAACCTGTGCAAAGGTAAACCTGATCACAGGAGAGGCTTACGGAAGTGCTTATGTATTTATGAATTCCAAGTCTGTCGGAGCAGATCTTGTATACGCATGGAGCGGAGCAAAGATCGGTGCGATGGATTCTACTCTGGCTGCAAAGATTATGTATCCGGAAGCTGGTGCAGATGAGATCAAGCAGAAAGCTGCTGATTATGAAAAACTTCAGGATTCTGCCGCATCTGCTGCTGCAAGAGGATATGTGGATCGTCTGATTGATCCGGCAGATACCAGAAAATACCTTGTAGCTGCTTTTGAAATGCTTTATACAAAGTATGTAAGCGAGCCAGAAAAGAAACACGGTACCAAGTAGAAAGGTGAAGTTTTATGAAAAAGAGAATTGCTTTTGCACTTTGCATGATCCTGATGGTTCTGATGCTTGGTGCATGTGGAACAGACCCGACTACCGTGGATTACAATGGAAAGTCCTATTCAGATCTTCAGTCTGAAATGGATACCAATGCGGGCATGGTACAGAGTCTGGCTCAGTTGTTCAAAGAAAACAAACTGACAGCAGATACTCTTCCGGACGATGTAAAGGATCAGCTTACTTCAAGCTACGGTGTCACAGAGGCACAGATTGAGGCAGCTGCAAAGTGGCAGGATACTTTGGATGAGTTTGGTAAAATGAAAAAGATCGAAGACGATACTTTTAAGGTTACCAAATCCGGTAAGACACTTACCACAGATATGACCATCAAGTTCGCGAAGAAAGATGTGAATTTCGAAGTAGTATATGATTACTATTCCATGGATGTTACCGGCATTTCGGTAGATCCGATTTATACACTCGGTGAGAAAATGGAAAAGGCAGGACTGAATACTGTAATTTCTATGGCAGTTGTATTTGCTGTATTGATTCTGATCAGTCTTCTTATTTCCTGCTTTAAGATCTTCCCTTATCTGGAGAAAAAGAAAGCTGCCAAAGCAGCCGGACAGGCTCCACAGCAGGAAGAGACACCAGCCGCAGCGCCGGCACCTGCCCCTGTTGCAGCACAGACAGATGATACTGAACTTATCGCAGTTATTGCAGCTGCAATCGCTGCAAGTACCGGAACTTCTACCAGTGATTTCGTAGTTCGTTCCATCAATCGTAGATAGGATAGAAAGAAAATTTAGGAGGAACATATTCATGAAGAATTATACAATTACCGTAAATGGTAACGTTTATGATGTTACAGTAGAAGAGACCGGAAGCACATCCGGCGCAGCAGCACCGAGACGTACAGCTGCAAAGCCAGCTGCAGCACCGGCAGCCGCAGCAGCACCAGCTGCTTCAGCAGGAGCCGGAAGCATTAAGATTGAAGCAGGAGCTGCCGGAAAGGTATTCAAGATTGAGAAGAAAGTCGGCGATGCTGTAAAGAAGGGAGATGCCGTCCTGGTTCTTGAGATCATGAAGATGGAGACACCAGTCGTTGCTCCGGAAGACGGAACTGTTGCAAGTATCGATGTAGCAGTTGGTGATGCCGTAGAATCTGGTGCATTACTCGCTACATTAAACTAATCCAAGGAGGAAAACACTGTGAGTTATGTAGGTGAAACATTATCGAACCTCCTGCATCAGACAGCCTTTTTCAATCTGACCTGGGGAAATTATGTTATGATTTTAGTGGCATTTATTTTCCTGTATCTTGCGATTAAGAAAGGTTTTGAGCCATTACTGTTAGTTCCGATTGCATTTGGTATGCTTCTGGTAAATATTTACCCGGATATCATCGCAAGCCCGGAACAGACCAGCAACGGCGTGGGCGGTTTACTTTATTACTTTTACACATTGGATGAGTGGTCTATTTTACCATCTCTGATCTTTATGGGTGTAGGTGCAATGACAGACTTTGGTCCGCTGATTGCAAACCCGGTCAGTTTCCTTATGGGAGCTGCCGCACAGTTTGGTATCTTCAGCGCATACTTCCTTGCAATTATACTTGGATTTAATGACAAGGCTGCCGCTGCCGTATCTATCATCGGTGGAGCGGATGGACCTACTTCCATTTTCCTGGCTGGTAAGTTGGGACAGACCGGTCTGATGGGACCGATCGCCGTGGCTGCATATTCCTATATGGCACTTGTGCCGATCATTCAGCCACCTATCATGAAGTTATTTACAACAAAGAAGGAACGTGCGATCAAGATGCAGAACCTTCGTCCGGTCAGCAAGCTGGAGAAGATCCTCTTCCCAATCGTTGTTACCGTTGTTGTCTGCGTACTGCTTCCTACCACAGCACCACTTGTTGGTATGCTGATGCTTGGAAACCTCTTCCGTGAGTCTGGCGTTGTTCGTCAGCTGCAGGAGACTGCAAGTAACGCACTTATGTACATTGTCGTTATCTTACTGGGTACCTCTGTTGGTGCAACTACCAGTGCAGAAGCTTTCTTAAATGCAAGCACCTTAAAGATCGTTGTATTAGGTCTTGTTGCATTTATGGTTGGTACTGCTGCCGGAGTTTTATTTGGTAAGTTATTATGCTGGATTACCAAGGGCAAGATTAACCCTCTGATTGGTTCTGCCGGTGTATCTGCCGTGCCTATGGCAGCCCGTGTATCCCAGAAGGTTGGTGCAGAGGAGGACCCTACAAACTTCCTGCTCATGCATGCAATGGGACCAAACGTTGCCGGTGTTATCGGTACTGCGGTAGCTGCGGGATGTTTCATGGCTATATTTGGAATTTAATAAGGAGGAAAAGTCATGTCAGAAGTGGTAAAAAAACCATTAAAAATAACAGAAACTGTTTTGCGTGATGCCCATCAGTCACTGATCGCTACACGTATGACAACAGAGCAGATGCTTCCGATTATCCCAAAGATGGATAAGGTTGGATTCAATGCTGTAGAGTGCTGGGGTGGTGCGACATTCGATGCCTGCCTGAGATTCTTAAAAGAGGACCCATGGGATCGTCTTCGTAAATTAAGAGACGGATTTAAAAATACAAAACTGCAGATGCTGTTCCGTGGACAGAATATCTTAGGATATCGTCCGTATGCAGATGATGTGGTAGAGTATTTTGTACAGAAGTCAATTGCAAACGGAATTGACATCATCCGTATTTTTGACTGCTTAAATGATATCCGTAACCTGCAGACAGCAGTTACTGCATGTAACAAGGAAAAAGGTCATGCACAGGTAGCTCTTTCTTACACCCTTGGAGATGCTTATACTCTGGATTACTGGATGGAGATGGCAAAGCGTGTAGAGGATATGGGAGCTGATTCTCTCTGTATCAAGGATATGGCCGGTCTTTTAGTTCCTGCTAAGGCTACAGAACTTGTACAGGCACTGAAGGATTCTACCTCTCTTCCGGTAGAACTTCATACACATTATACTTCCGGTGTAGCTTCCATGACATATATGAAGGCAGTAGAGGCTGGTGTAGATATCATTGATACTGCAATGTCTCCATTTGCTCTTGGAACCAGCCAGCCTGCAACAGAGGTTATGGTAGAGGCTTTCAAGGACACACCATACGATACCGGTCTTGATCTGAATCTGTTAAGTGAGATCGCAGATTACTTCCGTCCGTTACGTGAAGAGGCACTTGCAAGCGGTCTGATGAACCCGAAGGTACTTGGTGTAAACATCAACACTCTTCGTTATCAGGTACCGGGTGGTATGCTTTCCAACCTGATTTCCCAGCTCAAGGAGCAGGGAAAAGAGGACAAGTACGAGGAAGTGCTTGCAGAGGTTCCGCGTGTACGTAAAGACCTTGGTGAGCCACCGCTTGTTACTCCGTCTTCCCAGATCGTTGGTACACAGGCTGTATTTAACGTATTGATGGGAGAGCGTTATAAAGTCGCAACAAAGGAGACAAAGGATATTCTTCTTGGTAAGTACGGCCAGACCGTTAAACCATTCAATCCGGAAGTTGTTGACAAGGTTCTCGGAGAGGATAAAAAGAATGCAATCACCTGTCGTCCGGCAGATCTTCTTGAGCCGGAGCTTGGTAAGATTGAAGCTGAGATGAAACAGTACAAGCAGCAGGATGAGGATGTATTATCCTATGCATTGTTCCCACAGGTTGCTACTGATTTCTTCAAATACCGTGAGGCACAGCAGACTGGCGTAGACGCAAAGACTGCTGATACAAAGAACGGAGCATATCCGGTATAGTCATATCCGGTTTCTACGAAAAAGACGCATCAGATCTGGTGCGTCTTTTTTGATGGGAAAAATTCTTTTTGCATGAAATCTTGCATTTTCCGGTTAAAGTGATACAATCAAAAGTGCTGTTTGTGGCACAGCTTTTATGGGATAAAGAGGAGAATATGATGTCAAATACCAATGATCTGTTAAACCGGATTAATAATTGTTACAGTTCGATGAGCAAGGGACAGAAAATGCTTGCAACTTACATTACAGATAATTATGATAAAGCGGTATTTTTAACAGCCGCCAAAATGGGGGAAACGGTTGGTGTCAGTGAGTCGACCGTTGTACGTTTCGCAACATATCTTGGATATAAAGGATATCCGGAATTTCAGCGTGCCTTAGAAGAACTGGTGCGCAATAAATTAAACTCCGTACAGCGCATGGAGGTAACCTACGGAAGAATCAGTCAGTCGAAGATTTTAGAGACAGTTTTATCGGCAGACGCGGACAAGATTAAAACGACACTGGAAAAAATTGATCACAGTGCGTTTGAGGTGGCCGTCTCGACAATCCTTGAGGCAAAAAATATTTATATTGTCGGGATCAGAAGCTGTGCGCCGCTTGCAAGTTTTCTCGGATTTTATCTGAATCTGATGTTTGATAATGTGCGTCTGCTTACGACAAACAGTTCGAGTGAACTGTTTGAACAGATGGTAAGAATCGGGGAAAATGACGTTATTATCGGAATCAGTTTCCCACGATATTCCATGCGGACATTAAAGGCATTGGAATTTGCAAATAACCGGAGTGCAAAAGTAATTACAATTACTGACAGCATACATTCACCGATGAATCTGTATTCTTCCTGCAATCTCATTGCGGACAGTGATATGGCATCCATTGTGGATTCCCTTGTCGCACCGCTTTCCGTTATCAATGCGCTGGTAGTGGCTCTGTGCATGAAGAAACAGAAAGAAGTGGCGGGAACACTGACGATGTTAGAAGACATCTGGGATGAGTATCAGGTATATGAAAACGATGAGATCAATTATATTGATGATTCGATTAAGGTACATTATGCAAAATTAGGGGATATCGATAATGAGTAAAGTAATCGTGATCGGTGGAGGACCGGCGGGAATGATGGCTGCGTATGCGGCAGCGGAGAGCGGACATGCAGTGACGCTTTTAGAACAGAATGAAAAACTCGGGAAAAAGCTGTTTATTACGGGAAAAGGGCGCTGCAATCTGACGAATGCCAGTGATATGGAACAGCTGTTTGCCAATGTAGTCAGCAACCGTAAATTTTTATACAGTGCTTTTTACTCCTATGACAATGAGCAGGTGATTTCTTTTTTTGAGAGTCATGGAATGCCTACAAAAACAGAGCGTGGGAACCGGGTATTTCCCGTGTCGGATCATTCTTCCGATGTGATTGCGGCATTATCTGCTGCATTGCGGGAACAGCATGTGGAAGTATTCCTGCATACAAAAGTAAAGCGTCTGCTGCTTGAAAAGAGGGATGAAGAAAAGCGTGTTACCGGTGTTGAGCTGGCTGATCATACAAAAATGCATGCGGACGCAGTGATTGTTGCAACCGGAGGAATTTCCTATCCTTCAACAGGGGCAACGGGGGACGGTTACCGCATGGCAGAAGAGAGCGGACATAAGATGGTATCGCCGACTCCGGCACTGGTTCCGATGGAAATGAAAGAACCGTGGGTCAGGGATCTGCAGGGTCTTTCGCTGCGCAATGTCCGTATGTCGGTTACCCGGGGAAAGAAAAAACTGTATGAGGATTTTGGAGAGATGCTTTTTACGCATTTCGGCGTCAGCGGTCCGCTGGTATTGTCGGCAAGCGGATGTATCCCGGCAAAAGCATTTGACCAGGAGCTTTCCATGACGATTGATCTGAAACCGGCACTGGATGTGGAACAGCTTGATCACCGGATCTTAAGGGAATTTGATGAAATGAAAAATAAGCAGTTTAAAAATTCTCTGGGGCATTTGCTCCCGGCAAAAATGATACCCGTTATGATTGCGTTATCAGGCATTGATCCGGATACAAAGGTGAATGAAATATCCAGGGAACAGAGACAGAATCTGTTACATCTGTTTAAAAATATGCCGCTTACAATTACAGGGCTTCGCGATTTTAAAGAGGCAATTATAACAAAGGGCGGTGTTTCCGTGAAAGATATCAATCCTTCCACGATGGAGTCAAAACTTGTGCAGGGGCTGTATTTCTGCGGCGAGGTGCTGGATCTGGATGCACTTACCGGTGGCTATAATCTTCAGATTGCCTGGTCCACCGGACACCTGGCGGGAATATCCGTTTTGTAATTTCAAAGATAAATAATTTATTTCAAAGGAGAATAGAAAATGGCATTTAATATTGCAATTGATGGACCGGCAGGAGCCGGAAAAAGTACAATCGCCAAAAAACTTGCGGCGGATCTGGGGTATGTGTATGTGGATACCGGTGCAATGTACCGCGCGATGGCATATTATTTTTTACAGAATCATATCGATGCTTCCGATGAGCAGGCGATTGCGGCTGCCTGCCCGAAGGTAGACGTGACCATTCAGTATACGGGCGGAGAACAGCAGGTGATCTTAAACAAAGAGAACGTAAACGGCGTTATCCGGAAAGAGGAAGTCGGCAACATGGCCAGCGCGACCAGTGTTTATCCAGTGGTTCGTACAAAACTGGTAGAATTGCAGAGACAGCTTGCCGCAAAGGAAAATGTGATTATGGATGGAAGAGATATCGGTACGGTTGTCCTTCCGGATGCCAATGTGAAAATTTATCTCACTGCAAGCTCGAAAGTGCGGGCAAAGCGCCGCTTTGATGAGCTGACAGCAAAAGGTGTATCCTGTGATATGGATGCGATAGAAAAAGATATTATTGAGCGCGATTACCGGGATATGCACCGGGAAACTTCCCCGTTAAAACAGGCGGAGGATGCTGTCCTTTTAGATTCATCGGATCTGGATATTGACGGCGTTGTTGAAGAAATGAAAAAAATAATCAAGAAGGCGGAATAGACAAAAATGAAGCTGACGATTGCAAAAAGTGCCGGGTATTGCTTCGGCGTGAAACGGGCAGTAAATATGGTATATCAGGAAGCAGAAGAGGCAAAAGTTCCGGTATATACGTATGGGCCGATCATTCACAATGAAGAAGTAGTCAGGGACCTTAAACAGCGTGGAGTTCATGTGGTCAGGGAGCTCAAAGAACTTGAGAATCTTCCAAAAGGAAAGATTATCATCCGTTCACACGGTATCAGCCGCAGAGAACATGAAGCAATGAAGGCATGCGGATTTGAAGTGCTGGATGCAACCTGTCCGTTTGTCCTGAAAATTCACCGGCTTGTGGAGAAGTACAGCAAAGAAGGGTACCGGATTGTGATTGCCGGAAACGAACATCACCCGGAAGTGGAAGGAATTCTCGGATGGGTGGAAGGACAGCCTGCCTATACGGTCACAAGTCAGGAAGATATTGAAAAATTACCGTTAAAAGAGGGAGAAAAAGTCTGTCTGGTGGCACAGACGACATTTAACTACAATAAATTTCAAGAACTTGTTGAAATTTTCGAAAAAAAAGGTTATGATATTAGTGTTGTGAATACGATCTGTAACGCAACCGAGGAAAGACAGACCGAGGCAAAAGAAATCGCTGCCAAAGTTGATGCAATGATAATAATAGGTGGCAGGCACAGTTCCAATACCAGGAAACTGTACGAGATATGCAGTCGGGAGTGTGCAGATACCTATTTTATACAGACACTGGATGACTTGCATTTAGATCTACCTAAATCTGTCCGACTAGTGGGTATTACAGCCGGGGCATCTACCCCGAACAAAATTATCGAGGAGGTTCAAAATTATGTCCGAATTAACTTTTGAACAGATGCTTGATGCATCACTGAAAACAATACATGCAGGAGAGGTAGTTGAAGGTACAGTCATTGATGTGAAGCCTGAAGAAGCCGTACTGAACATCGGATGCAAATCTGACGGCATTCTGACCAGAAACGAATATTCTAATGACTCCAATCTGGATTTGACAACTGTCGTAAAACCTGGTGACACGATGGAAGTTAAGGTACTGAAAGTCAATGACGGTGAGGGACAGGTTCTGCTGACTTACAAGAGACTTGCTGCTGACAGAGGCAACAAGAGAATCGAAGAAGCCTTCAACAACCATGAAGTTCTGAAAGCAAAAGTAACACAGGTACTGGATGGCGGTCTGATTGTTGTTGTAGATGAAGTTCGTATCTTCATCCCCGCAAGTCTTGTTTCCGATACCTATGAGAAAGATCTGACGAAGTATGCAGATCAGGAGATCGAATTCGTTATCAGCGAGTACAATCCTAAGAGAAGAAGATATACTGTCTCTTATACACATCTCCGAGCCCAC
>ERZ1027150.2089-NODE-2089-length-11068-cov-6.470172_pt1 | contig 11068 bp, 10 predicted proteins | sample MGYA00519276_ERZ1027150 | MGnify/ENA primary metagenome ERZ1027150 (study PRJEB26926, sample SAMN06164860) | human gut metagenome | biome: ENVO:00009003; feature: ENVO:2100002; material: ENVO:00002003 | host: Homo sapiens | place: USA | collected 2012 ... | reverse complement strand
TACGAGATTAGCTGCAGTCTCGTGGGCTCGGAGATGTGTATAAGAGACAGAGCCGATGCCGAGCAAGTGCCAGCCGTCGCCGAACACTCCGTCGTTCATCCAATCGGTCGCGAACGAGCCGACAGTGACCATGGAGATGTAGTAGACGAGGAACATGATAACTGCGAATATCGGAAGTCCGAGCCAGCGGTTTGTGACGACCTTATCGATCTTGTCGGAGGTCGAAAGCTGACCGACATTCTTCTTTTTGTAGCAGGCTTTTATGATAGATGCGATATAGATATATCTCTCATTCGTGATGATGGACTCTGCGTCGTCGTCCATCTCTTTTTCGACCTCTTTAATGTCGCCCTCGATGTGCTCAAGGATCGCCTTGTCGAGGTTGAGCTTTGCAAGCACCTTGTCGTCGCGCTCGAAGATTTTGATGGCGTACCATCTCTGCTGCTCCTCGGGGAGTCCGTGGACGGCGGCCTCTTCAATGTGCGCGAGAGCGTGCTCGACAGAGCCTTCAAATGTATGCATCGGAACGGTCTTGGTGCTCTTTGCAGCCTCGATGGCAGCCTCGGCGGCGTCCATGACTCCGTCACCTTTAAGGGCGGAGATCTCAACTATCTTGCAGCCGAGCTGGCGGGAGAGCTCATCGACGTTTATCTTGTCGCCGTTCTTCCTGACGACGTCCATCATGTTGATGGCGATAACAACGGGGATGCCAAGCTCGGTCAGCTGGGTGGTGAGATAGAGGTTTCTTTCGAGGTTCGTACCGTCGATTATGTTAAGTATAGCGTCCGGGCGCTCATCGATAAGATAGTTTCTCGCGACAACTTCCTCAAGGGTGTAGGGCGAGAGCGAGTAGATACCGGGAAGGTCGGTGATGATAACGCCGTCATGCTTTTTGAGTTTTCCTTCTTTTTTCTCAACCGTAACGCCCGGCCAGTTACCGACGAACTGGTTCGAACCGGTGAGAGCGTTGAACAGTGTGGTTTTACCGCTGTTGGGGTTACCCGCAAGAGCAATGCGTAAATCCATTTTGATAGCCTCTCTTTCTTGAAATTATATCAGCTTTTCTGCGCGGGGTCTTATTCGACCTCGATCATGTCCGCGTCGGCCTTTCTGAGCGAGAGCTCATAGCCGCGCACCGTGATCTCGACCGGATCGCCGAGAGGCGCGACCTTACGGATATAGACCTCCACGCCCTTGGTCAGTCCCATGTCCATGATGCGGCGCTTTGTTGCGCCCTCTCCGTGGAGCTTGACTACCTTGACCGTTTCGCCGATCTTAGCCTGCCTGAGAGTTTTCATTGCTTATATCCTCCTTTTGTGCTTTTTCTCTTGGTGGTGTTGTGACCAATGGGGACAAATCGGTTTTGAAGTTTGCTTCAAAACTGCTCTGCATCCGAAATCAGCCGTTTATCGGGCGGTTTGTACCTATTGGGCACAACACTATATGTACTGCGCCGCAGCGCCGTCATATCATGATTTTCTTCGCCATCTCTTCGCTGATGGCAACGCGCGACTCCTTGACGTTGACTATAACATTTCCGCCCAGGGCGTTGACTACCTTTACAGTGCCGCCGACGACAAATCCGAGATTTTCGAGATGCTGTTTTACTTCCGGGCTGCCGCCTATCTTCTTGATGATATTCTCTTCGCCGACCTGCGCGAGCATCAAAGGCATCATATTGAGTCCCTCTTCCTCTTTTGTATTTCCGGGATTAGCATACGCTAACCTTGGGGCTTTAAAATTGATTAGCACCAGCTAACCGTAATATATGGTACTCCTATAGTTGTTCCCTGTCAATAGAGTTTTTTCAATTTTTTGCCGCAAAACACAATTTCGGCGACATCCACAAACAATTAGCTTATGCTAACCACCTGCTTTGGACATTTCAAACATATCCTCCCGCCCTTGATTTTTCCTAAGTGAAGTGATATCATACCTTTAATACATAACAATATACACACCTAAAAGGGAGGAACAGATATGCATCTTCAGGAATCGGGTGAAATGTATCTCGAAACTATATATGTGCTTTCAAAAAACGGCGTTGTGCGCTCGCTCGATGTCGCCGAATATATGGGCTTTTCAAAGCCGAGCGTCAGCCGCGCCGTCGGGCTTCTCAAACAGGGCGGCTATCTTCTCATGGACAAGGAAGGGTATCTGACCCTCACCGAATCGGGGCTCGATGTAGCTAAGAAAATATACGAGCGCCACACTCTGCTCTCGAAATTTCTCGTCCGTCTCGGCGTTGATGAAAAGACCGCCGCGGAGGATGCGTGCAAGATGGAGCACGACATCAGCGACGAATCGTTTTCGGCGATAAAAGAGCATGTCCGCAGGAACATGAAAAATGCCGATGAATAAAGAAATTTTTGCTCAGACCGACAGGTTCGTGCTGAGAAAATTCAATCGGAATGATTATTTCAATCTGTGCGGAATATTGCAGGACGAAAAAAAACAATGTACGCCTATGAGAGCGCCTTTTCGGACAGTGAAGCGCAGAAGATTTGCTTGAAGTAATAAAAAGAATCGATACAGGCGAAAGCTCTGGCATTCGCTATTCAAAATATGATCTCTCGCCGCGCTTCGAGCCTCCCGAATGGGACTACAGAAAATACAATATTGAAAGCGACAACGCTCTATTCAAGGGCGAAACAGATCTTATCCGCGAGGCATATGAGAGCTGCTGATGGCGATATTTTGCGATTCATACACCCGTCTCCATTCAAAACAACCGACATAAAAAATCCTACCCGAGATGGGTAGGATTTTTTCACTCCCCGTCAAATCAACGGGGTTCATTTTTAATTATTATCAAAGATACTTCTTGATAAACTTATCAACTGTTGACCAATATTTTTCGGGGTCGACGGTCGAGGCCTCTGCGTGCGGTGCGCCGGGGATAACCAACTTCTCTTTGTCGCACGCGGCGGCGCGGTAGACTCGCTCCTGCATCCAGAACGGGACAAAGTCGTCCTTGTCGCCATGGATGAACAGGGTCGGCGTGACGGAGCGCGAGACCTGCTCGATGCACGAAGCTTTCTTCATATCATAGCCCGCACGCAGCATCGTTGCGCTTCTTGCGGCGGAGAGGAACGGGAAGGTCGGCAGACCGTAAGCGTCCTTCATGTTGGCTCTGCACTCGTCCCAGACGGATGTATATCCGCAGTCCTCAATAGCGCAGACGACATTCGATTCGAGCGGCTCGCCGGTGGTCATCATGACTGTAGCCGCGCCCATCGAGAGACCGAAGAGCACTATCTTCGCGTTCGCATTCTCGTTGATTATGTAGTCGATCCACGCCTTGATGTCGATTCTGTCGTTCCAGCCCATGGTGACATAGTTCGACTCGCTCGCGCCGTGGCCGCAGAGATACGGGAACAGGCAGTTGTAGCCCATCTCATGGAACCTCTTGCCGAACGAACCCATTCTTCTGGGCGAGCCGGTGTAGCCGTGAATGACTATCACCCAGACATCGCTCGGCTCGTCTGCAAGGATTATCTCGCCGTGGACATATCCGCCGCGGGGAGTAACTATCTTCACCTTTGCGGGACTCGCGGAGTCAAACCACTCCATGCCTTCTTTGGTGATACCGTCATACTCGTTCTTTTTCTCATCCATTTTTTTGGCGATGGACTTTTTGCTCATGGTCTTGTTGAAAATCGCGTTGCCGACAGCAAGATACGCCGCGCCGACTGCTGCACCTGCGGAAGCGGCTGCTATGACAAGCTTTTCAGATGAACTTTTCTTTCCCACTGAAATTCATTCCTTTCATTTTTATATGAGCCTTATACAGGAGTATTCTATCATAAAAAGTCCGCAGTTGCAATAACAAAAAACCCCTGCAAAAGAATACAGAGGCTTCGGATATGTACCCGCCGCGCGGCGGGTGAGGTTTATTCCTCGTTGAGCTTATTGCGCTTGTTCTGGGCCTTGTTCTCCTGCTGATTCTGCTGCTTGTTGTTCTGCTTCTGATTCTGCTGGTTCTGACCCTGCTTGTTCTGCTGATTGCGGTTTTCCATTGAGAGCACACTCCATAGATCCCTTTGCGGGAAAATTAGGATTTTTTCAAATCCGTTTTATATTCTTTCCTCCGGTTCGTGTTTTTATGAGCCTGAAAATAATGAAATTTTTGCCTTTTTCTGATATAATTTATAATAGAAAGCTTACGGAGGTCAGCAGATGGAAATATCCGACGAACTCATATCGCATCTCGAATCGCTCGCGCATATTGAGCTTGACACCGACGAGCGCGAGGATTGCCGCAGAGATTTTGAAAAGATAATATCATATATGGACACGCTGTCGGCGCTCGATACCGACGGCGTTGAGCCGCTGACCAATTTATCCGACACGGTGAATGTCCTGCGTGAGGATGAGACGGGCGAGACGCTCGGCGTAGAAGAGGCTCTGTCAAATGCCGCCGAAACGGCTGACGGCTGCTTCTGCGTCCCGAAAACAGTGGAATGAGGTGCGCTATGAGAGATATTATTAAAGATTCCGCCCTCGTTCTGGCAGAAAAAATCAGGCGCGGCGAGATAAAAATCGTCGAAGTCTTAGACGCCGTATATGAATCCGAGAAGCAGAATAAAGAACTCAACTGCTTCATCACGCTCTGCCGCGAGCGCGCATATAGCAAAGGCTCGGAGATACAAAAACGCATCGATGCAGGCGAATATATCTCGCCGCTCGCGGGCGTGCCGATAGGCATAAAGGACAACATCGCGGTAAAAGATGTCAAAATGACCTGCGGGTCGCATATGCTCGAAAATTATGTGCCGCCCGTAAGTGCGGCAGCAGTAGAAAAGCTCGAAGAAGCGGGGCTTATTATCGTCGGCAAGCTCAACATGGACGAATTCGCCATGGGTTCGACGGGCGAGACTTCGTATTACGGCGCGGTGCTCAATCCCGTTGACAAAACGCGCGTGCCCGGCGGCTCGTCTTCGGGCGCGGCGGCGGCAGTCGCGGCGGGGATAGTCCCGCTCGCGCTCGGCTCAGACACGGGCGGCTCGGTCAGACAGCCCGCGGCGTTCTGCGGGGTATTCGGCTTCAAGCCGACCTACGGCACCGTCTCCCGAAACGGGCTTGTCGCCTATGCCTCGTCGTTTGACCAGATAGGCGCGATAGCGAGAAATGCCTCCGACTGCGCGGCTCTCGCGGCGATAATATCCGGGCGCGACTGCGGTGATTCTACAACAGAGGATACTGCTCCCGTCCGTTCAGATTTTGTCGAGTCCTATTCGCTCTGCGGCAAAATTATAGGCATGCCGAATGAATTTATTGATAATTGCGGCGAAGATATACGCAGTGCTGTGAATAATGCGCTCAAAAAAGCTGAATCGCTCGGCGCGAGGGTTGAATATTTCTCGCTTCCGCCGCTCAAATTTGCCGTGCCCGCCTATTATATAATCGCCTGCGCGCAGGCAAGCTCGAATCTTGCGCGGTATGACGGGGTTCGCTTCGGACGGCGCGCACAAAATTCAGACGACCTGACAAAAATGTATATCAAAAGCCGCTCCGAGGGCTTCGGGCGCGAGGTCAGGCGCAGGATAATGCTCGGCAATTTCGTGCTCAGCGCGGGATACTACGACGCATATTACAACAAGGCGCTGAGAGCGCGCAGGGTTATACGTGACACGCTTTCGGACGCTTTCAAAAAATATGATTTCATCGCGGGCGCTGTTTATCCGTCAACTGCGCCGAAGCTCGGCGAGAGCCTTGACGACCCGCTGAAAACTTATATCGGCGACGCATACACCGTTCCGGCTAACCTCGCTGGGCTCCCGGCGATAAGCGTGCCGTGCGGAAAAGCAGCCGCGCTTCAGCTCATGGCGGCGCCGTTCGCGGACGAGAATCTTTTGGGCGCGGCAATATGTCTGACCCTGTAACATTTAAAAATTTACAGAGTATGATCGTGTTGAACAAGTTTGAAGACACAGCTAAACGCAGTCGGACGGCGCAATGCTTGTAAAGTTTTAGGCATTACAAGGTACTATGGGAGGCTTTCAAATGAGATACGAAACTGTTATCGGGCTCGAGGTCCACATAGAGCTGCTGACTGAGACAAAGATATTCTGCTCCTGCCCGACTGAGTTCGGCGGCGAGCCGAACACGCATGTCTGCCCGGTATGTCTCGGACTGCCCGGCACTCTGCCGACGCTGAACAAAAAAGCCGTTGAGCTTTCCGTCCGCGCGGGACTCGCGGCGGGTTGCGAGATAACACCGATAAGCTGCTTCGACCGCAAAAATTATTTTTACCCCGACCTGCCGAAGGCTTATCAGATATCCCAGTTATATCTGCCGCTGTGCCGAAACGGCTCGGTCACACTCGACAGCGGCAAAATTATACGCATAAAAGAGATGCACATGGAGGAGGACGCGGGGAAACTCATGCACTCCCCCGACGACAACCGCACGCTCATCGATTGCAACCGCTGCGGAGTGCCGCTGCTTGAGATAGTCAGCGAGCCGGATATGAGAAGCGCCGAGGAGGCGGTCGAATATCTTGAAAAGCTGCGCGAGCTGATGCGCTTTGCCGGCGTTTCGGACTGTCGGATGCAGGAGGGCTCGCTGAGAGCGGATATAAATCTCTCCGTCCGCCCGGAGGGTGAAATAGAACTCGGAACGCGCACGGAGATGAAAAATCTGAACTCATTCAGAGCCGCCGAGCGCGCGATAAAAAGCGAGAGCGCGCGGCAAATATCGCTGATTGAAAACGGTGAAAATATTATTCAGGAGACCCGGCGCTGGGACGACGGCGCGGGTATGAGCTATGCTATGCGCTCGAAAGAGGACACAAGCGACTACAAATATTTTCCCGAGCCGGACATTCCGCCGGTGGTTGTTTCAACCCCCGACATTGAGAAAATCAAAAATCAGATGCCCGAACTGCCGCAGGCGAAGCGCCGTCGCTGGAGCGAAGAATATAATCTCGGCAGAGCGGACATTGACACACTGATGTCCTCACCGTTCACGGCGGAGCTCTTCGACCGCACGGTTATGCTCTGCAAGAGCGCAAAGGACGCCGCATCGTGGATAAATGTTGAGCTCCCCGCCGTACTTCGCGGCGCGGGAATGAGCATTGAAGATGCAAAATTCAGCCCCGACTCGTTGGGCAGGCTCATAAATATGCTCTCATCAGGGGAGATAAGCCGCGGCACGGCGAAAAAAGTCTTTGCAAAAATAGTAACCGAAAACGCCGACCCAGCGGAATATGTCCAAAAAAACGGACTTTCTCTGATGACCGACGCGGCGGCGATAGAGGAAGCGGTCAAACGCGTTATCGACGAAAACGAAAAGAGCGTCTCGCAGTACAGAGACGGCAAGACGCAGGCGTTTCAGTATCTTATCGGGCAGTGTATGCGCGCGCTCGGCGGCAAAGCCCCGGCGGCAGCAGTCACGGAAGCGCTCAAAAGGCTGATATAAAAAATAAAACTTCCGTTTTGCGAAAGTTCATATAAACAGCAAAGGACTGCCGTTGTTCGGCAGTCCCGTTTTGTTTTCAGCTTTATGCCTCGACTTCGGTGAGGTTCAGAGTGCCCCAGCTGTCGTTATTGAGCGTGAGCACCTTGTTGTCTTTATTATACGACGCGGTGAAGGTTATCTCCGTGCCCGCCTTGAAGCCTGCGATAGCTATCTCGGGGACTATGGTCACGGTCGCGGGGTCAGCCTCGGTGTCGACCTTGTATGTACCGGAGACCGAAGTGCCGACGGAGATGCCGAGGATATTGAGGTTGCTCGAATCATACTGGAAAGTGCCGTCCTCTTTGAACTCGATAGTCGCGTTGTTCTGCGAGTCGCTCCACTTGCCGACGATGAGCTTGTCAATTTTCGCTCCGCAGCCCGCAAAGGCACAGACGATTATCGCCACAGCCATAACGAGAGCCGTCAGTCTAAGAGTCTTTTTCATTGGTGATTACCATCCTTTCTGTTTTGCCGCTTTTCTTCCATGCTCATTATATCACACTTCGCTCAATTTTGTCCATAGGTGTTACAGGGTACCATTGTGTCGAAAAAAGGTATAAACAGATTATTTACAATTTTGTAAAAATAATGTATAATTTTCCTGTTGCACATATGTGCTTGCGAAAGGAGAATACAAAAATGAAGAAAAATCCGTTCAAGCGGATGCTCTGCATTGTCATCGCCGTCGTGATGCTCTGCTCGGTATTTGCTTCGACCGCGGCGGCCGCCACCAAGTGCGCCTGCGGCCATTCGCCCGTTGTCATGATCTCCGGATTCGGCGCGACGATTCTCTCGGAGAAGCAGGAGGACGGCTCATTGAAGCGCGTTTTCCCGCCCGACACAAAAGAGATTCTCAAGCTCCTCGGAGTCAATGCCCCCGACCTCATTACGGGCATAATCGAGCTCCTCGCACAGAAGGGCACGGATGGCATCGAAAAGCCGATGCGCGAGATAATAACTTCTATAGTTGAGCCACTCAGAATGAACGACGACGGCACTTCCTATTACGACATCGTGCCGATACTCAGCGGCGCTAAAAACACGAGCCTTGAGGCGTTCACGAAGAACGACCAGCTCGACCTCGTCCCCTACACAGGCTCCGAGTTCCTCGACATGGAGGTCATCGGCGACGAGATAGGCGACGACCATGTTTTCAACTTCCTCTATGACTGGAGACTCAGCCACGCCGATGTTGCAGCTCAGCTCCACGATTATCTCGCAGAGGTCTGCGCCCTCACCGGACACGACAAGGTCAGCGTATACAGCATCAGCCAGGGCAGCCTGCTGCTGGGCACTTATATGTATGAGTATCCGAACGACAACTATATCGACCGCGCGGTGTTCGACACTCCGCTTCTCGCGGGAAGCAACCTCGTCTCCGATCTCTATACTGACAAGCCCCTTGCATTGAACTTCGACACCACCCTCGATATTCTCAGAGCTATCCTGCACACCGAGACCGACTTCTCGTTCGTCATGGACATCATCCCTGCCGACGGCGCGAACAACGTCGCCGACTACGGTCTCAAGAGCATGGTTCTCCCGAGCGTTATAAACATCCCCGCATTCTGGGAGATGTGCGATCCGGAGAATTACGAATATATCAAGTCCGTGCGCCTAGATTCCGTTAAGAACGCAAAGCTCATTGAAAAAGTCGAGAAAGTCAGAAACGGCTTCATGTCCCACATTTCCGAGACCCTGTATGCTCAGCAGAAGAAGGGCGTCAGCGTTTCGATAAAGGCTTGCTCCGGCGTTCCGCTCGCATCGGGCACCGTTGACAACAGCGACGGCATAGTCAACATGAAGTATTCCTGCGGCGCCGTCTGCGCGCCCTTCGGCGAGACTTTCCCCGCTGACTACAAGCAGGCTGTCAAGACGGGCAAGAACAACATCTCGCCCGACAGAACGGTTGACCTCTCGACCGGCTATATGCCCGAGCGCACATGGGTAGTCAACCGCCACTACCACGGTCAGGCGGAGTGGGATCCCCGCACCTACTCCCTGCTCATGGATCTTCTGCTCACCGACAACATCAAGGACGCATATTCGCACATCGAATATCCCCAGTTCATGGAGAGCCTCTCTCCGACGAGCGACGTAGTCGTTCTCTTCAAGAGCACGAACTCCTCGTTCCTGCCGACTCTCTCGAAGCACCTCTTCTCCTGCAACTCCGTCATGGTCAAGAGCCTGTCGAAGAAGGACAAGATAAAGATCTCTTCGATAACCTCGGAGAACGGCACGCTGAACTTCGCCCTGCCCTATCCGATAGTTCTTGAAGCAGGCGAGAGCGCCGAGATAGCCTTCACCGGAAAGGTTCCCGCGACCGAGAGCTACGACAAGATAACTGTAGCCTACAAGCGCATGACCGTCACCGGCAAGGACGCGACCCGCGACTTTGGCTTCACCGTGACCCGCAACTATTCGGGCGTCACGAAGATCGATCTCACCCCCGCTTATATCATCACCGCTATACGCATAGCGCACGATATACGCGATATCCTTGCGCGGATAGATGCGATCTTCTCGTTCATCAACGGGATAAAATAAAATATAAAATTAAAGCGAGCGGCATAACCGAGATTATGTCGCCCGTTTTTTGCTTATGAAAACCATAAAATTATCCCGCCGAAAAACTCGGCGGGATTTCTCTTTTTCCGTTACGGGGTGAGTCTGTTCGGGCCTCTGAAGAGGAACATCGCTTCCTTGATGTGCAGTCCGAGCATGAGCATGGTCAGGCGGTCGATACCGATTCCGAAGCCGCCGTGGGGCGGGCAGCCGTATTTGAAGAATTCGAGATAGAATTCAACATCCTTGTCGAGACCCTTCTCCTGCGCCTGGCTCTTGAGCACATCGTATCTGTGCTCGCGCTGCGCGCCGGTGGTTATCTCGACGCCGCGCCAGATGAGGTCGTAGCCCTGCGGCACGCCGTTCTCGTCGCGCATATGGTAGAACGCGCGCTTCTCTGCGCTGTAGTCGGTGATGAACAGGAACTCGTGACCGTATTTCTTCATGACCCAGTCGTAGCTCAGACGCTCGGCGTCGGTCGTGAGATCGCCCTTTTCGCTGTCGGGCACGGTGTAGCCGAACTCCTTTTCGAGCTCGTCATAGAGGTCGGCGAGCTTTATGACGGGGAACGGAGTTGTCGGAACGATAACCTCCTTGCCGAACAGCTCCTCTATCTCCTCGCCGTACTTCTCCTTGACCGCTTTAAGCATATAGGTCAGCAGCTCCTCCTCCATCTTCATGACATCCTTGAAGGAGGTGATGTAGCTAAACTCAAGGTCAAAGCCGGAGAACTCGGTGGTGTGCTTGTTGGTGTATGACTTCTCGGCTCTGAAAACGGGGCCTACCTCGAATATGCGCTCGAAGCCGCTCGCCATTGCCATCTGCTTATAGAACTGGGGGCTCTGCGCAAGATAAGCGAGGCGGTCAAAATACTTGACCTCAAAGACCTCGGCTCCGCTCTCGCTCGCCGCGCCGATGAGCTTCGGGGTGTGAATCTCGATGAAATTATGGTCTATCAGGAACTGACGCATGGCGTTGACCATGACGGTCTGAACCTTGAACATGAGCTGATTCTGTCTCTTATACACATCTGACGCTGCCG
>ERZ1027150.2083-NODE-2083-length-11097-cov-6.844050_pt1 | contig 11097 bp, 8 predicted proteins | sample MGYA00519276_ERZ1027150 | MGnify/ENA primary metagenome ERZ1027150 (study PRJEB26926, sample SAMN06164860) | human gut metagenome | biome: ENVO:00009003; feature: ENVO:2100002; material: ENVO:00002003 | host: Homo sapiens | place: USA | collected 2012 ... | reverse complement strand
ATTTACATTGGTAACCTGAACTATCGGGTTAGAGAGTCTGATTTACAACAGGTTTTGGAAGAGTACGGTACGGTTGAATCAGTTAAATTGATCATTGACCGCGACACTCGTCGTTCTAAAGGTTTTGCTTTTGCAGAACTTCCTAACGAAAACGAAGCGAGAAACGCTATCGAAGAATTAAACGGTGCTGAATACGAAGGTCGCCAGATGGTTGTAAAAGAAGCAACACCGAGACGCTAATAAATAATAGCATCAAAGTATACGAACGGGGATATGGACAAGATTCTATATCCCCGTTCTTCGTTTATTCCTTTTTAATTGTTACGTTTGTACTTAAATTTGCAATAGATGAAAAGTCTTTTAAATATTTCTTGTTTGCGCATTAGTTTGTGTATCCTGTTCTGTTTGGCGGGTACTTCATTTATCTACACACTTTATGCCCAGATTCCGGACCGCGTTTTCAAGACGGATTCCCGGATAGATCCGGAAAAGAAAGGGGAACTTTCGGTCGAAATTGATAATCTGAGTTTCTTTAAGGATGATGAGTATACCGGTTCGTTTATGAAAGGCTATACATTGCCGGGACTTTGGTTACAGGCAAAGGCTGTCTATTATCCGTTGGAAATGCTGAAACTCGAAGCTGGTGTTCATTTGCAACGTTTTTGGGGGGCGAATCGCTATCCGAATATGGCTTATCAGGATATTGCGCATTGGAAAGGTGATCAGTATCAGAAAGGTTTTCATGCACTTCCTTGGTTCCGGGCGCAGGTGGCCTTGTCTGATCATGTGAATATCGTGCTGGGCGATTTGTATGGGGCGGCCAATCATAATCTGATAGAGCCATTGTACAATCCGGAATTGAATATGGTTGCCGATCCAGAGATGGGATTACAATTGTTGTATAATTCCCGCCGGTTCGATTTGGATGTGTGGGTGAATTGGGAAAGTTTTATCTTCAGGGAAGATATCCATCAGGAGGCTTTTACGGTTGGTTTGTCTACCCGTTTCAAGTTTAACGATCCGAATTCGCGTTTTCATTTTTATGCTCCTTTGCAAGTTTTGGTCCAGCACAGAGGAGGAGAGATCGATACGATCCTGACCAATTCTGTCCAGACATTGATGAACGGTGCTGTCGGAATTGGGGGAGTGTGGAACACGGGGCATAAGATATTCAAGAGTGTAAATGTGGAACTGGATGCTGCCGGCTATTATCAGCAGGCCGGTAAGTTGTGGCCTTTCGATAACGGCTATGGTGTGTATGCACGTGCATCTGCCGATATTTACGATTTCCGTGTGAAGACTTCCTATTGGAGATGCCATCAGTTTATTTCCATGTTCGGCAGTCCGTTTTATGGAGCTGTCTCGACATCCGATGAAGGTCTTACCTTCGATGATCCTTCTTGTGTTTACTTTGGCTTAGAGTATTCGCGTGAATTGGCAAAAGGTTTTTCGCTTGGCATTGATTTGGATATCTATGAGCATTTGCCTGTCGTGTTTCGCGGTACGGAGCAGAATGGCTATAAATCATTTGCCAAAACCAGTTTCTCTGCCGGGATTTATCTGAGGGTAACCCCGTCTTTCCTGATAAAGAAATTCTAGAAGTTAATAGTTATCCTGTTTTCTGCTCGGGCGGAACAGGGTGAAAAGCAGGGCTGCAATGATAACCCAATTCGTGACAATCATTGTCGTGAACAGGTCGATTAGCTGCGGTAGCTGCTTTCTTGTGCAGTCGGACAATTCGTTCAGAGAGCCGCTGAAGTTTCCATATAATCCCCAAATCATAATCGCTTGTATTATGAGTAAGGCGATAGCCAATCCGGCACAGATATATTTTGTGAAATTATTCATGTTTTTAAAGTATTATCTACAAAAGTATAAAAAATACCATTGTCTTGCATTTTATTAAAGGAGAATGTCTGTAAATAAGCAAAGTTTGTAAAAATATTATTATTTTTGCGGGTGGGATGTTAATTGAATGGTCTTAAATCGCTGGTAGTATGTTCGATATTTCTTTATTGTATGAACTGAAGAAAGGGAATAGAGAAGCCTTTAATGGTGTTTTCCGTTACTATTATCCCCGGATAATGGCTTATACTGCTTCTATGGTTGAGCAAAAAGCAGCGGAGGATATTGTTCAGGATGTTTTTCTGTATGTTTGGGAAAACCGTGAAAAGCTATATGTCAGTGATGGTTTCCATTCTTATCTTTTTCAATCCGCTTATACTCGTTGTCTGGACTATTTCAAGAAAAACCTCTCGATTGAAAAATACCATTCTCATACTTACGAGAAGTATTTGGAAGATTATCAAAATCTATTGAAAGGTGATGATTCTGTTATAGAGGAGCTTTCCGTTAAGGATTTTTATCGCCATTTGTATGAATTACTGGAGCACCTGCCAGCGCAGCGTCGTGAAGTTTTCATCCTTACTTATATAAAAGGGCTGACGGCTAAAGAAGTTGCGGAGCAGACCCAGATGCCGCAACGCACGGTGGAGAGTCATTTGTATTTGGCGCTCCGGTTTTTAAAGGGACATATGTCCAGAAATGATTATTATATGCTTTGTGCCGTTTTTCTTTCGCATGGCACATACGCTTGATAAATTAATATAAACGAAAAAAAATCATTTTTGCTCAGTAGTTTTTCGTTGTTGGTCGTTTTGCCTAATATAACAAGGTAGAAATGGAGTTTAATTACGCACTTTTAGCAAAATATCTGATTGGCAGCCTTTCCTCGGAAGAAATGGAGGAAGTGATGAGGTGGCGTGATTTGTCGGCTGAGAATGAAACTGTTTTTTCTGAAGTGTTACGTTTGCGTCTTTCGTGGAATACAGCAAAGTATGCGGATAACGAGCGGATAGATATGGCTTTGGAAAAGGTAAATGTCCGGATTAACCGGGCAAGGCGTTACCGGATTGCCCGGTCTTTGTTGAAATATGCAGCTGTTATCTTGCTGCTTGTTTCGTTTTCAGCTGTCGGATGGAATTATTTTAAGCCGGAAACTTATATGACTATCGCTTTAGGAGATAGTGAAGGCGTAAAAAAAGTAACGCTGGATGATGGTTCGGTAGTTTGGTTAAGGGGAAATTCCGTATTGAAAATACCGCAGTCATTCAGTGCCGTCAACCGGACGGTCTCCTTGCAAGGAGAAGCATTCTTTGACATCGCAAAGAATGCTAATTCACTATTTATCGTTGCTACCGATTATGTGAAAGTAGAGGTACATGGAACTTCTTTTCATGTTAATGTTAACGCTGGAAATAAGTCTGTAGAAACCGTTTTAGTAAGAGGATGTATCAGCTTGCATGCCTTGAACGGAAAGAAAATCTTAGAAATGAATCCGGGAGAACGTGTTGCCTATTCCTGGGATGAAAATACCTGTTTTACGGATCATGTCGATGTGAATGTCTGTGCTGTATGGCGGTTTAACCAACTGGTTTTTGAGAATACTACACTTCGTGAAATCGCCAATCAATTATCAATCAAATATAATGTAAATGTAAACATCGAGTCGTCGAGGCTGGCTCAACGCAGGTTTCGTTGCGTGATCAATGAAGACGAGCGCTTGCCGGATGTTTTGGAGCAGCTTTGCTATTTGGCGCCGATTACCTATCGAATTGAGAGTTCCGAAATTTATATATCTGAAAAACAAACAAAAAAATGAATGTCTATGGGAAATTGAAATGTAATCTGAGGTAAACAGTTCCGTAATATCGGGGATATTCCTTTGCAGCGGTTAATTAAAAAATGCTGTCCGGTATGGGAAGTGTTATTGGTGGGTACGGGTGTATCCGGTAAAAAGTTAACTGTTTTTTATAGTACTAACAAAAACGAATCACATGGTATGAATAAAAAAGTATCTATTGCGACATTATCGGCATTTTTAGTCGCAACATCGCCTGCGATGGCGGTAAATGAAGCGAATACTTTGTATGTGAATCTGGAATTGTCTTTGAACAGGACAACTGTAGGTCTGGTCATACAAAGTATCAGCGAGCAAACGGGCTATGAATTTTCTTATGATGAATCTATTTTAAGTAAAGAAATTTCAAAAGTATCCGTCCGTGTAAAAAATGAACACATCGAAAGTGTTTTAAAGAAAGTCTTTAAGAATACGGATATTTCTTATCGGATAGTCGATAATCGGATTTTCCTACAAGATAACGCAAAGACAGAAAATGTGTCTTTTGCAAGTGTTCAACAAGTCAAGAGAACGATCAGAGGTACGGTTGTCGATAATACCGGTCTTCCTGTTATCGGGGCAAATGTCATAGTGAAAGGAAGTGCCGGTGTTGGTACGGTGACAAATGTCGACGGTGATTTTACATTGGAGGGAATTGAAGACGGTGCGACATTGATGATTTCCTATATTGGTTATGTAGATCAGGAGGTTACCGTAGCGAAAGGAAAAAACGATTATAAAATCACAATTCACGAAGATACACAGAATTTGGATGAGGTGGTTGTTGTCGGTTATGGAACACAAACGAAAGTAAACCTGACAGGAGCGGTAAGCACAATTGGTAAAGATGAATTGATCAACCGGCCGGTGACGAATGTATCTTCTGCTCTCCAGGGATTGACTCCGGGGGTTACGATAACATCTGGAACAGGGCAGCCTGGTAGTGACGGGGCAACTATACGTGTTCGTGGAGTCGGAACCTTGAACAATGCTAACCCTTATATTCTGGTGGATGGGATAGAAACTGGAACTTTCGATTCGATCGATCCTAACGATATCGAATCGATTTCGGTTTTGAAAGATGCCGCTTCGGCTGCTATTTATGGTTCTAAAGCTGCCAATGGGGTAATCTTGGTTACGACCAAGCGAGGGAAAGCCGGAAAAGCAACAGTCTCTTATAATGGTAATGTTAGTTTTTCGAATGTATCGACTTTGATTGATCGCTTAAGTTCTTATGATTATGCCCGTCTTTATAATCAGTTATTGACACAGGATGGGGCGTCTCCTCGTTTTACAGACGAAGATCTCCGTTTATTTCAGGATGGAACGGATCCTTATGGGCATCCGAATACAGTTTGGACAGACTATATTTATCGGACCGGTTTTATGCATAAACATAGCCTCAATGTCAGTGGAGGGTCGGAAGATGTGAAATATATGGCTTCTGCAGGTTTCTTAGGGCAGGAAGGCACATTGAGGAATTCGGATCGTCAACAATTTAATTTGCGAACGAATCTGGATATCAAATTGTCGGATAAATTTACCATGAGGACTAACATGGCTTTTATTCATAACGACTATTCCGAACCGAATGCGTCTTATGGAGGCGGTTCTACTCAATTGATACGTCAAGCGGACCGTATAGCCCCTTGGATTCCATATAAGAAGGAAGATGGTTCTTACGGTTCGATCTCAGATGGAAATCCTGCCGCTTGGGTCGATATTAATAGTCGGAAATATCATTTGTTGCAAAATTTCTCTGGAATACTGGCCTTTGACTATCATATTATAGACGGTCTGACATTCACATTACAAGGTGCTTATGTAACGAATATAAAGGAAACAAAAGATTATCGCAAAGAGTGTTGGTATGACGATGTTAACTATCACGGACCTGACCAGTTGACCGAGACGATTTCGAGATGGAGCCGTTATACATTGGATGCTTTGTTGAATTATGACAAAACTTTTAACCAGGATCATCATTTCAAAGCGATGGCTGGTTATAAGATCGAAAAGTATGATTATCGGAATTTGGAAGCGTTCCGTAAAAGTTTTCCAAACAGTGAAGTGACCGATTTGAATGGTGGTGATTCTTCGACACAAACTAACAGTGGTTATTCCCGTGAACTGGCTTTGTTATCTTATTTCGGACGTCTCAATTATGACTATAAAGGCAAGTATCTTTTGGAAGCCAATTTCCGTGCCGATGCTTCTTCTCGTTTTGCAAAAGGCTATCGTTGGGGATATTTTCCTTCTTTCTCTGCTGGATGGCGCATTTCCGAAGAAGATTTTATGGAAAACACGCATGGCTGGTTGCAGTCACTGAAACTTAGAGGATCTTGGGGATTGCTCGGAAACCAGGATGCCGTATCGGATGAATATTATCCTTATTTACCTACGTTATATATAGGAAAGAATTTCCCGTTTGGCGGCTCTGTTCATCAAGGTATTACGGTTGTAAGCCATAAGGTGACGACTATTTCCTGGGAAAATTCGACAAACTGGGGAATCGGCTTTGATGCAAATTTCTTGAACGAGTTTATGCTGAGTGTCGAATATTATAATCGTAAGACCTCTGACATCATTATGGATATTCCTGTTTCTGATACGTTTGGTATATCGGGGACGTATCAGGACAATAAAGGCTCTTTACGGAACAGTGGTGTGGAAGCAAGCTTTGCTTGGAATCATTCCTTCAATAAGGATTGGAGAATGGGAATCAATGCGAATTTCTCCTATAATAAGAATGAGTTGTTGGATTTGGCTGGTGTCAATGAGATTATCGATGGCTATATGATTAATCGAATCGGAGAGCCCTATCAATCTTTTTATGTATATGAAGTAGATGGGTTGTTCAAAAGCGACGAGGAGGCTGCCGCTTACGAAAAACAGTATGGCAATCCATGGTCTTTGCCTTTCAAAGGCGGCGATTTTCGGATTAAAGATGCGGATGGAGATGGAAAGTTGACAGATAAAGACCGGGTGGTGAAAGGCACGCAACAGCCTAAAACGACTTTTGGTTTGACACTGAGTGCTGGTTGGAAAAATTTTGACTTGTCGGTATTTATGCAGGGTGTGACTGGAACAAACCGTTATTTCTCAAGAGATGTCGTCGGTTCATTTATCGGGGATACTTCACATCCGAGTACGAATTGGTTGGATGCCTGGACTCCTGAAAATACAAATGCGGAATGGCCGCGTCTGTTCCTAGAGGAAAACTCGATCAGTTCTCCTCAGCGCGTGAATTCATCTTTTTGGTGTATGAACACGAATTACCTGCGTATTAAGAACGTCAATTTGGGTTATACGTTGCCGAAGAGTTGGACGAATAAGTTAGGAATAGCCAATGCGAAGATTTATTATACAGGCGAAAATCTGTTTACATTCGACAGTTTGCCGTTCAATGCTGATCCGGAGTCGCCGTCGGGAAACTTGGATGTTTATCCTATTAGCAGAAGCCATTCATTCGGTATTAATGTAACTTTTTAAATGAATTATATATGAAACTGAAAAATATATTAGGTCTTGCTGTTTGCTTGGTCGGGACAGGTATCTTTACTTCTTGTGATGATTTTTTTGATTTGAATCCGAAAGATCAGTTGACGACAAACACATTCTGGAACACGTCCGAGGATGTCGATGCAGCAGTAACCGCTGCCTACAATTGGTGGGTCAATAACTATGTTGGATCGAAGTTTATCTTCTACGAAGACAGCTATTCGGATATCGGCTTCAATTATACGAATGCTTCTAACATGAGAAACATGGGTAGAGGTAGCGTTTCTCCTACTGCGGCTCCGAATTATTGGAGGCAGTATGAAACGATACGTCGTTGTAATTTCGTAATTGAAAATATCGATTTGGTTCCGGCTTCAGCCATGACAGAAACGGAGAAGAATGATTTTCTGGCGCAAGTACGGGCAATTAGGGGATATAGTCATGCTTATTTGGCAACTTGGTATGGGGATGCTGTTATTATGGATTTTGTACCAGCAACGGCTGACGATGCTAAACTGCCGCGTGAACCGGAAGCAAAGGTGAAGGAGCATGCTATGAACGACTTGATGTGGAGTGCCGAACATATAGCGGAGAAACCGGCAGAAAAAGGACGCATTGCCAAAGGAACGGTCCTCTCGATGATCGCCCGCTTCAATTTGTTGTGGGGCAACTATACGGAGGCTTTGGATGCTGCCAATAAAGTAATAGCTCTGAATCAGTATGAATTAGATCCTGATTTTCTGAATATGTTTTCTATGGCCGGACAGAATTCAAAAGAAATTATTTGTACTTATGAACATGTCCAAACGACTTATGCTTATGGTGATGTGATCCGTTTCTATAATAATTCGGATGGTGGCTGGGCTTCTTTTGTGCCGACTCAAAACATGGTTGATATGTTTGAAATGGCAGATGGCAAGTTGATCGATGAAGCTGGTTCCGGTTATGACCCGGTCCATCCGTTTTTCAATCGTGATCCACGATTGAAAAATACGGTTATTTATTCCGGATTGGATTGGGTGGGGCGTAATAATGTACCCCGGGTTTTCAATACGCTCGACAAGACGCTGCCGAACGGTTCTTCGAATAAAGATTATTATACGGCGGCGGATAATGCTTCCCATACCGGTATGTTGTGGGCTAAGTATTTGTATCCCAGCCAGGGACAATATTCAGCTGCAATGAATGACGATGCATTGTGCCCGATTATCTTCCGGTATGCAGAAATATTGTTGACAAAAGCCGAATGTTTGGTCGAACTGAATCAGGATTTGCAGGAAGCTATGAACATCATCGACCGGCTACGTTTGCGCGGAGGTCATATCGCTGTTGACCGTTCTAAATATGATACACAGGCCAAAGTACGTGAACTGGTAAGGAGGGAACGTACGATAGAATTGGCTGGTGAAGGTTTCCGTTTTGAAGATATCGTTCGCTGGGACGAGTATGACCAGAGCGGAGCCAAAACTGGAAAGAAAGTGGCAGAGACTGTTATGCCGGGTGACTTGTATCGTTTGTGTGGTACTGTCGACTATGATGAACCGGATCCGGACCGTCGTGCCGTGATCGATGTGAATGCTTCTCGTGAAGACCGTTTGGTTGAAGTTCGTTATTTTGACAAGAAGCAATTCCATTTGCCTATTATGCAGGCGGAAATGGATGCGAACCCTCAATTGGTTCAGAACGATGGTTATTAATAGATGCAATAAAACTTATTTACAATGAAGTATATTAAAAAATTGATATATGTCCTTTTGCTCACAGTTGCCACTCAGGTGGCAACTGCGCAGATAAAGATCCTTTACGGACCTTATCTGCAGAATGTAAAAGAGAATGAGGCAACTATTGTCTGGGTAGCGGATAAACCGTCTATCGGCTGGGTAGAGTTGGCTCCGAATGACGGAACTCATTATTATGGAGAAGAACGGCCTAAGTATTTCGATACGACTAATGGGGTTAAAAATACCTCCTTGCTGCATGCCGTGAAGGTAAAAGCGTTGACTCCCGGAACAACCTATCGTTATCGTATTTATTCTCAGGAAGTGTTGTCGCATGAAGGGATTAATGTCATATACGGACGTGTGGCAGCATCGGATGTATACAAAAAGAATGCTTTGACGTTTACAACGTGCGATCCAAATAAAAAAGAAACATCTTTTGTCATGATCAATGATATTCACGGACGTGAAAACATCATTACGAAACTGCTGAATAATGCGAACTACAAGGATAAAGACTTGATTATTTTCAATGGGGATATGGTTTCGGAATTTAAGGACGAACAAACAATCTTTAATGGATTCATGAAGGAAAGCATCGATTTGTTCGCTTCGGAGAAACCTATGTATTACGCTCGCGGAAATCATGAAACCCGTGGTGAGTTCGCCACTTCGTTCCAGAAATATTTCTCTCCGAAAGAACCATTCCTGTATTATCTTTTCAGACAAGGACCTGTATGTTTCATTATGTTGGATACGGGAGAAGACAAACCGGATTCCGATATTGAGTACAGCGGTATTACCGATTATGACGGTTATCGTACGGATCAGGTGGAATGGATGAAGGAACTATATAAAAATGAAGATTTCAAGCAGGCTAAATTTAAAGTTGTCATTGCACATATGCCTCCTTCTGCTGACCTCAATATCTGGCATGGACAGAAAGACGTCTTGAAGAAATTCGTACCTATCCTGAATGAACTCGGAGTGGATCTGATGCTATGCGGACATCTCCATCGAAACAAATATGAGGAACCGAGTGCCGGTATCAAATTTCCGGTATTGGTAAATTCAAATAACAGTGTGGTTTCTGTGGAGACTAATGGTGATCAGATGAATCTGGAGGTTCTTGATTTGGATGGTAAAGTCGTTACAAAGAAGTCATATACGGCAAAGTAATCTTCATCATTCAATGTTACACTTCGCATAAGTGCGATTACTCTGACAGAGATCCGGGTAATCGCACTTGTCTCATTTTGCGTAAAAATATAAATAAAAACACACAGGAAACCGACATCTGGCATTTTTGCTCGTATCTCTCTAATAAACATTTAATTAAAGGATGTCGGTTGAACTTTGTAACTGGCATAGAACCGACACCTTTTTGTTTCCGGCGGTTTGTCCGGAGTTTCCTCGTTTTCACGGAGCAATTAATACGGAACATGCCGGAAACTAATTCGAAAGTCATAGTAAACTAACTCAAAGCATATAATATATTATTGATATGTAGTACTACCTATCGTCCTTATGTAGTACTACCTATCGTCCTTATGTAGTACTACCAATCGACAATAGGTAGTACTACATAAGGGTAATAGGTAGTAACTGCTAACGGCTACTTTACTATATGTTTTCATTTAGTTCTTCGGGTGATTTGACTTAGTTTGCGACAGGAAACGAGTTTGTTTGTCCGGTTGCCTGAGATTGAAACTTTTGTTTTTGTTGTAAGTGGTTAATTATTAATGTCTTATTTGCCTGATGAATGACTGCCCATTAATTGTATGAAAAAAATGCTTTTTTGCTCCGTATTTTTCTGAAGTTGTTCGTTTAGTATAAGTAATAGGAAATAAAAATGGATTTTGATTATAGACTTTTAGCAAAATATTTGACAGGCATGCTTTCTCCTGAAGAAATGAAACAGGTAGAAGAATGGCGTGAATTATCAATTGATAATGAGGAGGTTTTCTCTGAATTGATGAAACTTCGCGTTTCGTGGAAGTTCACTCAATATAATACGCCTGAGCATATCGAAGAGGCATTGAATGGATTGAATGCCAAGATAAATAGTAGAAGGCGATTTCAAATACTTCGCTCTGTGATGAGATACGCAGCCGTAATCTTGTTATTTGTCTCTTTTTCTTATGTGGGATCTGTCTCTTATACACATCTGACGCTGCCGACGACTAGTCGAGTGTAGAT
>ERZ1027150.2077-NODE-2077-length-11117-cov-10.891069_pt1 | contig 11117 bp, 7 predicted proteins | sample MGYA00519276_ERZ1027150 | MGnify/ENA primary metagenome ERZ1027150 (study PRJEB26926, sample SAMN06164860) | human gut metagenome | biome: ENVO:00009003; feature: ENVO:2100002; material: ENVO:00002003 | host: Homo sapiens | place: USA | collected 2012 ... | reverse complement strand
CGAGATTAGCTGCAGTCTCGTGGGCTCGGAGATGTGTATAAGAGACAGTCACACAATACATTTGTGCATATTAGTAAAATAAAAAGTATTGTCACAATACATCTACACTTGAAAATTAACACTTTACACCTCCCTTGTAAGTTATCCAGTAGCCAAAAGACATATTGACAAAAATCGAATAGAATAAATCAACAAAATGACAATATCAACAGTTGTTCAAATAACAATAAACTCATACAGGAGGAATATCTTTAAGTTTTTAACGCACAATTATTTTGCAATATTCGTAAAAAATATCGAGATCTACAAAAAAAACAAGTTATTTATAAATAGACATTTCAAATTAATCAATTTAACAACCTATTCTTCCATTAAAAATTTCCCAATATACCATAAAGATCTACTGCACTGGTCTTTCCTATCTTCTAAACTATAGTTGAAAAAAACGATCCATCATTTCCTTTTTATATTTTTTAGAAACCAATAAATCTTCCACCTGTTCAAAAGGTGGATACATAATGCAATGATTATCCTGAACCATAATAAGAAAGTTCAAATTAATAATATACGATTGATGTACTTGTATAAAAGAAGGATCATAAGCACATAATTGCTCAGCAGTAGTATTACGCCGTAAAGGAAGAAATGTCCCATTCGAAAGAGCCACTTCCCAAATTTTACGATTAGATAAATAGTGAAAATATCCAATTTCTGAAGCACGAAGAAAACGTAAATCTCCTGTAGGAGTGACCACCATAAATGGTTTTTCGTTCTCAGTTCCCATAGCAACACGATGGGAGGAGATTTGAACGGATGAATGCATTCTATCAACAAAGCGTGTCATCATGAGCTCCAACTCCTTAGAATCGATAGGTTTTAATAAAAAATCGAATGCATAGTTTCGAAAAGCATCAAGCACATATTTATTATAAGCTGTGTAAAATATAATACAGGTGTTTTCCGATATCTTATCATGTATTTTGGATACCATATCTATTCCTAGCATATCCGGCAATTCTACATCCTGAAAAATAAGGTCCGGATGCACTTTTTCTACAAGTTTTATTCCAGAAATACCATTGCGTGCAGTTCCCTCAACAGAAATAAAATTATATTTTTTCAACTCAAAACATAAATTATCAATCGCACATTCTTCATCATCTATAATAACAACTTTATAAACTTTCTCCATCATAGTAACTTTTTATTTCCCTTTTAATTGATACGAATAAACCAAAGGTATAGTGAAACAAACTTCACACCCTATTTCTCTCCCTTCTACAGGAGTGTTATTTATAGTCATAATAATCTGTCGACGATTATACGAATTCAGCAACTGTATAGTCTGCGTAAGCACTTTCATTCCTGTACCGGTCCCTTTATTCTGACTGTGCGGCCTATAGCCTCCTCCATTATCGCAAACCGTAATTTTTATGTATTCAGATTCTTTTTTGATACAAATCCAAAGTTTTTGTTGCCCTTCTTCTTTCATCCTCAAAGCATGCTTGATAGCATTTTCTACAGGAATCTGCAACAACATAGAAGGAACTTGCACTGTCCTCAAATCCACATCAGAATCTATTTTTTGTACATAAACAAAATCGTCACGCAAAGTGCGACGTTCCAACAAAATATAAGTATTTACAAAATCCAATTCATCATCAAGAGTCACAGCCACATGACTCGTAAAGTCCAGATTCTTTCTAATTATTTTTATCAGATTCTGTAAATTATCACTTTCTGTTTTTTGTAAAACGACTTCTCTATTCAGCACATTAAATATAAAATGAGGGGAAATACGATTACGTATATTTTCCAGTCGCAAGGAAGTCATAGCCTGTTGCATATTCCATTTATCACGGTCTCTTTTCCTTTTCTTGTAAAATACAATAAACAATGAGACCGCAATTAATACTACCACAATCAACACAATCCGATACAACCATTGATTCAATAACAAAACCTCATTTTGTTTTTCACGTATGAGAATTTCTTTTTTCATCAACGTACTGTCTTGTTTGTATTTCAATGCAATCTCGGCAGCTCTCATTTTTACCCGCTCACTTCGGATTGAATCATCAATTCGCTGATTCTCTTTTTGGTAATAATATGCATTCTTAAAGTTGCCTACTTTTTCAAAATAAAGCTGCAAATATCGATTTCGTATATGCACCATATCAGGTTCTACATACTCTGGAATCACAGCATTTTGCAAGCGCTTTCGTGCAAGTTGTACATTATCTTCTTTCAAAGCCAATTCTATAAGTTGCGTATCGATATAATACAAAGCACTGTAATTTTGCTCTTTTTGAAAATAATTATAGCAACGATCCAAATAATAAGCTGCAGAATCTATTTTACCCATAGAAAGAAATACATCCCCCAAATTAACCATGGTTATATTTCTTTCATACGCCATCTCGGGGTACTCCTGAAGGAAATCCATCAGACGGCGAAAATATGTCAAAGCAGAAGGATAATCTTCACGAAAATAGTAAGAGTTCCCCCTATTATTAAGATAAAATCTTTTTTCATGAGGTTTCATACTGTCATAATATCTGCCGGCTAAATCATAATAATAATCAGACCGCACAAAATCGCGTAGTTCCATATTTACCTGCCCCAATCCTCCGTAAGCAGGAAAACGTTTCTCGTCAGGAAACTGTAAAGAATCTGCCAATGACAATGAATAACGATACCAATAAGAACTTAAGTCATAATGTCCTGTCCTAAGATAGGCATCTGCTAAATTCAGTGATAAATAGAACTTTTTTTCCTTATTATCACTCTTCATGGACAACTCGCATGCCCGCTTGAAAGAAACAAGAGCCGAATCAAACATTGTCTTACGGGAAAAAACAACTCCTTTTCCATTCAATATCTGGATATAAAAGTCTTCCATATGCGGTAATTCTTTATTGCGTCTGTAAAAATCTTCTGAACGATTCAATAAAATTACCGAAGAATCATGCTTCGACAAAAACGTCATAGCTTTTGCCTTTACAACCAATAATTCATAATAAGATATACTGTCTTTTTCTATTACAAGTAAACTATCCACTAAATTAGACGCCTGTAAGGGATTGGCTGAAACAGAGTCAAGAATCTCCCTGATCAGAAGCCGCTCACGACAATTCCCCTGATCAGATTCATTTCCTTTTCTTTTACAACACAAACAGGATAAGGAAATAAATATATATAGTATAATATGCAATCCAAATTTCATTTTCCAGTCTAAGGTACAGACACAAATGTATGTAAAAATATTAAACAAACAAAAATAAGTTTCTTTTTTTATAGTGTTCAGTGAATAAATTCATTACTTTTGATAAAAGATTTACAACTTAAAAGAAAACAGAATGAAAACACTTTCTAATGATAAGATTACACTACAAATAGCCGAACATGGGGCTGAATTAGTAAGTATAAATGCAAACAATACAGAATACTTGTGGCAAGGTGACCCGAAATTCTGGGGAAGACACTCCCCCGTTCTTTTTCCTATAGTAGGCCGTGTATGGAACAATCAGTATCACCACGAAGGAATTACATATGAATTAGGTCAGCACGGCTTTGCCCGCGACATGGAATTTCAACTGACTTACGAAGAAGATAATGCATTGATCTATACACTGGAAAGCTCACAAGAAACCCTTAATAAATACCCATTTCCTTTTGTTCTTGAAATAGGCTATCGCCTGAAAGGAAATCGAATAGAGGTGATGTGGAGTATACAAAACACAGGAGATAAAGAAATGCATTTCCAAATTGGAGCACATCCGGCCTTCTATTATCGCAATTTAGATTTGGCAACCCATAAACGTGGATATTTAGACTTTGGCAAAAAGCATACTGATTTAGAATATATATCACCGGCAGAAAAAGGATGCGTATCCGGCAAACGGCACATTTTACACACAGAAAATGGTATCATGGAACTAACCAGTGATACATTTATGTGCGACACTTATATGTTCGACAATAGCCAATTGCAAAAAATCACACTGATGGATAAAGAGCAAAAGCCTTACATCAGTCTGGAGTTTAGCAGCCCCTTAGTTGCTGTATGGTCACCGAGTGCGGTACATCCAGATGTTCCGTTTGTTTGCATTGAGCCTTGGTACGGACGTTGCGACAAGGTGGGATATCAGGGAGAATTCAAGAACCGTGAATGGATGCAGCATCTTGCTCCTAACAAAAGTTTTACAACAAGTTACTCAATCATTATAGAAGATATAGAATGATTATCTTCCAATACGATCATACTTTCGAAGGAATACTGTCGGCTCTATTCGATGCATACAGTCGGAAAATATTTCCAGATTTGCTCTTGCCGGAAAAAGAGCCACTTCCTTTGTTTTATGATTTCGTATATCATGTTGTAACAGAAGATAATAAAGCAGAGCGGGTATGGACTGCTTTAAAGAAAAAACTATCCAAGGGAGCCTTGTCTCAACTCACTTATTGCTGGCTTTCGGAGAAGCCTGAGGCTCCCCTCCTTTTATTCAACTATATGCGGAAAATAATCATTGCACCGCATTCTATAGAAACCAACTTTAGCGATCCCGACATATTGGCTATCACACAGTTAGGAAAAAAAGTAAGTTCCGAACAACACAGAGTTCTTCAATTTATGCGTTTTCAAAAAACGTACAATGGAATTTATTATGGAGCAATGGCTCCTTTATACAATGTATTTCCACTTACAATCTCTCATTTTCAAAACCGCTTTTCCGATCAGCCTTGGCTCATTTATGACACCAAACGAAAGTATGGGTATTATTATGATCAAAATAATGTAAGTGAAATTACTTTCAAAACTCCTAAGCAAGTTCATCTTATAACAGGAAAGCTGGACGACAATCTGTTGGATAAAGAAGAAAAGCTTTTCCAAACTCTTTGGAAAAGCTATTTTGATTCTATTTGTATAAAAGAAAGACTTAATCCGATAAAGCATAAAAAAGATATGCCTGTCCGTTTTTGGAAGTATCTGACAGAAAAACAATAACACTATCCTATCTTACTGATTTTTTTCAAATGCTCTTCGTCTATCAACTTTATCTTACGACCATCAATTGCAATCAACTTTTCAGATGCAAAATTAGATAAAGTTCGAATTGCATTGGAAGTTGTCATATTCGACAAATTAGCCAAGTCCTCACGAGATAGATAAATACTCAATGTACTTCCATCCTCTTCCAGACCGTATGTATCTTTCAAGAACAATAAAGATTCTGCCAAACGCCCACGAATATGTTTCTGAGTCAAACTTACCGTACGTTCGTCCGAAATACCCAAATCAATTGATAACTGACGAATAAAGAACATAGCCAAGTCTGTATTCTCTTGAATCAGTTTTACAATAGTAGGCATTGGTATAAGACAAATCGTACAAGGCTCGAAAGCAGCTGCAGCCGTCACAAAGTTTTCTTCCGCAAAATAAGCACGATATGCAAAATATTCCTTATTCTTAATTACACGTATAATCTGACTACGACCACCAACCCCATCCTTATAGATTTTCACCTTTCCGGTAAGCAAACACATTAAGTGCATAGGAGTTTCCCCTTCGCAGTAGATTGTTTCATTTTTTTTATATTTCTGCACAGTAAAATCCCGTGCAAGAATCGCACGCTGTTCCGTAGTCAGAGGCTGCCATAAATCAGGTATACTTTCTGCAATTTCAGCTTCTGTAAGTTCTTTCTTAACCATAAATGCTATAAAACCATGTTTTCGAACACAAAGGTAGGAAGAAAAAATGAAATCTACATTTTAATTTTTAAAAATCTAATGCAACAAACCGCTTTTATTATATATTTGTCAGTAATATGGAGAGAGTCAAGAAGAGATATCATAATTATGTACACATATTGCTGGTACTTTCCCTATTTATTATTTTTGGAAAAGTACATGCCAATGATGTCCTTATCAACAATATACTTAATAAACCATACGTACCAGACTCTATCCTTGAACAAATCTTCCAATCAGCCAATATTTATGCTACAAAAGTGAAAAGCTATCAGGCAGATCTCTATTTAAAAGGGAAAATGCAAATTCACAAACAAAACCGTATCATCAAGTATGTGCCATCCATGTTCCGGTTAGAAAAAGGTATAAAAGACTATATACATGAGTCCATCAGTGAATTACAGTATACATCTCCAGATATTTACGACCGCAAAATACGAGCAATTTCAACAACTTTTCCAGGAGGAAATAGTCGTTTTTTCGACATATTAGATTATCTTAAATTCAATATCTATTCTCCCTCTGTAATGGGAGATAAGATTCTGTCCCCTTTGAACAAACAGTCGAAAATACATTATAATTACTACCTGGAATCTACCAGCTACTGGTTAGGAACAAAAACCTATAAGATACAAATTATTCCACGCTTCAAAAGCACTCAATTATTAGAAGGATTTATATGGATATCAGCTGATGACTTTACAATCCGTCACCTTGAGTTTAAAGGAAGATACGATGTAATCCGTTTCCAACTAAGCATGAGAATGGGAAATACAGAAGAAACGAAATACCTTCCCCAACTTATCAATTTGGATGTAAATTTTAAGTTTCTACTTAACCATTTGGAAATGAAATATACTGGATGGCTTACCTATAAAGACGTTAAATTCAGGAGCGAAGAAGATATCACACCCAAGTACTTATATAAAGATAAAAGCAAATACAATCTGACCAAATCTTATACTTTAACCTGCGACACGGCATGTCTGATACAAAACCGTGACTCCTTCAACCGTATCCGCCCCATCCCACTCAATGAATGGGAAGATTCCTTGTATCTGGCATTCGACCAACGCCACCAAATTCAGGTACAAGATACACTTAAGAAAGAAGAGACAAAATTCCAAAGAAACTTAACCTATATAGGACAGCTGGGAGATGCACTGATAAGCAGTTATGAAATAGACATTACTAAAATAGGAAGCATCAACTGCTCTCCTCTAATCAATCCTTTGTTAGTCAGCTACAGCCATACAAATGGAATATCTTACCGGCAGGAGTTTAAATACAACAAGTTGTTTCATAATGGAAGACTACTACATATTGTTCCTCAAATAGGATACAATTTCACCAAAAAAGAACTTTACGCCCAAATGGATGCAGAATATATGTATAATCCAATGAAGCATGGTTCTTTTACATTCAGTATAGGAAACGGCAACCGTATTTATAGCAGTATCGTACTTGACCAATTAAAAAATCTGCCCGATAGCGCCTTCAGTTTCGACGGACTGGAACTGGATTATTTTAAGGATGTATATCTGCATGCTTCACACAACATTGAAATCATAAACGGGTTGAATCTTTGGACGGGAATAACCATGCACTGGCGTCATACAAAAAGCACACCGGAAGTGGCAGCTCGTGGTATACGGTCACAATATAACAGTTTTGCTCCCCGTGTACGGTTGGAATGGACTCCCGGCATGTATTACTATATAAATGGGAACCGAAAAATCAATGTAGGCTCTAAATTTCCTACATTCGTTATCGACTACGAAAGAGGTATCAACATTATGAAAAACTCCGGAAAATATGAACGGGTAGAATTTTCAGCCGAGCAAAAAATCCGTTTCAGGCAATTACACACCATTGCATATCACTTAGGGGGAGGATTCTTCACCAATCAAGATGATATGTATTTTGTCGATTACGTAAACTTTGCAAATCGTAATTTGCCACAAGGATGGAATGATGATATGGGAGGTACTTTTCAAATGCTGGATGGAAGATGGTACAATGCTTCCCGACATTATTTCAGAGGAAATATGACTTACGAAACCCCTTTCCTTTTATTATATCCGGTCACCCGCCTACTTTCGTTCATCCAAAAAGAACGTATTTATGCAGGAATCCTTTTTATGCCGCACCTAAATCCATATATTGAATTAGGATACGGCATTGGTACCCATTTATTCGATGGAGGTATATTTATTGGTAATGAAAAGGGGAAATTCACCTCAATAGGATTCAAATTCACTTTCGAACTGTTTAACAAATAAAATATCAGGCATAAATAAAAATCTGTCAGTGGAATATTACCCCTGAATCAACAACTGCCAGATTCAAACAACCTCCCCTTCAGATAAGCCCCTGCAGATATTAATTATACAAAATATTAGGACAATCCCTCCGAAAAGCATATCTTTGCCACAAATCCTTTAACATAATATACATCTTTATTTATGAAAAGACCTTTTTCAGTAATTGCAGGGTTGCTACTTGCAGCCATGCCTGTAATGGCTCAAACCTCTTTTGACAGCCGGGTACACACCGACTTTCAGAAGAAAAAGGAAGCATTACCTCACGGAGATCTGTTCAATGTTTTTCAAAAACAACTCACACAAGAGGAACGTGATGCTTTGACTTTTTATTATGCTTACATGCCTGTAGGCGATATCACTGATTATTCGGGAGATTTTTATTTGGAAAATGTGCGCACCTCACTTGCTACACGCAAAGAAACAAGTTGGGGGAAAAACATTCCGGACGATATTTTCAACCATTTCGTTCTCCCAATACGTATTAATAATGAGAATCTTGACCGTGCCCGTATGGTATTCCATGACGAACTAATGCCTCGTATCAAAGGTTTGTCCATGCACGATGCAGTACTCGAAGTAAATCACTGGTGTCACGAAAAAGTAAGTTACCAGCCTGCCGACGCACGTACCAGTGCTCCACTTGCTTCTGTAAAGACCGCATACGGACGTTGTGGCGAGGAGTCTACTTTTTTAGTAGCTGCTTTACGTGCGGTAGGTATTCCAGCCCGACAAGTATACACCCCACGATGGGCCCATACAGACGACAATCATGCATGGGTAGAAGCATGGGTAGATGGCAAGTGGCATTTCTTAGGAGCCTGCGAACCGGAACCGGTACTGAATCTGGGATGGTTTAATCTGCCTGCAAGCCGTGGTATGCTAATGCACACCAAAGTATTCGGAGCATATAATGGTCCGGAAGAAGTCATGCGTACTACAGCCAATTATACAGAAATTAATATTATCGGCAATTATGCTAAATTTGAGCCTTTGACCGTAAAAGTAGTAGACGAGAAAGGAGTGGCTGTAGAAGGAGCCAGCGTGCAGTTTAAAATCTACAACTATGCTGAATTCTTCACAGTACATACCGTACTGACACCTAAAGACGGAACAGCTAACCTTTCTGCCGGATTAGGCGATATGATCGTAATTGCTACCAAAGGAGACAAATTTGGAATCCGTAAAGTATCTTTTGGAAAAGAGCGTGAAGCTATTTTAAAATTAGATCACCACACCGGAGAAGAATTTTCATTCCCCGTTGATTTGCTTCCTCCACCTGCCAAACTCAATTTACCGGAAGTTACTCCAGAACAGCGTGCAGAAAACGATCGCCGCTTCAATCTGGAAGACTCTATTCGTAATGCATATATTGCCACCTTCCCTAATGCCGAAGCAATCCAAAAATTTGCTACCGCTAACGGATACAAGGCAGAAGACATACAAAAATATATTGTAGCATCACGTGGAAATCATGCAGAAATCATGGGCTTCCTGAAAAAAGCCGCAGAGAAGAAATATGAAGCACGTGCTCTTGAACTGTTGGCTACATTATCAGCCAAAGACCTTCGTGATACCCCGGAAGACATTTTGAACGATCACTTATACCACACTTCTATGACATCTGATGCAGCCAAAGTTCTGGCCCCGCGCATTGCAGGTGAAATGTTGTCGGCCTACCGTTCATTCTTCCAAAAAGAAATCAAGGCAAGCGATGCACGCCGTTACAGAAAGGCACCGGAAAAATTGGCAGAATGGTGTCTAAAGAATATTACTTTACGTGATGACCTTTGTTGCGTAGGTACATTCATCTCACCCGCCGGAGTATGGAAAAGCCGTACCGCTGACCGTATTTCACGCGATATCTTCTTTGTTGCCGTAGCTCGTTCTTTAGAAATCCCTGCATGGATAGACGGAGTAACCGGAAATGTATTCTACCAAAAAGACGGCAAAGATATCAAGGTGAATTTTGAAAGCGGTATTTCCGGAGCAGCAGAAACAGGTACTCTTAAGCTGAGTTATTCTTCTATTCCACAACTTGATGATCCTGAATATCTGCGTCATTTCACCTTGTCAAAATTCAACAACGGACGTTTTGATTTGCTTAACTATCCAGACTTTGCAAAATGGAGCAGCCTGTTCAAAGATGGAGCTTCAACCGATACCGGTTATTATATGATGGTGACAGGAAGCCGTCTGGCAGATGGAGGCGTATTGGCTCAGGTTTCTTTGTTTAACATCCACAAAAATCAGACAAAAGAAGAAAAACTGACAGTCCGTGACAATACAGAAGAAATCATGGTTATTGGCAACTTCAACTCTGAGTCTAAATTCATTGAAACTACAAGCGGAAAAGAAACAAGTATTCTCAACTCTTGCGGAAGAGGACTGTATGTATTGGCTATTTTGGGCGTAGGACAGGAACCTACAGACCATACCTTAAAAGACATTGCTGTAAAAGCAAAAGAGTTCGACGAATGTGGCCGTAAAATGGTATTGCTTTTCCAAAGCCGTGAAGCATACAACAAATACCTGAAAGCACCAGTTCCAGGTCTTCCTGAACACATTGTATGGGGTATCGACACCGATGGAACCATTCAAAAGGATTTACTGGAAGCACTTCATCTTGAAGCCAATACACCATTGCCACTGTTCATTATTGGCGATACATTCAACCGTATTGTCTTCACTTCGCATGGATATACCATTGGATTGGGAGAACGCTTGTTGAAAGTTATCAATAAGATTACAGAAGAAGAAGTTCAACAGTAAACTTCAAAGGAAGGGAAAGAGGCAGAAAAAGCACAAGTTTAATCTGCTTCTAAAAATAATAAAAACAGCCAGAATGAGTTGTAAAATTCATTCCGGCTGTTTTTATTAGCTTATTCCTCACATTAAAACAAAACATACTACTTTTATTTAACGGCCTCTAATTATGATTTCACAAATGTTTCATGTCTATGAAACGTTTCGACAATCTTCATATTATACTATAATCCTGTCTCTTATACACATCTCCGAGCCCACGAGACTGCAGCTAATCTC
>ERZ1027150.2064-NODE-2064-length-11170-cov-8.412596_pt1 | contig 11170 bp, 8 predicted proteins | sample MGYA00519276_ERZ1027150 | MGnify/ENA primary metagenome ERZ1027150 (study PRJEB26926, sample SAMN06164860) | human gut metagenome | biome: ENVO:00009003; feature: ENVO:2100002; material: ENVO:00002003 | host: Homo sapiens | place: USA | collected 2012 ... | reverse complement strand
ATTAGCTGCAGTCTCGTGGGCTCGGAGATGTGTATAAGAGACAGGTATATGATGGTACTGCTTTGGACGAAAAGAAAAAAGCTACCCGCGTAATGGTAGATAAAGAAGGACTGGGCGACGACGTGAAACCAATATACAATACAGATAATGAAAATGATCCAAATAGAAAACTCATAGGTAACATTCATACCATCGAACTTTATCTATGGTATAGCAGTTACTTTGGAGATTCATTAACAGCATGTCGTTTAAGTGTTTATGAATTAGGAGAAGCTGAAGAAGAGCTCAATCAGGAGAATGCATATTATACAGATATTGAGCCTGAAAAATTTTACAATCCTAAAAATCTATTGGGAACTAAGGCCTATACAGCAGTTGATTTATCTGTTAAAGATTCTATCCGTAAACTCAGCACATATGTCCCTAGCGTGCACGTTTCTTTTAAGCAGGATGCTGCAATAGAAATAGGCACAAAGATTATACAAAAAGCTAACGAATTTGGCATTAACTTTGATGATAAAACATTCAGAGAAATATTCAAAGGCATTTACGTAAAGAGTGATTATGGTGATGGCACAGTACTTTACATAAACCAAGCCCAAATGAATGTAGTATATAAATGCTATGCAGTTGACACACTTACAGGTGTTAAATTGAAAAAGAAAGTATTAGAAGAGGGAGATACAGAATATAAAGACTCCACTTATTATGGGTACCGTACCTTTACTACTACCCGAGAAGTCATTCAAGCAAATCAGCTACAAAATGACAAAGCGGCTATTCAAAATTGTATAAATAACCCCGAATGGACTTACTTAAAAAGTCCAGCTGGCATCTTTACGCAGTTAACTCTTCCTGTTAGTCAAATAGCAGAAAAGCTCCAAGGAGATACTTTGAATGCGGTTAAATTAGGAATTCCTATCTATAATGAAACCAGTGATAAGAAGTTTGGCATGTCTACTCCTAATAACGTTTTATTAATACGTAAAAAATATAAAGATAGTTTCTTCAAAGGTAATCAACTTAGCGATGGTATAACTTCATCTCTATTTACTTCTACTACAACTAGCTTTACCCAATATACATTCAACAATATCACTCAAATGATAAATAATTGTTTAGAGGATGGAGAAAGAGAAGAAGCAGAAAAGAAACTCAAGAATGGTACGATAACTCTCCAAATAACTAACTCCGAAGGCAAAACAGAATCTAAAGAGGTTCATGATATTGAAGAATGGGAAAAATATAGTGATTGGAACAAATTCATACTTATTCCAGTACTTGTAACCACAGATGCTTCCTCAAGTAATAGCTATTATGGTTCTTCGAGCAATGTTATTAGCATACAACATGACCTGAAACCTGGTTATGCACGTTTAAAAGGAGGTAGCAAAGGAAGTATACAAGATGCTCAAGGCAACCCTTCATATCCAGAGTATTTACTCAAACTTGAAGTTGTCTCTACAAACTTCGGAACAAAATCGAAATAAAAAACAAGTAAGATAATCTATAAAATAATAGCACAGGTTACATTAGAGTAATCTGTGCTATTGTTTTATAGATATATATTCAGATGAAAACTGCCAAGGTAAATTTCACTCTTTGTATTATACAAAAAAAGACATTCATTGAAATCCCTTAAAATCTCTATCATAAAAAACCGTGAGTGCCTTTTATCTCACCCACGGTTCCATATATAACAATCTTATACTCCTTATTTAGCAGCAACCTTTTTAGCTTTACCTGTAGTCTTCTTCGGTTCCGCAGCTGCTTTCTTAACTTCAGCTTTCTTTGCAGCAGGTTTTGATTTAGCAACAGCTTTTTCTTTTATTACCGGTTCTTTAGCATCAGCAGCCTTTTTGACTGTCGTTTTCTTTGCCGCTTCTGCTTTTGCCTGCCATTTAGCCACTTCTTTTTCTAACTCGGTAATCTCATCCCCCTGGTTCTTAATTGTAGTCAACAAAGAATTTAATTCTTCGCTGTCTACATCAGCAGGATATAGTGCATCTACCCGTTTGATAAAGTCACCCAAAATATTCATATAGTTAGTGAAAGCATCATAAGGAGAATCATAGATTCCACGATTCAACCACATACCATTATTCTTCGTTGTCATAAAACGGAAGTTATTGCTAGCCTGCAAATAATCCCAATCCTGTTTGATACGACGGTCGTCACATAAATGAACACGTTCAGCTACACTATACAGTTTATTAAAAGCCTCGCGTTGCATGACATTACCCAACCAACAACTAGTATCTCTCTCTTCATCCACCCACGACATCGGATATGCAACATCGAGTTGTGATACTGATTTCAGCTTCGTTACAATTTCAGTCGGTGTAGAGAAAGTAATCCCCTTAGCCTTTGCACATTCCGGCAACGCTTTTAAGAATTCAAGAATATTAGAGGATAATGGTTGAGCCATACCAAGCGAACTCAATTCCATAAAGATATTAATAACTTGCTCTTCTTGCGGCAATACATCAATCCAATTAATATATTTATCGGCAAACAAAGGATATTCCGCCCAATCAGAATTAGAGAAACGTAAACTGATGTCGTCAGAGAGTTTGAAATCCCGCAACAAGAGCTTAAGACTTGGAGCTTGATTACAGTGATAAACATAATGCGGACTCTTCCATCCCAAGATATGTTTAGCCCCTTCCGTCAACATCCCCTTGAAGCCCATAGAAGCTACCAAGCCACCAATTTCATCAGAATAAATCAGACTAGAGTTGCGGAATACTTTCGGTTCTTTACCAAACATCTGTTTCATCTTATCACGTTGACGAAGTACTTCTTCGCGGAAGCAATCCTCGTTGGCTAGTGAAGACAAGCCATGTGAATAAGGCTCACATAAGAATTCACAACAACCAGTGTCATTCAACTGATGCAATAAATCAATGACTGCCGGAGCATGAATTTCCAATTGTTCCAAGGCTACTCCCGAGATAGAAAGCGCTACTTTAAAAGCACCACCCGAATTTTTCGCCATTTCAATCAATGTATTGAGAGCAGGAATATACGAACGTTCAGCGACCTCATTCATACCCGTTTCGTTGGCATAATCATCATAATAATAATGGTCATTACCAATATCGAAGAAACGATAACGTTTCAAATGGATAATTTGATGTATTTCAAAATAAAGACAGATAGTTCTCATTTTTATTTATTGTTTTGTTATTTACCATAGTTTCTTAACACAGCCTCATAGAGAGCACGGATTCTCAAGCCGACTTTCTCCCAAGTAATCCCATCTACTTCCTTCTTTCCCTCTTCCTTGAGGTATTCGAAAAGAGACGGATTAGTACAAAGAGAATGGATAGCGTCAGCCATTGCATGAATATCCCAGTAGTCAGTTTTTATCACCTTATCAAGAATCTCGCCACACCCCGACTGCTTAGAAATAATGGAAGGTGTTCCACACTGCATAGCCTCCAATGGAGCAATACCGAAAGGTTCAGAGACAGATGGCATGACAAATACATCACTGTTCTTATAAACCTCATATACCTGCTTACCTTTCATAAAACCCGGGAAATGGAACCGGTCAGCAATACCACGTTCGGCCACCAGGTTAATCATGGCATTCAACATATCGCCCGAGCCAGCCATGACGAAACGAATATTACGAGTACGACGCAACACAAGTGCAGCAGCTTCTACAAAATATTCCGGTCCTTTCTGCATCGTAATACGTCCAAGGAAAGTGACCACCTTTTCTTTTGAGTGATCGGGACGTGGAATATCCAGCAGTTCCTGCGACAATGGATAAACAGCATTATGCATGGCAAATACCTTCCTGGGGTCCTGATGATACTCGTTAATAACAGTGCGACGAGTAAGCTCGGATACGCACATGATACAATCGGCATGATCCATACCATTCTTCTCAATCGAATAAACAGTAGGATTGACTTTGCCACGAGAACGGTCAAAATCAGTAGCATGCACATGGATACAAAGCGGCTTTCCACTTACCATCTTGGCATGTACGCCGGCAGGGTAAGTCAGCCAGTCATGAGCATGAATAATATCAAACTCCTGCTGACGAGCCACTACTCCGGCAATGATCGAGAAATTGTTAATTTCTTCGTGTAAGTTCCCGGGATAACCACCTGCAAACTCCATACATCCCAAATCATTCACATGCATATAAGAAAAATCGGCATAAATATGATCGCGGAAAGAGTAATATTCTTCCGGTGTCATTTCCAACAAACGGGATTTCAAGTAGTCGTAGTTGACATCACGCCACACGATGGGTACTTGATTCATACCGATTATTTTCAAGAACTTTTCTTCTTCACCGCTCGGTTTAGGCATACAGAAAATCGTCTCCATATCACCTTGCAGACTCAATCCTTTAGTTATTCCATAAGAAGCAACCGCAAGACCACCATATATTTTGGGAGGGAATTCCCATCCAAACATTAAAACTTTCATCTTCGTTCCTCCTTTTTTAATAATACTTAGACAGTAGCTTTAAGACACGCAGTATTTCTGCTACATTCATCGCAAACGATACTGCGCCGCGTCCTTTGAAAGGCGGGTTCCCATCGAATAGCTCGGGAATGGAACCAACACAGTGGCTTGTCATTTCGTCATCATAACTAATCAGTTGGCGTTCAACGAATGACAATCCGCTCATCTTATAAATTCGAAGATAAGCTTCCAGATAGAATCCCATCAACCAAGGCCAAGCCGTTCCCTGATGATAAGCATAATCGCGTTGTATCTGCGGACCTACATAGTTCGGATTATATCCGCCACTCTTCGGACTCAACGAACGAATTCCTTTCGGAGTGAGCAGCTCTTTGGTCACAATATCAAGCACCTGTTTCTTTTGTGCACGATCCAAAGGAGAATAATCAAACGCTACGGTAAATATCATGTTAGGACGTACACTCCAATCCATCATATTACCGTCTACATAATCAAGCAGATAACCATATTCGTTACGGAATACCTCGACAAAAGACTTTCCGGTTACTTCTGCCTGCGCATCAAGTTCATCCGCCAAGTATACGTCTCCTCCTTCGCGCACCAAATCAGCTATAAAACGCAACGCATTATACCACAACGCATTAAATTCAACAATATACCCCGTACGAGGAATCACCGGATGTCCGTTCACTGTAGAATTCATCCATGTAATCGCCTTATCCGTACCGTTGGCAAAAAGTAATCCATTATCATGCAAGAAAAGATTCTCATGTTTCCGCTGACGAATAAACTCCATTATATCTTTCAGAAGTTCTCCGTATTTCTGACGACATTGCTCACGGGAAGTTTCTTTTGCATATTGCTGCAAAGCCCAGACAGCCCAAAGCAAAACGTCAGGATGCTCCATTTCATAAATCTTGTAGCCTACTGGTTCTTCATTTATAAAATTGCGAATTGCCTTTTCCGCCGTTTTCATCACATCCTCAAACTGATCGACCTCATCGAGCGCAAGCGTCAGTCCCGGCAGGGCAATGAACATATCACGTGCACGACATTTAAACCACGGATAACCGGCAAGAATATAATGTTCGTCTTCCTGCTGGTTATGGAACTGATGAGCGGAATTCTTCAGACAATGGTAAAAGCTATCACGAGGGGTACGATCAAGCACTTCAGCCTCAAATGTTTGTTTCAATCTACGGGGAGTCACTTCTGAAGTTCCGGCAGAGAATACGATGCTCTCCCCTTTCTTTATATCCACCTCAAAATAACCGGGAACATAAAGGTCTTCATTGAAGTCATACCCACGCTCTTGTTCTTTCGGGTATTCAATACCCCGATACCAGTCAGGCATGAAATGAAACTCACACTTTTTATTCAACTGCATATATAGTTCCGGATATCCGGGATACATACAGGTTTTAATACCATTTTCCACAAGTTGATACTCGCGGCTTGCCTGCGCATTTTCATGTGTGTACTCACGTACACTCCTGAAAGCGAGGAACGGGCGGAAGCGCAAAGTCGTAGCCGAATGCGCATCCAGCAAAGTATAACGAATCAGGATTCTATTTTCATGATGTACAAAGATTTTTTCTTTGCGGAGGATAACACCTCCGACACGGTAAGTTGTTGCCGGGATATGCTCACAATCAAACTCGCGGATATACTTGTGTCCGTTAGGACTAAAGTTGTTTCCCTGATATTTGTGCAATCCCAAGTTAAACTCCGCACCGTGTTGAATTACCGTTTCATCAAGAGAAGATAGCAGCACATGATTTTCATCGTCGATATTGGGAACTGGAATTACCAACAGGCCGTGATATTTGCGTGTGTTACAATCAACAATCGTCGTACAATGATAAGCTCCTGCTTTGTTCGTCCGGAGGATTTCTCTTTGAAGAGACTCTTCCAGATTCGTCATGAGGGTCTTGTCAAATCGTAAATAACTCATAGTTGTGCATTATTAAAGGTTAATTATTGGTCATTATATCGTATATCTATTTATTGTTACATACCGCATATATTGGTTGTAGCATCATATACAACGGGTATAACGCCCAAATGTACAAATTATAGATAAAAACAAAAATAAAAAGGCTTTTTATTTTCAGATTTTGTGCAAATATTCGTAGTATTGCGTAAAATATCTAAAGAAAAGAATGTCATGAAGCAAGATATTCAGCGTATCATGCTGGCTGCAGCAAAGCCTTTGTTTCTTATTTTTATTCTCTATATACTCAAGATTATGGAAGTCGGAATGGACTGGAACTTCTCTCGCTTGGGGGTATATCCTATGGAGAAACGGGGGCTGGTAGGTATTTTAACTCACCCATTGATACACAGCGGATTTAGTCATTTACTGGCAAATACAATTCCTTTATTTTTCTTGTCATGGTGTCTTTTTTACTTTTACCGGGGGATAGCAGGTAAGATTTTTATCCTAATCTGGTTCGGAGGCGGACTACTTACTTTCCTGATTGGAAAACCGGGATGGCACATTGGTGCCAGCGGATTAATTTACGGACTTGCCTTCTTTCTCTTTTTCAGTGGTATTCTCCGCAAATATGTTCCACTCATTGCCATCTCTCTACTCGTTACCTTTTTATATGGAGGGATTATATGGCATATGTTTCCTTATTTCTCCCCCACCAATATGTCGTGGGAAGGACATCTTAGCGGAGGAATTATGGGAACACTCTGTGCTTTCGTTTTCGTAAATCACGGACCGCAACGCCCGGAACCTTTTGCGGACGAAATGGAAGAGGAAGAAAATACAGAAGAAGAAACAACAGCAGCAGAAGAAGAAGAAACGTTATAAATGCCAACTCGTGCCACCACATTGGCACACTTGTGACATCAAAGTGGCACGATTGCGACAAAGACATGTCACAGTTGTGCCAACACGATGGCACATTCGATACAATAGCTTTCAATTTAATAAGAAAATCAAGACCGATGCAACGCCTCAATCAATAACGTTATATTGGCTGTAAACAACCTCACAGAAATAGCTAATAAGATGATACCAAAGAATTTACGAATAATATAGATGCCTCCTTTTCCCAGGAAACGTTCTACACGACCGGTCATACTCACTACAAAGTAAACCCAGATCATATTCAAGACTAAAGCTATAATGATATTAACACTGGCATATTCTGCCCGAAGAGAAAGCAAAGTGGTGAAAGCTCCGGCACCTGCCAACAGAGGAAAGACAAGCGGCACCAAAGTTGCTTCTTTGATAGGACCCTGGTTCTTGAAAATCTCAATATCCAGAATCATCTCCAAAGACATAAGGAAAATGACAAATGCACCGGCTACTGCAAACGATTCAATATCTACATGAAAGAGTTTCAGCATCATATCTCCCGCATAGAAAAATCCGATCAGCAAAGCAAAAGAGATGACAGTAGCTTTCATTGCATTCACATCTTTCCCTTTTTCTTTCAGGTTAATTATAATAGGTATAGAGCCGATAATATCTATCACGGCAAAAAGTACGATAAACGCACTAATCATCTGCTGCCAATTGAAGCCTGCGAACATAATTCCCTCCTTTTTTTCTGCAAATATACTCTATTTTTATGCATTCAAACAATAAAAAAAACAAAAAGAACGGTCAGATGTTGACAGCAGTATTGTATTATGAGTAAATTTGTACGATTAACAAGAGATTACAACATATGGAAACAATGTTCGACACTTTGCTCCAATTGCCTTTATTTCAAGGTCTTTGTCATGAAGATTTCACAAGTATTCTGGATAAGGTCAAGCTACACTTTATCAAGCATAAAGTGGGAGAAACTATCATAGAGAGTGGTAGTCCGTGTAAACAACTCTGCTTCCTATTAAAAGGAGAGGTTTCTATCGTCACAAGTTCCAAAGAAAATATATACACCGTCATCGAACAGATGGAAGCACCTTATCTGCTGGAACCACAGTCGTTGTTTGGCATGAATACCCATTACACTTCTGCTTATGTGGCACATACGGAAGCGCATACCGTCAGTATCAGCAAAGCATTCGTACTTAGCGACCTGTTCAAATATGAAATATTCCGGCTGAACTATATGAACATCGTAAGTAACCGGGCACAAAATCTTTACTCACGTTTATGGGAAGAGCCGACACAGGATTTAAGAGAGAAAATCATTCGCTTTTTCCTGTTACATTGTGAAAAGGCGCAGGGAGAAAAGATATTCAAAGTAAAAATGGACGACCTTGCCCGTTACTTAGATGATACCCGGTTGAATACATCGAAAGCACTCAACGAGCTACAAGACAAAGGATTATTAGAGTTACGCCGGAAAGAGATTCTTATTCCGGACGCACAAAAGCTGGTAAGCGAGTAGATACGGACTGAGCAATCAAAAAAAAACTATCCATCATAAAAATAGCCTCAACGGAAATTCCTGTTGAGGCTACTTTTATGATGGATAATGTTATTATTCCCATTCAATGGTTGCTGGCGGCTTGGAACTGATATCATAGGTTACACGGTTCACTCCTTTCACCTTATTAATAATATCATTCGATACCTTACCCATAAATTCATAAGGTAAATGTGCCCAGTCGGCTGTCATAGCATCTGTAGATGTCACAGCACGCAAAGCAACCGCTCTTTCATAAGTACGTTCATCTCCCATTACGCCCACAGACTGTACCGGCAACAAGATAACTCCTGCCTGCCATACTTTATCATACAATCCCCAGTCACGCAATCCCTGGATGAAGATATCGTCAGCATCCTGCAGAATACGTACTTTTTCAGGAGTAATATCTCCCAAAATACGCACTGCCAATCCCGGTCCCGGGAACGGATGACGAGTAATCAGATGCTCCGGCATACCCAGCTCACGACCTACCCGGCGCACTTCATCCTTAAATAACAAACGAAGCGGTTCACACAACTTCAGATTCATCTTTTCAGGAAGACCGCCTACATTATGATGGCTCTTTATCACTGTACCCGTAATAGACAATGACTCAATACAATCCGGATAAATGGTACCCTGCGCCAGCCATTTCACGTCTTTTATCTTGTGAGCCTCCACATCAAATACATCGATGAAGCCCTTACCTATAATCTTACGCTTACTTTCCGGTTCAGCCACACCAGCCAGTTCTGCGAAGAACTTTGCGCTGGCATCAACACCAATCACATTCAGACCGAGACACTCGTAATCCTTCATCACATTCTTGAACTCATTCTTACGTAGCATACCGTGATCTACAAAGATACAAGTCAAGTTCTTACCGATAGCCTTGTTTAACAACACTGCTGCAACTGAAGAATCAACTCCGCCACTCAAACCGAGAACGACTTTATCATCCCCCAACTGCGCTTTCAGCTCGGCAACCGTACTTTCAATGAAAGAAGCCGGCGACCAGTCTTGTTTGCAACCGCAAACATCTACCACAAAGTTCTTCAGGATTTGAGTTCCGTCTTCACTATGGAATACTTCCGGATGGAATTGAACACCCCACACTTGCTCACCTTCTACCTGATAAGCAGCAATCTCGACTTTATCTGTTGAAGCTATTTTCTTGAAATTATCAGGAATAGCAGTAATCGTATCTCCATGACTCATCCATACCTGCGATCCATCACGTACACCTTTAAATAGCACATTATCTTTGCAGAAAGAAGTCAAGTGAGCACGTCCATATTCGCGTGTTCCGGCTGGTTCCACTTTTCCGCCATTGGTGTATGACATAAATTGTGCACCATAACAAATACCCAATATCGGATATTTACCACGAATTTCACTCAAATCTACTTTGAAAGCATCTTTATCGTAAACCGAGAAAGGACTTCCGGAGAGAATGACTCCTTTAATAGTAGGGTCTTCTTTAGGAAATTTGTTATAAGGAACAATTTCACAATACGTATCCAATTCACGTACACGACGGCCTATAAGCTGTGTTGTCTGCGAACCGAAATCAAGAATTATTATTTTTTCCTGCATATCAATGGTTGGATTTTGAATAAATTGAGTTGCAAAAGTAGAAAAAAGTACGCAATCTATATTAATAATGAAGAGAAAAATAAAGGAGATTCACAAGTTTATACTTGGAATCTCCTTTATTTTAATTAGAATCAACTATTCTTTTCTTTCAGCAAATCGCGTATCTCCGTCAACAAGACTTCTTCCTTCGTTGGTGCAGGAGGAGCCGGAGGAGTAGCTGGCACTTCTGCCTGTTTTTTAGTTGTCAGTTTCGTAATCAACCGTATAAATAAGAATATAGCAAAAGCAATAATCAGAAAATCAAAGGTGGCTTGCAGAAACTGACCATAATCCAATGTCACAGCCGGAGCTATCTCCTTACCGTCAGCACCGATCTCCGCCGCTTTCATCACCCATTTCAAATCCGTAAAGTTCACACCGCCAACCAGTAAACCAATCGGAGGCATAATAACATTAGCAACCAATGATGATACGATTTTTCCAAACGCACCACCAATAACTACACCGACAGCCATGTCTATGACGTTACCTTTCATAGCAAACGCCTTAAAGTCCTGTAAAAATGTGCTCTTTCCCATCTTTTTTCAATATTTAATGTGAATTTAATATGCGAATATAAAAACATTTTTGTAATTTTGCACCGCATTTGAAAATAAAACAAGTGCGCAGGTCGAGAGATATTTGAACAAATATTATAAAACCCTTAAAAGTTTAAACAAAATGATTAAAGTAGGTATTAATGGATT
>ERZ1027150.2057-NODE-2057-length-11205-cov-5.820717_pt1 | contig 11205 bp, 9 predicted proteins | sample MGYA00519276_ERZ1027150 | MGnify/ENA primary metagenome ERZ1027150 (study PRJEB26926, sample SAMN06164860) | human gut metagenome | biome: ENVO:00009003; feature: ENVO:2100002; material: ENVO:00002003 | host: Homo sapiens | place: USA | collected 2012 ... | reverse complement strand
GAGATTAGCTGCAGTCTCGTGGGCTCGGAGATGTGTATAAGAGACAGTATCCATAATGATATCCGGCAGCTGTGCATCCATCATCACGAGATTCAGGCGCTCGTTGTAATTGTCCTGCGGGGGGTTATCAAATTCAAAATCCATATTGAATTTTTCGCCCAGGACCTTCCAGACATCCATCTGCTCGGCAGCAACCTCGTTTGCGGCCTTGGATTTCAGGATGCGCACGGTGATGCGCTCGTTGGAAGCAGCTGCTCCGGAACCGGCAGCAGAAGAAGCAGTCGTAGAGGAAGAGCTGCCACAGCCCTCCAGAACACCCAATGCCAGAGAAGCAACCATAGCGCTGCATACGGCGCGTCTGCTGATTTTTCTTTCTTTCATAAAATCTTTTCCTCCTTGATTTATGGAATGGGACGGGGAAGATCCCCGTGCTTCCATAACCTCCGTTCAGCTCGTACGCTGCCGACCAGTGGTTTTTCCTTACTCAGAAGCATAGCATGTTCTTTTTGAAATTGCAACATTTTTTGATACAAAACGCACAAAAGATTTTCTCATTTTTGAGCGTGATTGTTGCACAATATCCACAAAGATGCGATTATTCTTCCTTTCGTCATGGTGCGGGATGAAATGTCATGCTCCTTCACCTTGACGATTCTGGCACAAAAAGATATGCTGAAAACAAAATTGGAATCGGAGATCCATTCAAAAGAAAGGAAGAGAGAAACTATGAGTAAGCAAATCACAGCCATCATCGTGGGCGCGGGCCATCGGGCGATCCTGTACAGCCTGTATGCGCTGGAACACCCGGACGAGCTGAAGATCGTGGGCGTAGCAGATCCGGATCCGATCCGGCGGAAAAAGGTTGCGGAGATGCATGGCTTCGGGGAGGAGATGTGCTTCAAGAACGCTGAGGAGCTGGCAGAAAGGCCCAAGCTGGCAGACGCGGTGATCAATGGAACCATGGACCGCCAGCATGTGCCCACTGCGGTTCCGCTCCTGCGCGCAGGATATGATATGCTGCTGGAAAAGCCCTTCGCGATCAGCGAGGAGGAAGTAAACTATTTATATAAGGTTGTAAAAGAGACCGGGCGGAAGGTGATGATCTGCCATGTTCTGCGGTATGCGCCCTTCTATGTCGCAATCAAGCAGAGACTGCTGAGCGGGGAGATCGGTGACATTATCAATATTCAGGCCACAGAACATGTCAGCTACCATCATCTGGCCGTCTCCTTTGTGCGCGGCAAATGGGGCAACGAGGAAAAATGCGGGGCTCCGATGCTGCTGGCAAAGTGCTGCCATGACATGGATCTCATTATGTGGCTGAAGAGCGGCGTTTCGCCCAAACAGATCGCTAGCTTTGGAAGTGACTTCCAGTTTGATCCTGCCAAAAAGCCCGCAGGGGCAGGCAAGCGCTGCCTGGTGGATTGTCAGTGTGAGGAGACTTGTCTGTACTCTGCCAAAAAGCATTATCTGGATCACCCGGATCGGTGGGCGTTCTATGTATGGGACTGCCTGGAGAATATTGAGGAGCCGACGCTGGAGGACAAGCGCAAGTCGCTGATGACAGACAATATCCATGGACGCTGTGTGTGGGATTGTGAACATACGGTGGTGGATCATCAATCGGTGCTGATGAATTTTGCGGATGGTGCAACTGCGACCCTGAACATGATCGGCGGCGCAGCGAAGCCGGAGCGCAATATCCACATCATTGGTACGAAGGGTGAGATCAAGGGTGTGTTTGACGATTCGGTTTTCACTGTGCGCACCATAGATACCGCCAGCGAGAAGGGCTGGAACGAGGAAGTGGTAGACCTGAAGATCGGTGGAGATAAGAGCGGCATGACAGGCTCTCATGGCGGCGGCGACCTGCGGCTGGTGGAGGACTTTGTTCATGTGCTTCAGGGGGAGGAGCCTTCCATCTCCTGCACAACGATCAAAGATTCGATCAATGGGCATCTGGGGGTCTTCTGCGCAGAGCGTGCTCGCAAGGAGAGCGCCGTCATAACGATGCCGGACATCAGATAATGCAGTGCTGACATAGAAAACGTCCCCGTGCAGTTTTGATATCCTGCACGGGGACGTTTTGTGATCTTTTTATTTTCTCATTTCCGCATTCACCCATTCCCGCACGCGGTCAGGCCGGTTGGTGACGATGCAGTCAGGGCCAAGGGGCAGCAGGGAACGGACAGCGTCCTGGGTGTCCACGGTCCAGAACGCGGCCTGGATGCCCATGGCGTGAAGCTGGTTCACAAGCTCGGGGTTGGAATAGGCGGTGTGGTACTCGCAGCTGACGATATCCACGGGGAAATCCAGCGTTTTGATGTAGGCGGCCACATCCGCCTGCTCCTCCAGATGGCCGATGACCTGCTCCACGGTCTCGCCGGGGAAGTTGGCGCGGAGCATATCGACCTTGTCGGCCACAGTGCGGTAGATGAGATTGTTCCGCAGGTCGATGCAGTTTTCCTCGCTGAAGGGCTCATCCATGCTGTTCACAAGGCCCAGATCCTTCCACACCACCGGCGGAGGCAGCACCATGCTGAGGAAAGCGCCGTAGGTCAGCGCGCCTACCTTCAGCTCGGGCATCAGCTGCTTTGCCTGCCGCAGCTGGGAGTGGTGGAAGGAGATGAGGGTGAGCCGGTCGGTGAGCCCGGCGGCGCGGACCGCATCCAGCACCCGGGGCACAAAGTCGGGGTCGTCCTGCAGTGGGCTTTTCAGTTCCAGCTGCACCTGCGTGCCCTCCATGTCGGCGCAGAGCTCCAGCGCTTCCTGCAGCGTGGCGATCCTCTCGTTGGCGTAGATGGCATCTTTCCAGCTGCCAAAATCCAGGGTCTTCAGCTCGCCCATGGTCAGGTCGTAGATCTGGCCGGAGATGTCGGTGTGCATGTCCACCATATAGTCGTGGTGGATGACCAGCTCGTTGTCGTAGGTCTTCTGTACATCCATTTCCACGCCGTCCGCGCCAATCTCCATCGCCTTGCGGAAGGCGACCAGCGTGTTCTCAGGGGCCAGATAGGATGCACCGCGGTGCGCAATGATTTGGGGTGTCGTCATCTTGTGCTGTGATTCCTTTCCTTACAGTTGGCTCAGGCCAGATCTTCGCCGTCGGAGGCGATGACCTTTTTATACCAGTAGAAGCTGTCCTTCCGGCTGCGGGCCAGCGTGCCCTTGCCTTCGTTGTCCTTGTCTACATAGATGAAGCCGTACCGCTTCTTCATCTCGCCGGTGGAAGCACTGACCAAGTCGATGGGCCCCCAGGTGGTGTAGCCCAGCAGGGGCAGGCCGTCCTCGTTGATGGCCTTTTCCATCTGCTCGATGTGGGCCCGCAGGTAGTCGATGCGGTAGGTGTCGTGGATAGAACCATCTGCTTCCACCTTGTCCACCGCACCCAGACCGTTCTCCACGATGAAGAGCGGTTTCTGGTAGCGGTCATACAGGCTGTTCATGGTGATGCGCAGGCCCACCGGGTCGATGGCCCAGCCCCAATCGCTGGCCTTGAGGTAGGGGTTCCTGACGGCATCCATGATGGCATTGCCGCTGGCCTTGTTCATCAGTTCGGGGTCCACAGTGGTGCAGCGGCTGGAATAGTAGCTGAAGGAGATGAAGTCCACAGTGCCCTCTTTCAGCAGCTGCTCGTCGCCCGGCTCCATCTGCAGGGTGATGCCTGCACGTTCCATCCGCTTTTTGGCCCAGACAGGGTATTCGCCGCGGGACTGGACATCAATGAAGAAGTAGTTGTCGCGGTCAGCCTCGGCAGCAGCCTGCACATCGGCAGGGGCGCAGGTGCGGGGGTAGAACTGACCGGCGGCCAGCATACAGCCCACCATGGCATCGGGCATGATGGCATGGGCCAGCTTGACGGCCTTTGCGCTGGCCACCAGCTCGTGGTGAGCGGCCTGATACTTGACCTGCTGCATGTTCTCGCCGGGCGCAAAGAGCAGACCGGCTCCCATAAAGGGCATGTGGAGCAGCATGTTGATCTCGTTGAAGGTCAGCCAGTACTTGACCTTGCCCCGGAAGCGCTGGAACAGCACCTCACAGTAGTGAGCGTAGGCATCCACCATCCGGCGGTCTTTCCAGCCGCCGTACTTTTTGATCAGGGCAATGGGGGTATCAAAGTGGCACAGGGTCACCAGCGGCTCAATGCCGTACTTGTGGCACTCATCAAAGAGCTCCTCATAGAAGCGCAGGCCCTCTTCGTTGGGCTGCGCGTCATCGCCGTTGGGCAGGATGCGGGTCCAGGCAATGGACAGGCGGTAGCAGCGGAAGCCCATCTCGGCAAAGAGCTTGATGTCCTCCTTGAAGTGGTGGTACATGTCAATGGCTTCGTGGGAGGGGTAGAAGTGCTCGGCATCGCAGTCCAGCATCTTCAGCTGGCCCAGCGCTACGGGGAAGCGGTCGGGGCCAAAGGGCACCACGTCCACGCTGGACAGGCCGCGCCCGCCCTCGTTGTAAGCGCCCTCGCACTGGTTGGCGGCAGTGGCACCGCCCCACAAAAAGTCTTTCGGGAATTTGCCCATAGGTCTTACCTCCTGATGCAGTTGAATTCTGATGATTCAATGATACCATGTTCTGAGCCGCTGTCAACCGGGAAAGTACGACTTTAGCCGTCAATTCGACGAAAAATGTTGCTGATTTTTGACACTTTTCACGAAGAAATCGAAAATTGCGGGCAATTTTCCTTGGAATCTGTTTCTTCCAAACGGACAGTAAGTGTGATAGACTGAATAGGTAAACGGAAAACGGCTCACCCTGCCCTCCATTGCTTTGCAATGCCGGAGCGGGCGAGGACGTTGATGAAAGAGCTATCAGGAAAAATGGAGTGTTTGCTATGACTGAATTCAAGCCCATCAAGGAAGGCAAAGTCCGCGAGATCTATGACAATGGCGACAGCCTCATTATGGTTGCCACCGATCGTATCTCTGCATTTGATGTGATCCTGAAAAATAAAGTGACCAACAAGGGCAAGGTGCTGACCCAGATGAGCAGATTCTGGTTCGACTACACCAAGGATGTTCTGCCCAACCACATGCTGAGCGTGGATACCGCCGATATGCCCGAGTTCTTCCGCACGCCTGCCTTTGAGGGCCGGAGCATGAAGTGCCGCAAGCTGACCATGCTGCCCATCGAGTGCATCGTGCGCGGCTACATCACCGGCAGCGGCTGGGCCAGCTACCAGCAGAACGGCACCGTCTGCGGCATCCGCCTGCCCGAGGGCCTGCAGGAATCCCAGCAGCTGCCCGAGCCCATCTACACTCCTTCCACCAAGGCTGAGATCGGCGACCACGATGAGAACATCAGCTACGAAAAGAGCATTGAGGTGCTGGAAAAGCAGTTCCCCGGCCATGGCGAGGACTACGCCACCAAGCTGCGGGACTACACCATTGCCCTGTACAAGAAGTGCGCCGCGTATGCCCTGAGCCGCGGCATCATCATTGCTGACACCAAGTTCGAGTTTGGTCTGGATGAGAACGGCAACGTGGTGCTGGGCGATGAGATGCTCACCCCCGATTCCAGCCGCTTCTGGCCGCTGGAGGGTTATGAGGCCGGCCACGGTCAGCCCTCTTTCGATAAGCAGTTCGTCCGCAACTGGCTCAAGGCCAATCCCGACAGCAACTACGATCTGCCTCAGGATGTCATCGACAAGACCATTGCCAAGTACGAGGAGGCTTATGAGCTCCTGACCGGCAAGAAGCTGTAAACACTCTGATCTTCTTTCTCCCCCCTTTGCTGTATAACGGCAGGGGGGATTTTTTGTGTCAACGGCTTCCCCCGGAGGAACGGCGGGGTGTTCCACAAAAAATCCCCCCGCCCATGAACAGATGGGGCGAGGGGAAAGCTAAGGGTTGGCAGTGTTACAGGATGCGCACCCGGATGACAGCAGGGATGGCGGCCAGCTTCTCAGCCAGCCTGCCGTCCACGGCACCGGTCGCGTCCAGCATGGTGTAAGCCATGTTCTTTTTGCTCTTGTTCACCATGTTTTCAATGTTCAGGCCCGCTTCGGTGGTCAGGGCGGTGATCTGGCTGATCATGCCGGGCTCGTTCTTGTGGATGATGCAGATGCGCTTGCCGCCTGCACGGGGCTGATGCACCTCGGGCATGTTCACCGAGTGGGTGATGTTGCCGTTCTTGAGGTAATCGCTGATCTCCTGCGCGGCCATTGCGGCACAGTTGTCCTCGGCTTCCGGCGTGGAAGCACCCAGATGCGGGGTGCAGACGATGCCGGGCTTGCCCAGAATGGCCTCAGTGGGGAAGTCGGTCATGTAGCCGGAGACCCTGCCCGTCTCCATGGCCTCCAGTAGGGCTTCGGTGTTCACCAGCTCACCGCGGGCGTAGTTCAGGATCTTCACGCCGTCCTTGCACAGGGCCAGGGTCTGGGCGTTGATGGTATCCTTGGTGGTGGGCAGGTAGGGAACATGGATGGTGATGTAGTCGCACAGAGGGAGCATGTCGTTCAGGTTCACGCAGTGGTGTACCTGGCTGGACAGGTTCCAGGCGGCATCAATGGAGATGTAGGGATCGTAGCCGTAGACCTCCATGCCCAGCTCAATGGCGCAGTTGGCCACCCGGGAACCGATGGCACCCAGACCGATGACACCCAGCGTCTTGCCCTTGATCTCGTTGCCCACGAACTTTTTCTTGCCCTTTTCCACGGTCTTGGCCATGGCGGGGTCGCCGGTCAGGCCCTGGCACCACTGGGCGGCGGCGGCCACATTGCGGCTGCCTGCGATCAGCATCCCAATGACCAGCTCAGCCACGGCGTTGGCGTTGGCACCGGGGGTATTGAACACCACGATGCCCTGCTCCGAGCAGCGATCCAGCGGGATATTGTTCACACCGGCACCGGCACGGGCAATGGCCAGCAGGTTGTCGTTGAAGGTGGTGTTCAGCAGGTCGGCACTGCGCACCAGAATGCCATCGGGGGCATCGGTGCCCACCGAAACATCAAACAGGTTCTTGTTCAGCTTTGCCAGGCCCACCGGGCTGATGGCGTTCAGGGTCTTGATCGTAAACATACTTTCCTATCTCCTATACACAAATCAGGCATTTGCCTTGCGGAATTTCTCCATGAAGTCCACCAGCTTCTCTACACCTTCGGTGGGCATTGCATTATAAATGGAAGCGCGCATACCGCCCACCAGACGGTGGCCCTTCAGGTTGACAAAACCGGCTTCGGCGGCTTCGGCGCAGAACTTCTTGTCCATGTCAGGGTCAGGGCTGGTAAAGGTGACATTCATCGTGCTGCGGTAGCGGTGCTCCACAGGGTTGTGGAAGAACTCCTGACCGTCCAGATAATCGTACAGGATCCTGGCCTTGGCTTCGTTGATCTTCTGCATATTCTCCAGGCCGCCGATGTCGTTTTCCAGATACTTGAGCACCAGACCGGTCATGTAGATGCACCAGCAGGGGGGCGTGTTGTACATGCTGTCCTTGGCCAGCAGGGTGGTGTAGTTCATCATGGTGGGCACGGTGTCGGCGGCGTGGCCCAGCAGGTCGTCCCGGACAATGGCAATGGCCATGCCGGCGGGGGCTACGTTCTTCTGCACGCCAAAGTAGATGCAGCCATACTTGCTCACGTCCACAGGTTTGGAGAGGATCATCGAGCTCATGTCCGCCACCAGCGGCACACCCTCCACCTGAGGTACCTCAACGTACTGGGTGCCGAAGATGGTGTTGTTCTGGCAGATGTGGATGTAGCTTGCGTCCTTGTCGTAGTCGATGGCGTTGACATCGGGGATGTAGGTGAAGTTCTTGTCCTTGCTGGAAGCAACGATCTTCACCTCGCCGAACTTGGTGGCCTCCTTGGCAGCCAGGTTCGAGAAATTGCCGGTGACCAGATAATCGGCCTTGCCTGTGGTCATAAAGTTCAGGGGCACCATGGCAAACTGCTGGGTGGCACCGCCCTGGAAGAAACCGACCTTGTAGTTGTCAGGGATGTTCATCACCCGGCGCAGGGTGGCTTCGGTCTCAGTGATGATGGCATCGAACCACTTGCTGCGGTGGCTCATTTCCATCACGCTCTGGCCGGAATCGCCGTATTCCAGCAGCTCTGCCTGTGCCTGACGAAGTACCTTTTCCGGTAACATGCTGGGGCCTGCGCTGAAGTTGTATACTCGTGCCATATGGAACTCTCCCTTTCCTATCCATACCGCCGCTCTCATCTGCGGCAGGTGTGTGCTTGATTTGTCCGTAGTATACCGATTCCGGGGGTGCAAAAACAAGAGCATCTTTGCACAAAGATGGGACTGCTCTGCCTGCCTTGAACGCACAAAACACACAACTGTCCTTGAATAAAGAACACTTTTTAAGACGAATGTAAAAATATGCTGGTTTTACCGCATGGCTCCTTGCTTTTCTCTCTTGCCTGATCGAGGGGAATATGCTATAATCAAACCATAGTAAGACAAATGTAAAAGTAAAAAATCGGAGGTGAAACCGGTGTACGGACTTTCAGACAGACTGAAACCACTCTCTGCCGCCGAGGAGCAGGTGCTGCTGGCGGTCTGGGACTGCCCCGCCCCGGCCACCCGGCGGGATATCAGCGAAAAGCTGACCGCCACCGGCTGGGCTCCGGCCACGGTGCTCAACTTTTTGTACCGTCTGGAGGAAAAGGGCTGGGTCAAGGGCGGCAAGGCGGGGAGCCAGAACACCTATCTGCCCACGGTCACCCGCCGGGCCTACTGCGTTGCGGCCATGCGCCAGCGGATGGACACCCTGTTCGGCGGCAGCCTGCCCGAAGCGGTCCGCGCTCTTGCCAGCGAGAGCGGCGCTTCCCAAAGCCAGCTGGAACAGGCCATCCGGGTGCTGGAGGAGCAGCATCAGGAGGCAGAAGAATACGACCTGTACGATCCCTATGGGTAACGGAAAAACGAAAAAGCTCCCATTACGGGAGCTTTTTCGTTGCATTCGGTCGAAAGATGTGTTAAAATCAAATGCGAAAAGGTACTGCACATAACGGCAGGCGGGGAGCCCACACTTCCGGAAGGAGGTGAGAGCAATGCCTATTACTTTGACGTTCCATATTTTTGGACTGGTATTTACCATCAAGGTGAAAAGCGAAAACCGCCACCCTGGCCGGTGACGGTTTTCTAGTTAAACCTCAAACCTAAAAGGGCTGACCGCTTGTCGCAGTGCCTTTTCTATTTGTAGTATAGTGATTTTTTCTTGTTTTGTCAAGAGGCGGAAGGATATACGATGGAGTGCAGATTGAAAGCAAAAAAATGCGGCGGTTGTCCAATGCTGGGGCTGGATTATGCCGAGCAGCTGAAACAGAAAGAGGCCGCTGTCCGTAAGCTGGTGGGAAAATACGGCCCGGTGGCTCCCATCCGGGGCGCGGAAAACCCCTGCCATTACCGCAATAAGGTGATCTCTACCTTTGCAGCGGGCCCCGGCGGGAAACTGGTGTCCGGCATCTATGCGGCAGGCACGCATAAAGTGCTGCCCGTGGAAAGCTGCCTGCTGCAGGACGAAGTGCTGGACACCGTGATGCAGGCGGTGCGGGCGGCGGCCAGCGCCTGCCGCTACCAGCCTTACAATGAGGACAAGGGCACCGGCCTGCTCCGCCACTGCCTGCTGCGGCGCGGCGTGGTGTCCGGGCAGGTGATGGTGGTATTGGTGACAGCCCAGCCGGTTCTGCCCGGGGCAAAAAACTTTGTCCGCGCCCTGCTGGCCGAAGCCGAAAAGCGCCATGTCCCCGTGACCACTGTGGTGCAGAACTACAACCCCCGCCGCACCAGCGTGGTGCTGGGCGAAGAGGAAAAGGTGCTCTACGGCAAGGGCTTCATTCTGGATACCCTCTGCGGCAAGACCTATGCCCTGAGCCCCCGGAGCTTCTACCAGATCAACCATGACCAGACCGAGGTGCTGTATGGTCTGGCTGTGGAAGCCGCCCGCCTGACCGGCAAAGAGGTGGTGCTGGATGCCTACTGCGGCATTGGTACCATCGGTCTGACCGCCAGCGGCAGGGCAAAGCAGGTGGTGGGCGTGGAGTTGAACCGGGATGCAGTCCGGGATGCCATCGGCAACGCAAGGCACAACGATGTGAAAAACGCCCGCTTCTTTGCCGCCGATGCCACCCAGTGGATCACAGAAGCGGCGGCCGCCGGGCAGAGAGCAGATGTCATTTTCATGGACCCGCCCCGCGAAGGCTCCACCCCCCAGTTCATCGAGAGCGTGGCCCGCATGGCCCCCAAACGGGTGGTCTATGTCAGCTGCAACCCCGAGACCATGGCCCGCGATCTTGCCCTCCTGACCGCCAAAGGCTACCGCGCCGAGGGCTTTACCCCTGTTGATCTCTTCCCCCAGACCGCCCATTGTGAGGTGGTCGGCGCGCTGACCAGATCACAGAAGTCCAAAGGGTGAAACAAGCCACAATGAATGGATATTTTTATGTATTAACGGCCATTGACCTTTTTGTGCTGAGCTTCATGTGCATCCTCACAAAGCTCAGCGAGTCCCTGAACAAAAAGCAGAAGCAGGGATTTTTCCTTGCTTTTGCGCTGATCGCGGCGATCTCGGTGCTGGCGGTGGTGACACTGGCGGTCTGCTCCTTGGGCACGGCGGTGAAGGTGACAGGGAGGGTTCCGGTCTCCGGGTTCAGGTCGCCGTAATGCCAGTCATAGTTGGCCAGCAGGGAGGACTGGGTGTGGAGAGCGTCCTCCATCTGGTGAGGGAGGGCCTGCAGGGCGGCGTCCATCGCGGAGAGCTGTTCTGCCTGGGACAGAGTGGTGTCCTTCAGCTGACTCTTCAGCTGGAGGACCTGCCACAGACAGAGGGCAGCCAGGACGCAGGCCGCAGCGGCAAGGATAAGAGGGAGAAAACGGGGCGGATGAAGTGGTTTCATGGGGCATCCTCCTATTTATGTGTCGCGGGGCTTTAGGGACTTTATTTTTTATTCTACTATACCTGCCCTGGAATGGCAAGGGAAAGGGAGGTTTGCCGGAAGAGCGGACCTGTGATACAATGGGGAAAATGCAGCGGGAGGAGAATACCATGGCAACCAATGCAACGGTCCGGGGCCGCTTTGCCCCCAGCCCCAGCGGGAGAATGCACCTGGGGAATCTGTTTGCCGCCCTGCTGGCCTGGCTGGATGTGCGGCACCTGGGGGGAGAACTGCTCCTGCGGATGGAGGACTTAGACCCAGACCGGTGCCGGCCGGAATATTTATCCCAACTGGCCGACGACCTAATCTGGCTGGGACTGGAC
>ERZ1027150.2056-NODE-2056-length-11206-cov-6.158820_pt1 | contig 11206 bp, 12 predicted proteins | sample MGYA00519276_ERZ1027150 | MGnify/ENA primary metagenome ERZ1027150 (study PRJEB26926, sample SAMN06164860) | human gut metagenome | biome: ENVO:00009003; feature: ENVO:2100002; material: ENVO:00002003 | host: Homo sapiens | place: USA | collected 2012 ... | reverse complement strand
CGTTCGGTGCGATAACGGACAAGTCATATATGCTCGACGTTATTGATATTATAAATAAGAATTCTTGAAATCAAGCAGAGCGTGTTTAAAAATAACGACGAGCAGGCGGACAAGCTGCGCCGCGAGCTCAAAGAGAAGGGCGTATTCCTGCTCAACCTCATGTCCTCGCCCGGAGCCGGCAAGACAACGACCCTCAAGGCAACTATCGCCGCGCTGAAAGACAAAGTCAAGATAGGCGTTATGGAAGCGGATATCGACAGTGATGTTGACGCGAAGAGAATTGCCGAGACGGGAGTCAAGGCAATTCAGCTGCACACCGGCGGAATGTGCCACCTCGACGCGGAGATGACAAGGCAGGACCTTGACGGACTTGAGACCGGCGATGTTGAACTCGCAATACTCGAGAATGTCGGCAACCTCGTCTGCCCCGCAGAGTTCGACACGGGAGCCGTTAAAAATGCGATGATTCTCTCCGTGCCCGAGGGCGACGACAAGCCGCTCAAGTATCCTCTGATGTTCTCCATATGCGATGTTGTTATCATCAATAAAATTGATGTCCTTCCCTATTTCGACTTTGATGTCGAGAAGTGCAAGGAATATATAAAGCGCCGCAACCCGAACGCCAAGGTATTCATGATCTGCGCCAAGACCGGCGAAGGTGTTGACGAATGGGCGAACTGGCTTCTCAGCGAAGTCAAGAACTGGAGAGACGAGAAGTAAAAGATATAAAAATAAAGGCAATCGAGCAGTAAGATTTAAGTCTTACTGCTCGGTTTATTAATTGCTGGAATGTCTGGTCAGAGAGTTTATCAATGACTTTTCTTTGCTTTTATCACGCCTTTGACGGTCTCGAATGCGTGGAGCGAGCCGACAAGCGGATGGTAGAGCATGATACGCGGACCGGAGTAGCGCATGACGGCTCTTATCTTTTCGCGCATGGCGGGCTTATAGCAATGGCACGGGCACTGGGAGCAGAAATTCTTTTCATTCCCCCAACGGCAGTGGTCGAGCCTGTAAAGCGCATAGTCGCACAGCTCCCGGCACTCGGGGCAAAGTTCTCCCCTTTTTTTCTTATGCACGCCGTGACAGTAGATTTTCACCATCTCCGGCAGCATCTCTTTTTCGCGGGTTATTCTGTCTTTTGTCTCTTTCTTGCTCATGATAATCTGCCTCTGTAAACCGTATAAGCCTTGTCGGCTATTCTCGAAGTTGATTTTCTGTGGGAGACGAGCACTATGCTCTTGCCCTTCTTTGCCTCGTTTATCGAGCGCAGGATATGACCCTCGTTGAGGCTGTCAAGGTTACTCGTAGGCTCGTCAAGCATAATCATCGGCGCATCGCTGAGGAACGCCCTGGCGAGACCTATTCTCTGCTTCTCGCCGTCGGAGAGCAGATCTCCGAGCTCGCCGACATTTGTGTCATAGCCCTTGGGCAGAGTCATGATGAAATCATGGATAGAAGCTTTCTTCGCCGCTTCAACGACCTGCTCATGCGTGGCGTTGTAATCGGCTATTTTTATATTGGACTCTATCGAATCGTTGAAAAGCTGCGTCTCCTGACTGACAAGGCTCTGGTTGCTTCTGAGGCACGAGGTCTTTATATCTCTGATATCCTCGCCGCTCATCTTTATGCTGCCCTGCTGAACATCCCAGAAGCGCATCATGAGCTTGAGCGCGGTGGACTTGCCCGAACCGCTCGGGCCCGTGATACTGATTATCTTGTCCGGCTCGACAGTCATATTGAAGCCGTCAAGAATTTTTTCATCGCCGTAAGCAAATCCGACATCTTCGTTTTCCATGCCGTCGAAAGCAACTGTTTTTCCGTCTGTGTTTTCTTCAACCACTGGGGTCTCATCGAGTATGCCGAGAACTCTTTCGCCCGCCGCGAGAGTGTGGGTAAGATTGCCAGCAAGTCCCGAGAGCGCGGCGACGGGGCCGAACGAGCTCATCATCGAAACGGTAGAAACTATCATTCCGTCGAAACCGATAACGCCTTTTTGATAGAGGGCGATACCCGTGAGCAGCATTGCAACGGAGAAGAAGATTATTGCGATATCCGTAACGGCGCCCGTGTGTCCTTCTATCTTCTTGAGCTTATTTTGAAGCGAGTTCAGCTCGTCGGTCTTTTTGTCCATTTCTTCAAGGCGCTTGTCGGTGCTGTTATATCTTATCGACTCAAGCAGTCCGCGCATACTGTCGAGCACAAAGCCCGAGAGCGCGCCGGAGCCGTCTCTGTAGGTCATGCCTGCATTCTTGTTGACCCTCGAGGACACCAAAGGAATCACCGCGCCGACCGTTATATAGGCGGCGAGCGCAACGAACGAGAGCCAAATGCTGTAGCGCCCGATAAAAATAAGCATAATAAGGCAGGTCAGTATCGCAATGCAGGTCGGCGATATCGTGTGCGCATAGAACACTTCAAGCAGTTCGATGTCGCTCGTTATGACCGAGACAAGGTTGCCTTTGTCTTTACCCTCGAGCTTCGCGGGAGAAAGCCGGCGCATGGCTTTGAACACCTTGTCGCGGATAAGAGCCAAAAGCTTGAATGCTATATAATGGTTGCACGCCTGCTCGCCGTAGTGCAGAAATCCCCTGAGAACGGCAAAAATTATGATGCAGATACAGCCGGTCTTTATTGCGATTCCGCCGCTTATTTTTGCGGCGGTGAGCAGGGTCAGCGAACCCGCGACGGTTATCTGAATGGCGCAAAGGAATCCGAGCACGCCGAGCAAAACCGCAAGACACATAAAGCCGGAAAGCGGCTTGACGAGGACTATGAGTCTGCTCATTATACGCAGACCGCTCTGTTTTCTTTTCATACCGCTGCCGCCTCCTTTGAATATTTTTCAAGCTGAGCCTGAGTCGAATACATTGTATAATACTTGCCCTTTTCTTCCATGAGGTGCGAATGCGTGCCGCTCTCCGCGAGGCATCCGCCGTCGAGCAGAAGGATCATATCGGAGGTGACAACATTTTCGAGCCTGTGGGAAATGAGCAAAACCGTCTTTGTCTTTGCCATTTCGCGGATAACTTCCATGATGTCATTTTCGCTCTCGACATCGATGTTCGAAGTGACCTCATCGAAGATATACACAGGTGTGTCATGCAAAAGCGCGCGGGCTATCGCGAGGCGCTGACGCTGACCGCCGGAGAAGTTGCTTCCCTGCTGAGAGAGAGCCGTATCAAGCCCATCCTGCGAGGAGAGGAACTCCCAGAGATTCACTTTTTCGAGCGCGTCTATGAGTTCGTCGTCGGAAGCATTCGGGCAAGCCATGAGCAGATTGTCCCTAACCGTCCCGGCGAAGATATAGCTGTTGAAATTGACGGCGGTTATGTTATCCATGAGCGCTTTTTCGTCGATGTCTCTTATCTCAACGCCGTCTATCTTTATGCTCCCTTTGTAGCCTTTTGTTGTGCCGCAGATAAGAGAAGCTATTGTGCTCTTTCCGCAGCCGGACTCGCCGACGACGGACACAAGGCTGTTCTTCGGGATATCTGCCGAGATGCCGTTGAGCACGGTCTTTTCGCCATCATAAGAGAAGGTCACGTTTTCGAGCTTTATATCGCTATCGAAGTTCTCGGGAATCTGCGTTCCCTGCTCGTCTGCTGGAGTATCGAGGAGCTTAAAGAGCTTGTCACTCGCCGCCATACCGTTCATCGCAACATGGAAGAACGAGCCGAGCAGACGCAGGGGCAGGAAGAAATCCGCGGCAAGCATAATGATAAGAAACGCCTGCGGCAGTGTTATCGTTCCGTTTGCCGCCTGAAATACCGCGATAACAACGCCGACCGCGCTGCCCGCATATGCGACGATATCCATGACGCTGACGGAGTTCAATTGCATGGTGAGCACCTTCATAGTGATACGCCTGAACTCCTCCGCCTTTTCGTTCATCTCGACGTTCTTTCTCTCATCGGCCTGATATACCTTGAGGGTCGTGAGTCCCTGAATATTCTCAAGGAACGTGTCGCCGAGATTGACATATACTCCCCAGTATTTGCTCAGCAGCCGTTTTGCTATCTTCTGCACCGCGACTATCGAAAGCGGAATCAACGGCACGCAGACGAGAAGCACGAGCGAGGCTTTCAGGCTGACAAAAGCGAGCACCGCGAAAAGCGTTATCGGCGCAAGCATGGCAAAGAAGAACTGCGGCAGATATTTTCCGAAATAAAGCTCAAGCTGATCGACACCCTCGACAAAAACCTGGAGCACCTCGGAGGTTGAAACCTTCTCATGATACGACGCACCCATGCGGGTAAGCTTTTTGTACATCTTCCCGCGCAGGACTTTTTTCACCTGTGCCGACGCCAAAAAAGATGTCTTTGAGCTGCACACTCCGCAGATATAGCGTACCGCCATAACTGCGGCTATACCTGCGAGATAAGGCATAAGCACGCCGACCGACATTGTCGCGCCGTCGAGGATAAGCTCAAGAATATGTGAGAAAATAAACATCATCACGATATTCGCGCAAAGCCTTATCCACTGCGCGAGCACCGTAAGGGCAATGTACTTCTTGGAGGAAGGCACCTGCCCTATGAGTCTTGTTTTTATCATCTAATCACTCCCCAATGATTTTGAACTGTTTATTGAGATAGCTGTCGGCGAGATTTCTGTCCCCGTGTTCGGCTATTTTTCCGTTGCCCATTATGAGCGCCCTGTCTGCCATAGCGGCGGCGCACCTGCGGTCGTGAGTAACGGTGACGACCGTACAGCCGTTTTCGCGGTTCAACTTATTGACAGCCGAGACTATTCGCTCAAGATTATTATAATCCTGTCCAACAGTAGGCTCGTCGAGGAACAGCACTTCCGGCTCGCCCGCGCATATCGCAGCGAGACCCGCGCGGCGTTTCTGTCCCTCCGAAAGGGACTGCGGATGCCTATTTTCAAGCCCCGAGAGGCCGAACGCCTCGATCATCTCCCTTGCTTTCTGCTCCGATGATGCCCTGAAAGAGGCCTCGGCGAGCAGTGTCGGCATGAAGAGCTGATATGTTGGATTCTGATAGACAAAGCCGACCTTTTTGAACCACGCGGCGTTGGGCTTTCTTCGCCCCGGCTTTTGAACTATATTTTGTTCGAGCGTGCCTGATGTGAGCTTGTTGAGCCTTGCGAGAGTCCGCATGAGCGTAGTCTTGCCGCAGCCATTCGCACCGAGCAGAACAAGGCGTTCACCTTTATACACATCGATATCGAGCGAATCAAGGATATTTCTGCCGCCTGCGCTAAACACCAAACCACGCCCGCTTATAACCGGTGAGCCAGCAGTGTGTGCATTGTTCTCCGGCTCTATGACCCGTTCGGAACGGGTAACGGCATCTTTATCGGTGCTCACTATGACATTTTTATCTTTTATCCACATGACCTTGTTGACATACGGTCTGACAACATCGAGCCTGTGCTCAACGAGCAGCACGGCATATCCGCTTTTGGCAAGTGAGCGAAGCGCGCCGAGCAGGACATGCGCGCCCTCAACGTCAAGGTTTGCCAGCGGCTCATCAAGAATTATGATTTTCTGCTTCATCGCAAGCGTTGAAGCGGTAATCAGTCTCTGCTTCTGCCCGCCGGACATAGTCCGCGTCTTTGCGTCGGGCGATATTTTCATCATATTTGTGCTCGCCTCTATACGCCGATCTATTGTCTCGACCGGAATATCGAGGTTTTCGCACCCGAAAGCTATTTCGTCGCGGACGATATCATAGACTATCTGCTCGTCTGCATTCTGGAGCACCGTGCCTATAAGCCTTGCACGCTCGCTGACTCTGACGTCGGTAACATCCTCGGAATTTACATAAATTTTTCCCTCAAGCTTTCCCGGCGTTATAAACGGAATCATGCCGTTGATTATTGAGAGCAGAGTGCTCTTGCCCTCGCCTGATACGCCGGAGAGAAGCACAAAGTCCCCGTATTCGAGAGTAAAATTGACATTGTCAAATATTTTCTCTGAGCCGTTATATGAAAAGCTGATATTTTCAAGCCTCAACGCATCCACGCCGCCACCCCCAGACCCGCGCAGGAAATAATCACTGCGACGAGAAATATTATGTCGCGCGCACGAAGCTCGACCTTACCGTAGACGGTTGCGGGAGAATTATCGAGCGCGAACGCCCTTGTCTCAAGCGAAAGAGAAAGCGTATCGGAAATACCGATAATGCGCATGACAAGCGGAATGAAAAAAGCTCTGTAGAGGCAGTCAGGGCGATACCATTTGACATTCGCGCCGCGCACCCTCATCGCCTCCCATATGCGCCTTATCTCGGTGACAAGTATCGGGATGAAGCGGAGGGTGACCAGCATTCCGAGCGTTATTATCCGCGGACAATGCAGCTGATTCATGCAGCGCGTGAGATCCGCAGGCGGTATTGTTATCATCGGCACGGCGCATATCCCGAGCAGGAGTGCACGCACGACGGTCTGCCAAAAGGCGTCGAAATTGCGATTAGTTATAAAAGCCAATCCACCTATCACGAGCCCGAATGCGAGCATTGCGGCGCTCATTTTCCATGCGCCGCGAAACAGCCCGAAGCAGCAGCAGAGCAAAAACAGCACTCCGGCAAACGCAAACGCCCAAAGGCTCTTCGAAAGCAGCATTCCGCACACGAGCATACACAGCGACGAGAAGAAGGCTACAAGCGGATAAATCGGTTTTTTTACACTGAACGCATCAAGCATTTCCGTCTTCTCCGTCGGGCTTGAGCTTGCCCGCCTTTTGCAGCTCTGCGGCTATTTTCATGCCGATTGCCGCGCCTATGAACCCGAGCGCCACAGTACCGAGCGAGGTAAATATTGAAGCTGTCGGGCGCGCAAGCAGCTGCTCATAGCTCTGTCCGTTGAGCCAGATGCTGAAAAGCACTGAAATCGGCAGAGAGAGCGGCATATATATTCCCGCCGTGAAAAGCACGGAGCCTTTATTTTTATAACCTCTGAAGAACAGGAGCATCAGCAATTCCGCGATGATAGCCGCCACAAAATTATTGAAGAACATGACGGGCGAAAAGAACACGAGCGGAGCGCCGGAAAACAGACCGATTATGGTCAGCGCACTGGGCTTTCTGACTTTCATCAGACCTATCGCGCAGAAGAGCGCATATATCGGAGCCGCCGCCATATTGCGGAGTCCGAACAGAGTCGTGTGCATAACGAGCGGCATGGTTATTCCGCCGCAGAGCGTCATCGCCGCCGAAAGAATTGCAAGGAAAACGAAATCCTTGACCTGAAATTTTTTGAAGCATTTGTTCATTCCGGTTACTCCTTTATTGCTTTTCTCTTTATCACCGTTGCAACTATGAGCACAACTATAACGACCGCCGCAAAGACAGATCCGATTATCGCCGCAGTCTTTTTGCTTCCGCTGTTATTTGAAGTCGTCTCGGAAACGGATTCGGCAACAGATTCAGAGACAGTTGAAGCATCATTTTCCGAGATGCTCTCCCCTGTTACCGTCTCGCCGGTAGAATCGGTTTCGGCAGGTGCAGAAGCCGTTGTATCAACCGAAGCTTCGCCTTTTGCGCTTTCAGTCGGCTTCGCGGGAGTCACCGCATTCGGAGCAGTAACAGCGGCGGAGCCGATATCCGCAACTTTTTTAGCGCTTGCATAGTCGATATGTATTCTCGCGGAGGGCGACATCGGCATAACGGGTGCGGCGAACTTCACGCCGACGAACTCGCCGTTTCCGACTATCGGAAACTCAAACGCGGACTGATATGTCGTGCCCGCTATCTTAACGCTCCCTGCGGGCTTGACTTCGACCGTGTCGCCCTCAACTCCGCCGTTTTTGTAGTACCAGAACTGCATACCCGAGACGCTCTCGGGCGTTGCTATAGTCAAAGTCTTGCTGCCGTTTTTCACGGTCAGCAGTGCGGTATGAACAAGGTATTTGTCGCCCATAGAGGTCTTGTCCTTCTGAGCGTGGTACATCTTAACGCTGACTTCATACACGCCGTCCTGAGTCGGAGCCAAAGCCGCAAAAGCCGGCAGAGCCGCGCATATAATTACCGCAAGCATCAAAACAACTGCGGCAACAGCCGATATTTTTCTGTTCATGTTTCTCCTCCATTCAATTAGCTTTTGCTAACTGCAACACAAAAAGCAAACGCCGTTTCGGCGTCACAGTACTTTTTCTCGATTAGCATTAGCTAACTATAAATCTTAAAGTCAACCGGTTAGCCATTGCTATCCGGTTCGATAATATTCTACCAATCATTCGGCTTTATGTCAATATCATCGGCAAAATTCCGTATATCTGCCCTTTTTCGCGCTGAGTCAAACGCAAAAATTATGTAAAGTGGAGATTAATTGGGTCTGCTGTTAGTGCAGCAGACTCGGTATTTGAGTCGGTAGGTAAAGTAAAACAGAGCAGAAAGATTCTAGTCTTACCGCTCTGTTAGTTAAATAAAATTCACTTAGTACAATGATTTTTTAATAAATGAAGTGTTTGCTCCGCAAACATGAAGCGACAACTTCGTTGTAATAAAGTGCTCGCTATGCTCGCACGAAGTAAAGCGCGCTTTGATTTTCATGCGGTTTGACCGCACTTCATTAGCGAAGCGACTTCATTTTTCATGCACCGAAGGTGCGCTTAATTGAAAAAGCACTTGCAAATGCAAGTGCTTTTTTGGCTCCCCCTGTTGGACTCGAACCAACGACCCTGCGGTTAACAGCCGCATGCTCTACCGACTGAGCTAAGGAGGAATGTTACTACCGCCCAGTATTAGTGGGCGGTAATTTATGTCGGCGTCGACTTATCTTCCCGGGAGGCTGCCCTCCGAGTATTGTCAGCACGAGTGAGCTTAACTACCGTGTTCGGAATGGGAACGGGTGGACCCTCATCGTTATAGGCACCGACTTCGGAGCGATTTTTGTATGACCGCTCTCTCAAGTGCTCGACTATAATACAACATCCCACGACAAAAGTCAAGGGCTTTTTTCAAACTTTTTTAAAAAATCTTAAACTTTTTTGCACACCTCTGTTATCTCGCCGATATAAATGCGGTGATAGTCGCCGTTATGGTAGTTTTTCTCTATCTCGGGCACCAAAAACTTCGACGGATCCATATCCGCAAAAGCTATCTTTTTGCAGGCTATAATTAAATTCGCCTCTTCAAACGCCACGCTCCCGCCAAGCTCTACAGCGCTCAAGCTGCACTCTTTAGCCTTGTCATAGTCGCGCCCGCTCTTCGCGCCGCAGAAGGAGAGCGCCTTTTTATATTCGCCGCCAAAAAACGAAAGCGTAAAATCTACGTACTTCTCCATGAATTCATATGTGTATCTCTGCGGGCGCACGAAGACCGCGACAACATCCTTGCCCCACAGTTCGCCTGTCATGCCCCAACTGACGGTCATGGTATTATAATCGTCCGCTTTGCCGGCGGTCAGCAGCGCCCAATCGTCCCTGATAAGGCGCGTAAAACTGTCTTTTATATCGCAGATATCAATTTTTTCAAAGCTCATGGCAAATACCCCTTTTCTCGCTTGATTCTTCTCTGTAATTGACCAAAGTTTAGAAATATGTTATACTTATGTTATAATTACAAATAATAGAAATTCAATTAACATAAACGGCGCGTTCAGAAAAATCTGCGGCTCCCGCACATATATTATATGCCGCTTTTTGCGCAATGCAAGATTTTTCTTTGCGGTGCCGGATGAAAGAGAAAGGAATTGATGTTATGCCGGAGCAGAACATACCGGAGATCAAAGGAAGTCTCAGAGACTTCATGCTCAAAGTTCCCGAGCCGATTTATCGCTGCAGCGGAATCAAAATACTCGGCAGACGGATCAAGTCGGTGCTTTTTTCAACCGACGCGAGCATCATCAGAAACACTAACGCGGACGCGGTCATCGCAGTCTATCCGTTCACCCCTCAGCCCGTGATAACCCAGGCTGTCATGGTGGCGGCGGACGTGCCGGTCTTCGTCGGAGTCGGCGGAGGACTGACGCAGGGTCACAGAGTCGTCAACCTCGCCCTGCACGCCGAGTTCCAGGGCGCGATAGGTGTTGTCGTCAACGCGCCGACGAGAAACGAGACGATAAAAGAGCTGCACAGAACTATAGACGTGCCGATAGTTGTCACCGTGCTCAGCGAGGACGAGGACATTCAGGGACGCATCGACGCGGGCGTCAGCATCCTGAACATATCAGCAGCCGGCAGAACGCCGCAGGTCGTGCGCAGCATCAGGGAGCGTTTCCCGGATATCCCGATAATCGCGACAGGCGGTCCGACGGAGGAGAGCATAATCGCCACCGTCGAAGCGGGAGCGAACGCGATAACCTGGACTCCCCCGTCAAACGGCGATGTGTTCAAAGATATTATGGACAAGTACCGCCACGGCGAACCCCACCCGGATTTTTAATCGAATCAGCCGCCCGGAGATATACTCCGAGCGGCTGATTTTGCAGGCTGTTGACTTTTCCGGGCGTGGTGATATAATAAGTACGAAAACCAACAGGGAGGTAACAGTTATGGATATTTTTGAACTCATTCTGCTCTGCGCCCTTGCGGCGGTATTCTATGTCTGCGCTCTGCTCCTTTGTGGCGGCAGGATATCGCTCATTCACAGCTATCAGCGCAAAAATGTCAGCGAAGAAAACGCAGGTGCTTACGCAAAGCTCTACGCATTGGTCATGTTCTTTGTCGGCAGCGGACTGCTCGCCGCCGGTGCAATAAATTATATCACGCACGCGGCTTGGGGCTTCATCGCTCTCGGTGTATGCTTTGTCGCGGCAATCGCCATAGCAATAACCGCTCAGCTGAAATACAATGTTGCCGAATAACAACTGACCGCCAAATATAACACTGTAAAAAAACCGCCGCCGGGACTTATATTTCCGGCGGCGATATTTATTATTTTGCTTTTAATCGGCGGAAAATACTTTCGATGCGGTCGTGCACACAGCACCGGCATTAACTTCAGCTTTATTTTATCAATAGTCTCTTTACTTTTATCTCGCCGTCCGCTACTTCGCCCATGCCGAGGAATTCGTTTCCCGGCACAATGACGCGCACAAGCTCGTTTTCCTGCGGGGCTTTGAGATAGAGCCGCTCAAGGCTCAGCTCGCCGCCGTTTTTGAATCTCCGCGCCTGCGGCTCGGTGACGGTCACGAATCTGTAAGAGTCGAGAGCCTGCTCGATCGGGATAATTTTTTCTTCGATTTTGCCGCTCTGCGCGAGTTCCGCGCTGTCTCTTATACACATCTGACGCTGCCGACG
>ERZ1027150.2048-NODE-2048-length-11258-cov-12.396144_pt1 | contig 11258 bp, 9 predicted proteins | sample MGYA00519276_ERZ1027150 | MGnify/ENA primary metagenome ERZ1027150 (study PRJEB26926, sample SAMN06164860) | human gut metagenome | biome: ENVO:00009003; feature: ENVO:2100002; material: ENVO:00002003 | host: Homo sapiens | place: USA | collected 2012 ... | reverse complement strand
CTACACTCGACTAGTCGTCGGCAGCGTCAGATGTGTATAAGAGACAGATCTAAACATGTATTTGCGCTTTTATCAAAGAAACAACTGATAGCTTTACTTCTTCAATGCAGCTATACTTTCTTTCAATGCTGCAATTTTAGTTTCGGCATCAGCCTGTTTTTTACGTTCCATTTCTATTACATTTGCCGGAGCCTTGCTGACAAATTTCTCGTTGCTCAGTTTCTTCAACACACTTTGCAAGAATCCTTCCTGATATTTCAAGTCAGCCTCCAGTTTCTTCAGTTCCTCTTCTACATCAATAAGATTACCCAAAGGAACAGCATACTCTGTAGTACCTACCATAAAGGCTGCAGCTCCTTCTGCTTTCGTTTCCACAGAAGTAATGGCCGACAAATTACACAATTTTGCAATAACAGAAACAAAAGCCTCTACAGGATTTTCTCCTACTACTTCCAAAGACAATGCTTCTTTCTGTGCAATATTCTTTTGCAGACGGATAGTACGGATACCACCAATCACCTCTTTCACTGCTTCAAACTGAGCAATCACAGCTTCATTGAACGAAACATTCATATCCAAAGTCTGTGTCATGATACTTTCGCCTTGCTGACGATCGTAAATATGCTGCCACAACTCTTCTGTAATAAAAGGCATAAACGGATGTAACAGTTTCAGCAATGTATCAAAAAAGCCCAAAGTCTTTTCATAAGTCACGCTGTCGATAGGCTGTCCGTAAGCCGGTTTCACCATTTCCAGATACCAACTTGAGAATTCATCCCAGAACAGCTTATAAACAACCATCAAGGCTTCACTCAAGCGATATTTTCCGAACAGATCGTTTACTTCGGCAGCTGTCTTAGCCAACATAGCCTCAAACCACTCAGTAGACAAGCGAGCGTATTCCGGCTGTTCAATGTCAGCTACATTCCATCCCTTTACCAAACGGAATGCATTCCAAATCTTATTGTTGAAGTTACGTCCCTGTTCGCACAAAGCATCATCAAAGAGGATATCGTTACCTGCAGGTGCAGCCAACATCATACCCATACGTACACCATCAGCTCCATACTTATCAATCAAATCCAATGGGTCTGGAGAGTTACCCAATGATTTTGACATCTTACGGCCAATCTTATCACGTACAATACCGGTGAAATATACATTCTTGAACGGCATATCACCCATGTATTCGTAACCAGCCATAATCATACGGGCTACCCAGAAGAAGATAATATCCGGTCCTGTTACCAAATCGGAAGTAGGATAGTAATATTTGATTTCTTCATTTCCCGGACGGTTGATACCATCGAACAACGAGATAGGCCACAACCAAGAAGAGAACCAAGTATCCAAACAGTCATCATCCTGACGGAGATCTTCCAACTTCATATCCTGCTTACCAGTCTTCTCTTTAGCAAGTTCAAGCGCTTTTTCTGCAGTTTCAGCTACCACGAAACCACCTTCCGGCAAGAAATAAGCAGGAATACGATGTCCCCACCACAGCTGACGGCTGATACACCAGTCTTTGATATTCTCCATCCAGTGACGATAAGTATTCTTATACTTAGCCGGATAGAACTTCAACTCATCATTCATTACAGGTGGCAAAGCCATATCTGCAAAATGCTGCATTTTAAGGAACCACTGCATAGAAAGTTTCGGTTCAATAGCTACATTGGTACGTTCAGAGAAACCTACTTTATTGGTATAAGCTTCCACTTTTTCCAACAAACCTGCTGCAGCCAGATCTTTTTCAATCTGTTCGCGAACATCGAAGCGGTCCATACCCACATACATACCAGCAGCTTCACTGATAGTTCCATTATCGTTGAAGATATCAATGCTCGGCAAATTGTATTTCTCACCCAATATATAGTCGTTCACATCGTGAGCAGGTGTTACCTTCAAACATCCTGTACCGAACTCAATATCTACATAGTCATCTTCAATAACCGGAATCACACGGCCTACCAACGGCACAATCACCTTCTTACCCTTCAACCACTGGTTCTTCGGGTCGTTCGGATTGATACACATTGCAGTATCACCCATAATTGTTTCAGGACGAGTAGTTGCAACAACTGCATAACGTCCTTCTGCGTCACCTTCTACCTTATAACGCAAATAAAACAACTTGCTGTGTTCTTCCTTATAAATTACTTCTTCATCACTCAATGCAGTCAAGGCTTTCGGGTCCCAGTTTACCATACGAACCCCACGATAAATCAAACCTTTATTATAAAGGTCGACAAATACCTTGATTACACTTTTGCTGCGTTCTTCGTCCATTGTAAAGGCAGTACGATCCCAGTCGCACGAGGCCCCCAATTTACGCAACTGCTTCAGAATAATACCTCCGTGTTCTTCTGTCCAAGCCCATGCGTGCTTCAAGAACTCCTCACGAGTCAAATCAGTCTTTTTAATACCTTGCTGTGCCAGTTTATTCACAACCTTTGCTTCTGTTGCAATAGAAGCATGGTCAGTACCCGGTACCCAACAAGCATTTTTCCCCATCATACGGGCACGACGTACCAGAATATCCTGAATGGTATTGTTAAGCATGTGTCCCATGTGGAGAACTCCGGTCACATTTGGCGGTGGAATAACGACGGTATAAGGTTCACGTCCGTCAGGTTTCGAACTGAATAGTTTATTGTCCAGCCAATACTGATACCATTTTCCCTCCACATCAGCGGGATTATACTTACTAGCTAATTCCATTGTTTCTATATCGTTTGTTTTAATAATTAACGTAATATGCGATTGCAAAAGTAATAAAAGTTGTTGAAACTGCGATACTCCCCCGAACGAAAACTTATATTCTGCATTTTTACGCTTCCACTTCTATGTATTTGGGAGACTTGCCATATTTATTTTCTCCCTTCTGGCTATCAAAACACAATAAAACAAATAATATCAGCTGAACGAGAAAACATAAGATGTGCAGCCATACATATTTCAGCAAAGTATTGCTCACCATTCTGACGGCCTCCATTCCTTCCATACCATCTGCAGCCTGTATAATTTTCCACTCCTCCATTCCCAACAAAAGCAAATACACAAGCATCAGCGTAAAATCGAAAAACGCCCATCCTCCGCTTCTTCCCGTATCATGCAAGCGCCTTACTCCCATCGGAAGCAATATACATTTCCACAAAAATATCCCTCCCAAAACATACAATGGAAAGAACGGTAAACTAGCCGGTCCTAAAGGGAAAGTTACCGAAAACACACCTAATATTACATAAATCAACAACATGCCCCACCAGTATTCGGAACGGCGGGAACGACCTTTAAAAACAAACAGTTTCTTAACTATTTCCTTCATAGCCTCTGCAGGCCCAAACGATGAGACGACAATCCTCTTTTCCATAGCAAACAAATACAATTAATCAAATACCCATAAATTCTCTTTAACCTGCTTATTCAGCATCTCTTCCACCGTACCCGTCTTCACTTCATTGATTTCATATTCTGTCTTTTCCATAGTGCAACAGCAGATATAGAAGCAAAAGAATCCCTTCTAACCACATGCCATTTCGATTTAGATTCTTCTTCCGATTAACCAGGCCAGCATTTTATGATTGTAAATTTAAGAAAAAACATTCAAATTTCATCTAACCGTAAAAGATAAAAAACAATGATTACATTGCAAGCCTCTTGTTGAACTGGCTTAGAGTATCAAGTTTTTTTCTTACCTTTGTACCATTAATACTTTAATTTATAAAGCACAGATGAAGAATATCAGAAACTTTTGCATCATTGCCCACATTGACCACGGAAAGTCGACACTCGCAGACCGCCTGCTGGAGTACACACAGACCATTAAAGTGACCGAAGGACAGATGCTCGACGATATGGATCTGGAACGTGAGCGAGGCATTACCATCAAAAGCCATGCTATCCAGATGGAATACAATTATAAAGGGGAAAAATATATTCTCAACCTGATTGATACTCCGGGACACGTAGACTTTTCATACGAAGTATCCCGCTCTATCGCTGCCTGCGAAGGAGCATTACTGGTAGTAGATGCTTCACAAGGCGTACAGGCACAAACCATCTCCAACCTTTATATGGCATTGGAACATGACCTGGAAATCATCCCGGTTATGAACAAATGCGATATGGCCAGTGCCATGCCCGAAGAAGTAGAAGATGAAATCATCGACCTTCTGGGATGCAAACGGGAAGACATCATCCGTGCTTCCGGAAAGACCGGTATGGGAGTAGAAGATATTCTTCAGGCTGTAGTAGAACGTATCCCCCACCCGACCGGAGACGAAGAAGCCCCGCTTCAAGCTCTGATTTTCGACTCTGTATTCAACTCATTCCGAGGCATCATCGCTTACTTTAAAGTAGTGAACGGTGTAATCCGTACCGGAGACAAAGTGAAATTCTTCAATACCGGTAAAGAATACGATGCCGATGAAGTGGGTGTACTGAAAATGGATATGGTTCCTCGTAAAGAACTCAGAACAGGAGATGTAGGTTATATCATTTCCGGTATCAAGACTTCAAAAGAAGTAAAAGTTGGAGATACCATCACCCACATTGCACGTCCTTGCGACAAAGCCATCGAAGGATTCGAAGAAGTGAAGCCGATGGTCTTTGCCGGTGTTTACCCTATTGAAGCCGAAGATTATGAAAACCTGCGTGCATCTTTGGAAAAACTGCAGTTGAATGATGCCTCACTGACCTTCCAGCCCGAATCATCACTGGCTTTGGGATTCGGATTCCGTTGCGGCTTCCTGGGACTTCTCCACATGGAAATCGTACAGGAACGACTCGACCGCGAATTCGACATGAATGTCATCACCACTGTACCTAACGTATCCTATATGGTATACGACAAACAGGGAGGAGTGCAAGAGGTACATAACCCTGGCGGTATGCCCGACCCTACTTTGATAGACCATATCGAAGAACCATATATCGACGCTTCTATCATTACTGCAACCGACTACATCGGTCCTATTATGACTCTGTGTTTAGGTAAAAGAGGTGAACTAGTACGTCAGGATTATATTTCCGGAAACCGTGTGGAACTGCATTACAAGATGCCTCTTGGAGAAATTGTCATCGACTTCTACGACAAGCTTAAGAGCATTTCAAAAGGATATGCATCATTCGACTATCACCAGTCCGGCTTCCGTCCGTCTAAGTTGATTAAGCTGGATATCCTGCTGAACGGTGAATCGGTGGATGCACTCTCCACACTGACCCACTTCGACAATGCTTACGATTTAGGACGCCGTATGTGTGAGAAACTGAAAGAGCTTATTCCACGCCAGCAGTTTGAAATTGCTATTCAGGCTGCTATCGGAGCCAAAATCATTGCCCGGGAAACCATCAAGGCAGTACGTAAAGACGTAACAGCCAAATGTTACGGTGGTGACGTAAGCCGTAAGCGTAAACTGCTTGAAAAGCAGAAGAAAGGTAAAAAACGTATGAAGCAGATTGGTACAGTAGAGGTTCCGCAGAAAGCTTTCCTTGCCGTATTGAAACTGGATTAAAAACAACGACCATACTATATAGAAAATCTCCAAAGCACCTCTATCCGGTTGCTTTGGAGATTTTTCGTTTTCTTCTTATCAAAAGATATTCATCTCATCGGCTTCAGCTTCACTACCTCTCCCAGTTCCGGCAACAAAACAGGCATATCACGCTTCTTTGCTTCTGCCTTAAATACATGAGGTGGATCGAAAAGAGGCTCGTCCGAAAGGTCGAATGTTCCATAATGCATCGGAATCGTAAGACAGGCTTGCATATCTGCCGAAGCAGTCAGTGCATCATAAGGCGAAATATGATTAGGTTTCATAAACCAGCGCGGTTTGTAAGCCCCTATTCCTACCATACAATAATCAATATGCGGGAACAAATGAGGAAGCTCACTGAAATGAGGAGCATACCCTGTATCTCCACTATTATAAATTACAATTCCTCCAGCTTCTATCATGAATGCTCCCCACAAACGTTCTCCCCCATCACTGACTCCACGCTTGCTCCAGTGCTGTGCCGGAAGAAACGTCAGTTTCACATCTCCATCCCGATATTGCTGGTACCAGGCAGCCTCTATCACCTCCATATCCGGGAACCATCCTTTAATCAAGGCTCCGGTACCAATACCGCAAAAGAGCTTCATCTGAGGGTTATCGGCAAACAAACGAGCCACACTGGGCTTATCCAAATGGTCGAAATGATCATGACTGATCAACAAATAATCGATATGCTGAAAAATAGAAGGATTGGCCGGGAACAAGCTACGACGCTTTACAAAAGGGATATTGCCATATACCGGATCAATCATAAAACGCTTTCCACCCAACTGCAAGAAAAAGGAATTGTGTCCCAGCCATATCAGAGAATTACCTACCACATTATCCAGCGAGCGTAAAAAATGTATCTTGGGATTCCATTTTACAGTACGCTTTTCCTTTCGCTGCGGATTTGGGGAGAAACGCCATTTCAACACACTTCCCATTCCGGGACGCCAACGATGCTGCCGGTTAAAGAATTTACCTTTTGCTACCGGGTTTCCCCTCCAGTGCGGATTAATCATGTGCAAACGCTCATTTTTCCGAAATGTAATCCGTTCTCCCATATATCCCTCCTTTAAAAAAAAGAAAACTGTGCCCAAAGAAAACAATATTCTTCCGACACAGCCTTTTATTTCGTTCTATCTGTATTACAAAACCTCAGAATAACAGGAGAAATCACTATACAGCTTTCACATATATGGCTTTCTCCCCTCTCATTCTGAACTCCAACTGTTCTGCCCTTTTATTATTTTTCAAGCAAATCTTTCAGAAAAGCATCCAGTTCTTCGTCCAGTCCCTTAAGAAGCTCTTCATTCAATAAAAGTGTTTCTTCATCGTCTACCAATAAAAGTTCAGCTACAGTTTCTTTTTCATCGTCTACCAAAACAAAAGAAAAAGGCTTCAACAAACATAACTTATCCAGCAGACCCTCGTCCTTCAATACTGTAAGTTCCGAACGCAGCAAAGATTCTACCTCTGTATAGAAATCATCCTTATCGTAATCCACCCACTCATCCACGATAGTACGTGCCAATTCTTCGTCATCGTCATTAAAAACAATAAATTCGCCGCTATCTTGTTTGGGCTGTAAATGGATATCTGTAACTACAGAACCTTCACTTCCTGTAATATATCTGCATAAAGCTTCTTTCAAAGCAGAAATAATCGAAAAGTGCGAATGTTCACTTATATTCATATGCTATGCCTTTCTTTTTATACTTCAAATGTACAAAAAAAATCATTCCTGCAAGAATTATTCTCAGAATTTGTTTCCAAAACGGCTCATTTGAATATTCAATTTCAAAGTAGTTTCCTTTCTTGCTTTCAGCTGCTTCTCATACAAAGCCAGCATTCGTACGTCATCACTTCCCGGTTTCAAAAGAGATTTTGCCTTGTCCAGCCATTCTTCTGCCTTGTCAAAATCCCCTTCCATTTCATACGACAGTGCGACATTATATGCAGCCTTCATTTTCAATCCGCCTTTCTTATAGCGCTTGTACAATCCGGTCCATAACTCCCGCGCTCCTTTCCAGTCATTTTCACCGACACAAACCTCAGCATCACGCATTTCCACACATCCTCCTCCAAAATAAGAACGTTCCACTGTCTTCCAGCACGGAACCAGCTGACTAGTCAACATTGAGGCTGCCATCTGACCACTTTCAGCCATCAACTGCTTATCCGAAGGCAGATTGGACATATCCCAATATACACTGTCCGTAGCAGCAACTACATGCAACGGCTTTTCACGGAAGGGAGCATAAATGCTCAACACCGGAGTCACTTTTACCTTTACTGCCTGCCACACCATTGCCCATTCCGGATAGAAAACATCTTCCTTGGCTGTATGAATCATTACGCGATCCAAAGAAAAAATCAAATCGGCACCCAAATCGGATGAAAGTTTCTTCACTTCCTCCTGCGACAAGGCGGCATGAACTTTATCTTTCGCACACAAAGCCGAATCACAAATTACCACCTGATAGAAATATCTGGAATCGGCAAGAGAAGCAGCCAGTGCCTCTGCCGCAGTCTTACCGTCCGCATTCAGTTCTCCTAACGTAAAAACTCCCTTTTCTGAAGTTGAAGAAAGTTCCGGCATATTATTGACTACTGCTACTGTTCTTACATCTGCAGGAAAATTATACTTGGCCGGAGCAAGTTCTTCAAACGAAAGAATCCGTACAGAAGTACAAGAAGAAAGCACGCATGCCAAGGCCCACATCATATATTTTTTCATAAATCTTGTCTTTAGCGTTCGTAAACAAAGGTAATGAAATTCGCAATACCGAAAAGATAAAAAGAAAAAAATGCAAAGAAAAGGAGTTAAACTTCCGATACAAATTCATTTAAACAGAAAATTTTATTCTAAATATACATTTTATAAACTTTCATAAAAGAATCGAACTAAAGAATAAAAAGCAGAATCTTTTACCTGAAATATAGTTATTATCTCCTCCGATCAGTCCTCAAAAGTCTACTATTAAGTAACTGATCAAAAATATTTTTATATTAACACCACTGTTGTCCGGGAAAATTTTACCACAGCGTAAGCAGCTTAGGACTATCACCCTCCGGAACATTAGCAGTGTAGTTACTTAATAATATAGGCAGCCCTTATCTTTAACATTTTTTTAGAAGACAAGAGAAAATTTTGTGAACAAATGGAAAGTTCTTCTGTTTTTTATAGAGAATTTAATTGGTTAGTTTTTTACAGAATAAAAATAAATAAACGAGATGAACCAGATAAAAAAAATAGAAAAGGAAATGTATATATCACCATGTATGAAACTTATAGAAATAGAACCAGAAGGAGTGTTGTGTTGTTCTGGAGAAATAGTTGGGGAAGATGATTTATGGGGAGATAGTTGGGGAGATGATTTCTAACGGTTATGAAATTATAGTGTAATGTATTCATATCGAATTAATAACTAAACGAGATATTAAATTTAGTAATGGGTAAAAAAATTTTTTATGGGTATATAGTAGCCACTGGAATGCTGACAGCATGTATGTCGGAAACTCTTTCGGTAGAAGATAAAGAATTGGGAACAAATCCATCTGTCTCTTTATATCGTATGGTATTTAATACTTTAGAAGGAGGTCTGATAGACTCTCGTGCTTCGATAGATGAGGAAAGTTTAAATACTGGGCAGGGTAGTTCTTTTCGTTGGGATGCTGGAGATCGTGTGATGGTATGGACTGGTAGTGATGTCGATAGTCTGACTCCTTGTCTGTTTGCAACAGTAGAAGGAGGAGTGAGAGCCGCACGTTTCGAATACCAAGGAGTACAGGTTGGCTCTCGATTATATTTTGGCTTTTCTCCATATATAGAAGGTATTCAGTATAATCAGATAAATATTACAGTTCCTACAGACGGAAGTATTCTTCAGACAGAAAAAAATAATTCTCACCATTTAGGAACTTATAGACCGATGTATACTTCGGTGGTAACTCGTGATTTCGACTCATCAGAATTGACAGGTTTGTCTTTTCGGCATCTTACTGGGCTTCTTTATTTTCGTATCCTTAATGAAATGGGTAAAAATGTGAATATTGAGTCGGTAAGTATTCGCTGTACATCAGGAGTCTTTCCGAAACATGCTGTATTGAAATTTACCCCAGATAGACCGGAGACAGAAGTTCAGTTTGATATACAAAAAACCAATTGTTCGGAAACTGCTACACTTTCTTTAGGTAAAAATGCTTCAGGTATCATAGTAGCCAATAATGAAATTATACAGACCTTTCTTCCAATATTACCAGTGGAGAATTTGACAGATACTCGTTTTACATTAGTTTTAAAAGCCAATGGTAAGGAGTATGTATCTCTTGAAATTGATGGGAATGATATTAAATCTTTTAAAAGAGGATATTATTATCGCTTTGGAATGAGATTGAAAGATACGAAGATTGATGTGGATTCCGTGATTGCAGATTGGGAACAGGGGAATGAAATTATAGTTCCCATAGATTGATTCTTATATTTAATTAACGTAAGTCGATATAAAAATCAGAAAATAACCAGTTACCCATCATTGATAAACTTCATTTCAATGGCGGGCTTCTTCTCAAAAAACAGTATGCTACGATAGCTGTTGATAAAGAATTAGCTATAAATTTACTGAAAGAACGATGTCAGGAATATTTTACCGGTGTAATGTTTTTCAGTCCGTCATTGACCGTTTCAATCAAGACTTTTTGATAGTGTAAATAAACTGTGTCACGCATTATTTCTCAGTAGAGAGCTCATCGGTCAGGAAACGGCAAGCGCCAAGGCGCGGAACCACCCATCCCGACGAGCGTAAAATTACAATAATTTAAATCGCTCTCCAAACTTTATGGCGGTAGTGTAAAATAAACTGTGTCACGCATTATTTCCTATTAGAAAACTCATCGGTCGGGGAACGGCCAGCGCCAAGGGGCGGGACCACCCGTCCCGACGAGCGTAAAATTACAATAATTTAAATCGTTCTCCAAACTTTATGGCCAGTTGCTGTGAGATTGTAGCCCAATTGGCAAGTGGCATAGTTCACTTCTTCCGTATATTACGGTATGCAAGATAAACCAGTTTTTCAAGGGCTGTATCCGACGGGAACACGCCTTTGTTTTTTGTTACCTTACGGATCTGACGGTGATACCCTTCAACAGTATTTGTTGTATATATGAGCTTACGAATAGCCGGAGTGTACTGGAAATATTCGGACAGCTTATCCCAATTGTCTTGCCAGGACCCGATAACGATAGGATACTGTTCACCCCATTTTTCTTCCAGCTTAAGAAGTTCATTTTCTGCCGATTCTTTATTTACAGCCTGATAAACGCATTTCAAATCCTTCAGGAATTCCTTTTGATTTTTGGAGCCTACATGTTTGACGGAATTACGAATCTGATGTACAGCACAAAGCTGTACGGCTGCATTGGGATAAACGCTTTGGATTGCTTCAGGAAAACCTCTCAAGCCGTCTATACAGGCTATAAGAATATCTTCAACTCCACGGTTCTGAAGGTCTGTCAGAACACTGAGCCAGAAGTTTGCTCCCTCATTTCTTGATATATACATTCCGAGCAGCTCCTTATGTCCTTCTCTGTCAATACCCAGCACATTATAGATTGCACGTGTAACAGCACAACCACGTTCATCCGTTACTTTATAATGGATGGCATCCATCCAGACTATAGGATAGACCTGTCTCTTATACACATCTGACGCTGCCG
>ERZ1027150.2046-NODE-2046-length-11275-cov-5.507219_pt1 | contig 11275 bp, 8 predicted proteins | sample MGYA00519276_ERZ1027150 | MGnify/ENA primary metagenome ERZ1027150 (study PRJEB26926, sample SAMN06164860) | human gut metagenome | biome: ENVO:00009003; feature: ENVO:2100002; material: ENVO:00002003 | host: Homo sapiens | place: USA | collected 2012 ... | reverse complement strand
AGTCGTCGGCAGCGTCAGATGTGTATAAGAGACAGGTAGTACTGCAGCCGGATGCCGGAAGGACCGTCGGTGGTGGTGATGGGGGGCACGCCCTTCTCCCGCAGGCTCTCGATGATGCCGCCCATGACAGCGGCGTTGCCCTTAGCGCCCAGGGGGCTGTCCATGACAAAGTCGCCGTGAGTCAGGGATTCCAACTCCTCCGGGGTCAGCTGAGCCACAAAGTCCTCCATGGAGGCCAGTCCCGCCTCCACGTCCTTGAGCTTGATGCCCTTATCCCCGGTGAAGGGGATCTCGGTGGGCAGGTTGTCCAGGATTCGCTCCTTCAGAGAGCGCTCAGCCAGAGGCACGGGCTGATAGACTTTCTGGCCGTCCTTGTTCACCAGCCGGTCAAACTGGGTGACCGGGGCGCAGGCCTCCTGGAGCTGGGCGGTCACCTGCAGCTCACTCTGGGAGAAGGTCCCCGCCTGCTGGGCGGAGCGCACATCGGTACCCACAAAGATGTCGTAGTCTCCGGCCTCCAGCACCCAGGCGTTCTTGTGGCCGGTGGCGCCGGAGTCATCGAAGCTGGCCATGGCGGTCACCGGGAAGGTGAGGGTCAGGGCCTGGGACTGGCCAAGCTGGAGCAGCTTGGTCTTCTGGAAGGCACACAGCACTCGGCTGGCCTTGCCCAGCTGGCCTTGAGGAGCAGCGGCGTAGACCTGCACCACCTCTTTACCGGAGCAAGAGCCGGTGTTCTTCACCGTCGCCTTCACCCGGACCGTGTCCCCCAGAGCCTTCACCTGGACGTTCTCCAGGGCGAAGGTGGTGTAGGACAGGCCGAAGCCAAAGGGGAACTGGACCGCGTCCTTGGCGAAGGTCTCAAAGTAGCGGTAACCCACATAGATATCCTCGGTGTACTGGTTGTATTCCTGCCCCAGGAAGTTCTGACTGGGGTAGTCCTCGTACCGGAGGGCCACCGTGTCGCTGAGCTTGCCGCAGGGAGTGACCTTCCCGGTGAGCAGGTCCGCCACAGCGTTGCCGCTCTCCATGCCGCCCTGCCACACAAACAGCGCCCCGTCAATGGGGTAATCGCCCAGCCAGCTGAGATCCAGGATGCTGCCGGCGTCGATGATCACGGCGGTCTTCTGGAAGGCGGAACTCACCTGGGAGAGCAGCTTCTTCTCGTCCTCGGTCAGGTAGTAGCTGCCGGGTTCCAGGTCGTTTTCCCGGGCCTCACCGGCTGCCCGGCCGATGACCACCAGAGCCGTGCCGCACCGGGAGGCGGCGGCCTTCACCTGGTCGTCGGTGAGGGGCATCTCGTCGAAGTACCGGGGCCAGTGGCCCCAGAAGCCCATGAAGGGCTCGTTCTCGGCGCACCACTGGGCGTAGGTCTGGGCCAGCTCCTGGTCCACGGCCACACCGGCGTTCTCCAAGCCCTCCATCAGGTTGACCTTGTAGGGCGGGTTCACGTCGCCGCCGGAGCCGTACCCCACGTAGAACCAGTCCAGCTGCACCCGGCCGAACACCGCCACCGGTTCCTCGGACTTCAGGGGGAGAACGGCGTTGTCGTTTTTCAGCAGGACGGCGCCCTCTGCCGCCGCCTGACGGCTCAGAGCGGGCAGATGGGGCTCGATGTCCTTTTCGCCGAAGACGGGCCTACCTGTATCTTGTGCCAAGATATCTAGAAAGTCTGGAGACAACGTAGCCCGAATTTCTTCGGGAATCCTACTTATATCCATAAAAAATCCTCCACATTCATGTATTAATGATTTTGTTGTTTTAAAACTTTTTTCACAAAGTCATTAGCGCTGAAAAACTGGGCAATTTCCATTCCCCCACCCCAGTCTTGGCAGCATCCCCCAGGGCTGCGGCTTTCATTCCGGCCCGGTGGGCGGCCTCCACACCGGACACGGCGTCCTCCACAACTAGGCAGGTTTCCGGAGACAGCCCCAGATACTCTGCCGCTTTCAAAAACACCTCTGGGTCGGGCTTGGAACGTGTAATGTTGTTTCCATCCGACACAGCGTCAAAATAGCCGCCCAGGCCAAGCCGGTCCAAGATGAGAGGCGTGTTTTTGCTGGAAGAACCGATGGCAAGCTTTAAGCCCTGTTTTCGCAGGGTTTCCAGAGTTTCAAACACCTCCGGGCTCAGGTCCGCCGGGGTCATCTCCCTGAGCAATTCCTGATAGCGAGTGTTTTTAGCCGCAGCCATTTTCTCTTTTTCTTCCTGGGAGTAGGAGCGTTTTGCCCGCTCCAGAAGGATCTCCAAACTCTCCATCCTGGAAACGCCCCGCAAACGGTTGTTGACACTGCGGTCAAAGGGGATGCCCTCCCGGTCTGCCAATTCCTTCCAGGCCTGGTAGTGGTACTCATCCGTGGAACAAATCACTCCATCCAAATCGAAAATGATACCTTGAAATATCATGCAGTCCTCCTTATAAAAACCGAGCTCCCCACACGCCGCACCAGGGATCTATAGGGCTTTTTTCAACAAAAATATCACGACCGATCAATTTCTTCACACATGCCTCAACAGTAGCCTGGTTATCACAATAGCAATTGACAAAAGTGGAGATAAAGGGTACATCAATCATATGATAGGGGTTGCAAAAGGATACGAACAAAGTGGGAATGTCCCGAGTGTACCAGGGTTCGTCAGCAGCCATCAGCGTGACCCAATCCAGGCGGCGGGTGGTATTATTGGAACCGGTGGCCACATTGGCCGCCACAATGGACAAATCAAATTTCCCCTTCAAATCTTCTACTCCCGCAGTGAAGATTTCTCCTTGCTCCAGAGTGGCGTAATCGAACAGAGATACAAGAAATCCCGCCCTCTCTAAGGCAGCTTTTAGCGGCTGCGCTACACTGGAACTCTCCCCAAAGGAGCCTGTTTTTCCTTCACCTAATACGGTCAAACGGATGCGTGGCGTTTTTTTCGGGGAAATTGGCAGAAGGTTCTGATTATCTTTCACTAAAGTGACAGCCTTCTCCGCGCATTCTTTTGCCCAAGCTTGGTGCTTTTCACAACCTAGAACTGACATATTCCCTGGGAACAGAGTACCCAATTTTCGTTTTTCCGGCAGACCCAGATGAGCCTTAGTAGCCAAAATTCTAGTGACAGCCTCCTCTACCCGTTTCCAAGACAATCGGCCATCCTGCAATGCTTCCCGAATAGATCCAATATCCTCTTCCATGTTCTTACAGAAAAGGAGCATATCCACTCCAGCATTCAGCGCGGCCACCAAGGCGTTGGCACGGGACAGAGCCATACTAAAACCCACCATTGGAGTAGCATCAGTAACAACTAAACCTTGAAAACCCAGCCGCCCCCGTAGCACTCCAGCAACTAGCTCCTTGCTGGTGGAACCTGGAAGCATATCTTTCTCCTGCAAAGAGGGATTAATCTTTCTCGTCATGGCAGGCTGGTAGATGTGCCCCACCATTACGGTTTCAGCTCCCTCATCGATCAGAGCCTTATACACGCGACCGTATGTTTCCTCCCATTGGGGGGCGGGCAGGTCATTCACAGTAGCTAGCAGGTGCTGATCTCGTTCATCCCGACCATCTCCAGGAAAGTGCTTGATGCACACAGCCATCTGGGCACCACTGTCCCGGATTCCCTGGCAGTAGGCACGGGCCATTGCGAGTACTGTGTCTGGGTCAGATCCGAAAGTTCGCACGTTGGTGATGGGGTTTCTCCAGTTGTAGTCAATGTCGATGATAGGCGCAAAAGACCAGTTACAACCCAAAGCGCCTGCCTCACACCCACAGATTTCTCCTAGACGGTGGGCTTGTTCTGGATCCTCAGTAGCAGCGATTTCCATCTCTTTAGCAAAATAGGTTCCCTCGGTGGCAATCCCGTTTCCACCGGCTTCCAAATTGGCAGGAAGCAACAATGGAATTTTACTGGCCTTATCCATGGCCTGGTAGGCCGCTAATACTTGAGCGGCCGGAGCCGAGCGGAACATAAACCCTCCAGGCTGATATCGTTGGACCAGCTCTCCCAGGGTCTGGGGATTCTCTCCACCGGCAGTGATGCAAAACAATTGTCCGATTTTTTCCTCAGGTGTCATAGAGGAGAGGGCACCTTGGACCCAGGTGATGGATTCTTCACTTAAGAAGAAAGGGCTGGCGCGTAAGTCGATCATAATGGCAGTTTCCTCCTTCAATCTTCCATTATATATTTCAGCACAAAAGCCTGAAGTGGATTTTCCTCCACCTGCTCACAATGTGGCTTTTCTTGAAACAGCATATTTTCCCGGTCCGTCTCAGTGTATGGTTTCCAGGTTGGCAACTTTTCTCCATTTGGATTTTTACGTTTAGCGAAATTTGCCCAATAAGCAGTCATAGCCTGCGACAGTTCAAAGTCGGTTCCGGTCATGGGACGCCAGCAACGTTCAAAAGTGCCAAACACATACCATAACTCTGATGAGTGAAAAGAGCCATCGTTATTGCCGGGCAAATCATGGTCAAAGACATACAAATAGGCAGGAGCATGACCAGCTCGAAGAACAAGCTCACACAAGGCACGGTTTCCCACCATCCCTGTGTGCGTATCTTTTATCACGCGGGGGATGTCTTCCGGTTCCTTTACCTGAGCTAACTCCATATAGGCTTGAGCTTTGTTGCCAAACAGGCATTCTTGCAACCTTTCCCATTCCTTCACCGGCATACTACCGCTCCCAAACATGTTGGCTTCTCCAGAGGTGTTCCCCACCATGATAGGAATATCTGGAAATTCCCCACAAAAATAGGCTTGGGAAGGGGTGTGCTGCAGAAAATAGCCATCTATAATGGTGCCAAAGTAGTACTTGGGTGGAATTTGAGGACCGATAGCCTCATCCAACACCTTCCATGGGAGTTCACGTAGTTCTTCCACTGTGGAACACCCCAAACTTTCAGCATACTCCACTCCTGAGCGTTCCGCTTTCTCAAGGGGTGTGGGCGCCATAACTTTGCTGATTTTCTCAATGGAAGCGGAGCTTTGAATGATCACACCAGCGATATCTCCACGGGTAAGAGGAGACACCAGCAGGTCTTGAACACTAGCTGCCCCAGCAGACTGCCCAAAAATGGTAATGTTATTCGGATCACCCCCAAAATTCTTGATATTGCGCCTGATCCATTTCAACGCCGCAACCTGATCTAAATGTCCGTAGTTTCCAGAAACATGATGTGGACTTTCTCGAGAAAGGTCTGGATGATTAAAAAATCCCAAAATTCCAAGCCGGTAGTTAATAGTCACCAAGATAACCCCTTCCCGACAGAAGGCTTCGCCATCAAATTCCGGCTCATAACCGTAACCTCCCATCAGGGCTCCTCCATGGATCCATAATAACACAGGCATTTTTTCATCATGGGTAATGGACGGCGTCCATATGTTGAGATAGAGACAGTCCTCATCCATGGGTTCGGTGCTGCGATAAAACTCGTCCCCGTACAGAGTACCCATAAAATTTCGATGCTGAGGAGCAATCGGTCCAAAGCGCGCAGCATCCCGCACACCTTTCCAAGGGATAACGGGTTGAGGCTCTTTCCACCGCAGATTTCCCACTGGAGGAGCCGCATAAGGGACACCTTTAAAAACCGTGTATTGGGGTATTCCCGCCGGCACTCCCCGTAAGGCCCCACTTTCCGTTTGAACCACCCGATTAATCTGAGGATAAACTTGCTGGGACATATTGTGTTCCTTCCTTTCTTCCAGATAATTATATTGAAAGAAAAAAGCTGTAAAGAAATGAGAACCAACCAACGCTGATCCGGCATTTTTACAGCTTTTTCCCTCTATAATATTGACACCCACATGGCTAACACTGTACCTTAATGCAAAATCAAGATTTCATCTTCTCCATGAATTTTCCGAAGGTCAGGAGCCACCGGCAGGAAAGCCTCGTAAAAATCATCATCAAAGTGATGGCACATCCGGCACTTGGCGTCCAGAACCATCGTTACAGCATCATCAGCGGTGCAAGGCTCCCACCGGGGAAGATTCGCTGCCGTAGGCACACCGGTTGTGGCAAAGCTGACGAATGCTCCCGACATATTTGCCTCCAACTGATCAGAAACACCAGGCTTGTTGCAAATCGCCACTTTATCTGTGTTGTGGAACGCAAATGGAATATCAGAGCAGTGCCATGCCGGCCGGCCATCGTCAATGGGGAACTGATAAGAAAAAACATAGTTGTACGTAGGTACCTGAGACTGAGCCGCCTTCATTTTTACATAGTTCTTGGTTGCCACTCTGGAGAAGGTATCAGAGAGAACCAGATCCGTCACAGGGCGGTCCGGATAGCACTGAGCGAACAGCTTAGCTAACGGCTCGGCGTGCTCTCCCAGATACTGGCGAAGAAAGTCTAACTGCTCCTTTTCGCTCATAGTAGTGCGGTTTTTCAGGCTGGGAGCCATACCGCCAAACTCCGCCACTACTGTACCGGCAATCAGGGGAATAGTTTGGGCATGCTCGGTAAAACCTATATCCCAGGGATCTCCAAGGTAATAGCTATTGGGAATAGGTCCGCATCCGGTGTAACCGCCCGCTTCTCGGATAGCGGGAACCACCTTTTTATAGGCTTCGGCCAGAGTCTCATAGGGCAATGTTTCCAACTGTTCCACCTGGGCTTCGGTCAATCCCAATTCATTGAGCATGGCTTGAATCAATGGACGGCTATCCGTGTTCTTACTATTCATCAAACCACGACCATCAGCGATACCACTCATGATAATAGCCTTGTGGAACAGGCCGTCCGCTGCGGGAGTCTGCATAAGGGAAGTAACCTTTCCACCACCGCCAGACTGACCAAAGATGGTCACATTTTCCGGATCTCCGCCAAAGCGGGCAATATTATCATGTACCCACTGTAAAGAGGCCACCAGGTCAGCGTTGCCCACATTGCCAGAGTTCCAATACTTTTCCCCATAGGGCGACAGATCTAAATACCCCAAGATATTCAGGCGATGATTGACAGTTACAACTACCACGTCGCCAAATTTAGAAAGGTTTTCCCCATCATAGGCAATCTGCTCAATAGATGAACCAGCGGAGAATCCGCCACCATGGAACCACACCATCACAGGACGCTTGGCAGTTTCATCCAGGGACTGGGTCCAAACATTCAGGTACTGGCAATTCTCATCTTTGGGCCAGTAGCGGTGAGGAACACAAATCTCCCCCCAGGCAGTTTCCCGGTCAAGCATAGGGCACACGAAGCCGTAGGAATGGGCGTCATACACCCCCCTATCCTTCCAGGAAGGGAAAGGTTCAGGCATCTGGAACCGCTTGGCTTTAGCGTAGGGAATACCGTGGAAAGTGTAAGTGCCATCCACCTGAAAGCCCCGCACTTTACCAGAAACAGTTTCCACAATGGGTGCATCTAAAGAACAAAGAAATTGTTTAGCCATCGTTTTACTCCTTTTGTATATTTATTTTGCAGTAATCACCGGGCAAGATAGCGATCGTAAGCCGCTTGGTAAATCTCCACGATTCGATCCATACCATAGGAGGACAAAGTCTCCCGGAAGTCATCAAAAGAGGTGCTATCGTTACCATTGATGTAGTTTACCATGTACTCCTCAATCAAAGTGTTGACAGCTGTCTGCAGGGAAGTCAGCTCCACACCTTCCGCATCGGTGAAAGCCAGAGAGCTAGTCAGCCAGAGATTTGTTTCCGGAGCAGAGAAAATAGCGGTGGAATCCAGCTGGATGTTGTCTTCCGAGTTATTGATAATGTTGGCCATCTTCCAACCCTGCTCAACATCGTGCTTACCAAACCAGCTGCCAGAGTTAAACGTGTATTGATACAACACATCGGAAGGAGCCAGACCATCGGGATTGTTGGTGACCAACTCGGTGAACTCAGGAGTACCTTTCTCGTCAAGCTCATAGGTTTCGCCCTCGATGCCATACCAGCTCAAGTAGGTACCCTCATCAGACCACCAATAGTCCAACCACTGAGCAGCAAGCTCAGGCTTCTCACAAGCAGTGGTGATGTAGATGGGATCTTTAGCAATGATACGTTGGGAGCACTGCACAGGCTCATCTCCGGGTTTCAGCACCGGATTGGTAATGGCCTGAAAATACAAATCAGGATTGGTAGCCTGTCCCATAGTATAGGTAGTGTTGCCACAAGCGAAAGCGTACCAGCCATCATACAGAAGAGCACTATCATTTTCAACGCCACTATAGTCACGGGTCACCATGGGACCACCGGAAGTGAAGTTGGGATCAATTAGGCCCTCGGAGAACCAACTGCGCATCTCCTCCAGATATTGACCAAACCCATCTTGAAGAACGGAAGCGACTACGGTGTCACCGTCCAACTGAAGGTAATTATCTGTAGCATTGGTGGTTACCCCGTATGCCAAAGACAGGTTGGATCCGCCATTGGTTCCAGGAGAGAAAGGAGCGGGCATACCGTTCTCTTTAGCCTTCAGTAACACATCGTGCCACTCGCTAACCGTTTCTGGAAGCTCCAAGCCCATAGGATCAAACAAGTCTTTTCGGTAGGCTAGTCCATTCCAGGTACCCTCTGACTCAATGGTGGTATCCGTACCAACCATTACATAGGCAGCCATCAATTTGTCTTCATCAGAGGTAGCCTGGCGGCGTGCTACTTCGTTAGAATTAAGAATTGCCATATAGTTGGGCATATACTCCCGAATCAGCGGATCCATATCGGCGATGACACCGTCCTCGACACCTTTAGCTAGCCCACCGGGGTAAGTAAAAGAGGCTGCGTACATAATGTCAGGCAGATCTCCAGAGGAAAACAGGATACCTTGTTTCTCAGAGGCCTCACTGGTTGTTACAGGGATCCAATTGATGTGGACATTGGTGCGCCGCTCCAATTCCTGCACACCTTTCAAATCATTGGGGTCAGGCACGGCATTGTTGTTGTACACACACCACACAGTCAATTCCTCTGTTTCATCCGTAAGAGGCAGTTGTAAACCGCCCACATCTTGCTTTTCCACAGTGGTAGAACTCGTCTGTGCCTCAGACGAATTGGAATCACTCACGGAAGAGCTTTCATTGTCGCCAGAAGAGCAGGCAACCGTACTGGCCATCATGCAAAGAGCCAGCAGCATAGTAATGATTTTTTTCACGGGAATTCCTCCTTCCTCAGCAAAGGGCTGAGTTTATTGTACAGCGTTCTGAGTCGCTGCAACTGACTTGTTATGCTTTCACCGCGCCAATGGTCATGCCGGTGACAAAATACTTCTGTACAAAGGGATAAATACACAGAATAGGAAGCGTGGATACGACAATAGCGGCGTACTCTGTGTTCTGTCGGTAAATGGAGCTGCTATCCTGCAAAGCTGCAGTTGACGAGGTGATCTCGCTATTCTCCATCAAGATATCCCGAAGTACCATCTGCAGAGGGTACAAATCCGTACGGGTGGGCAGATACATTAAGGCCGACATGAAGTCGTTCCACTTTGCGACCGCCGAGAACAGCATAATCACCGCAAAGGTGGATTTGCAAAGGGGTAGGATGATGCGAAACATAATGGTAAAATCGTTGGCACCGTCCAAGCGGGCAGCTTCCTCTAGCGCGTCCGAAATACCCTGCATAGCCGTGCGCATGATAATGATATTGAACACGCTGAGCATACCGGGCACCACAATGGCCCAACGGGTATCCAACAAACCCAGGCTACGCACCACCATGTACATAGGGATCATACCGCCGTTAAAAAGCATAGTCGAGCTGATAATGAGCATAAAGGTGTTGCGGAACCGGAAACGATTGCGAGAAAATACATAACCGGCCACAATAGTAGCTACACCAGTCAACACACACTGTAAAAAGATGTAGATAAAGGTGTTAAGATATCCGTTCCACAATCTCTGGTATGTCAGGATAATGCTATAAGCATGGGTATCCAAGTTTTGCAAGGGATAGAGAATCAGACCTTGAGTAATACCAACCTGGGTAGGGTTGCTTAGTGAACCCATCAGGACATGCCATAGAGGCGCCAAGCACACCAGGGAAATCAAAACCAGTAAAACCACAGCAAATGACATAAACACTGCACGTGACACTGTTATTTTGTAATGCATACGCGTCTCTCCTTCGTTAGAACATAGATGTACCAGCCAGCTTCTTCGCAATTTGGTTGGTAGTAATCAGCAAGATGGTACCGATAATAGAATTAAATAGCCCCACTGCAGTGGACAAGCCGTAGTCGGACTGCACAAGCCCCATACGGTAAACGTAGGTGTTTATCACATCTGCGAAGTTGTAGTTGGCGGGCGAATACATAAGCAGGATCTTATCGGCTCCCACCGAAAACACTGAGCCCATCTGCATAATCAACATCATAATGATCATAGGTAATATTCCTGGAATGGTGACATGGATACATTGAAGCCATTTACCAGCTCCATCAATTGCAGCAGCCTCATACAGTTCTTGGTCAATAGCGCTCAGCGCCGAGATGTAGATTATCGAACCATATCCCAACCCCTGCCACATATTTTGCAAGACATAGATTAGCCAGAAGTTCGTACCCTGGTTAAGCAGATTTTGTGGTTCTGAACCGGTGATAGAAGCCACAAACGTTGAGATTGCTCCGCCTGCTTCAGTGAAGTCCACTACAATGCCACAGGCAACCACGGCAGATACAAAATAAGGCATATAAGAGATCGTCTGCACAGCCTTTTTGAAATACTTATTTTTGATTTCGTTAAGAATCAGGGCAAAGATGATAGGAGCGGGAAAGTTAACCACCAGGTTCAGCACACCGATAGACAAAGTATTGCGAATCAACCTTCCCACATAAGGCCCCGAAAAAAAAGTTTCAAAATTTTGTAGGCCTACCCACTGGCTGCCGAAAAAGCCCTTCACCGGTGAATAACGCTCAAACGCCATTAGCAGCCCAACCAGTGGCAAAAAACTGAAGATCACAAAAAAAGCTAAAATAAAAGTTAAACAGACATAGAGCACTTTGTTGCGCTTGATGTCTACCCAAAGGTTGTGAGGTAGGGCGCGGACACCTCCACCCTCGATGTAGCCGCTTGAGTCCAAGGTAGTTGTCGTGTAGGACCTCTTCGGCTTTTTTTTCGCCATCCTTCATTCCTCCTATTTGAAAGATTTGACCATATTATACCAATTCATTCCATCTGTTTCTATAAAAATCACTGGAAGTTTCATGACATTTGCCTTCTCTCCATTAAGGCAATATTAAAAACCTGTTGAAAAACATAAAAAACCTGTGAACCAATTGCCATTTTGATAAATTTCATATATAATCTGTCTCTTATACACATCTCCGAGCCCACGAGACTGCAGCTAATCT
>ERZ1027150.2039-NODE-2039-length-11306-cov-5.152253_pt1 | contig 11306 bp, 10 predicted proteins | sample MGYA00519276_ERZ1027150 | MGnify/ENA primary metagenome ERZ1027150 (study PRJEB26926, sample SAMN06164860) | human gut metagenome | biome: ENVO:00009003; feature: ENVO:2100002; material: ENVO:00002003 | host: Homo sapiens | place: USA | collected 2012 ... | reverse complement strand
GCCACGGGGGCGGCCGGGGGTGTTACGACGGCTTCGGTCTTGTTTTTCTTCTTGTCTTTTTTGCGGGGGCGGCGGTCGAGTGCCGAGGCCGGGACGGCGACTGCCAGTAGCAGCAGTATGGTCAGGAGGGTTCTCATCGGTTAGAATTTGATGCTCATGTTGAAGCCGAATACCGGGCGGTTGCCGCCGAGCGAGGGCACGTAGGTGTAGTCGACCATCGGTTCGAGGTTCATCGTCAGGTCGTCCGAGATGTCGTAGTCCTTGAGGTGGGCATCGACGTGGGCATCGACGATCTGTAATACGTACAGGCCTGCGGAGATGATGATGCACAGGTCGCGGTTGCGCCGGAAGTTGTTGCGCAGGTTGCGGATATAATCCGCCGAATAGCGGCCGTGGAATTCGTCGGTAGGCCCGTCAGGGAATTTGTCGGGGTTCTGTTCGTACTCGTTCAGCAGCCTGTACGCCTTCTTGAAACGCTGGTAGCCGCGGTTGTTCCAGTCGATGCAGTAGATCATCGCCGCGAAACCTCCGACCACGAAGGGGACTTTCCAGTAGCTTTTGTTGTAGATCTGCCCCGCGCCGGGGAAGATGCAGGCCAGCGTTGTGGCCTTCTTGACATTCGACACGTCGTTGGTCGAGTAGTTTACCGCCGCATCGCCGATGAAATAGATGTACGAGGCGACGGTCAGTCCCAGGTAGACCTGGCGGCGGGTGTTGCTGCGGATCATCTTGGCCTGCAGTGCGTCCAGTTCGGGCGTACGCGTGAGGTTCTTGTCGGTGTAGGCGTCATACTCCCGCTTGAGCGGCTTGTATGTCCTGTTTTCGTTGATGTAGAGCGCCAGCCCCGCTCCCACCGTACCGTAGAGTATGGGCAGTTTCCAGTATTGTTTGTTGTATATCTGTCCGTAGCCGGGCAGGACGGTCGAGATCCAGCAGACCTTCGAGAGCGACATCGAGTCGCTCATGAGCCAGCCTTTCTTGTGCCGCATGGAATCCGGTTCGGTCTTGATGCCGGCCAGCCTGAGCCGCATGAGCGAGTCCGTGGTGCGGATGTCGTCCGTACGCAATGCCGTCACGGCGAGTGAATCGGCCGTGAAGTCCAGTGTCAGGAGCGAGTCGAGTTCGCGCGTGAGGGCGTTGTTGGCCAGCGAATCGCTCTTGTGGCGCAGCGAATCCGGCTTGACAAACATGCCGCCGCGTACGATGGTGCGTCCCCCGCGGTGGAGCTGTGCCTCGGCGGGGAGCCACAACATGAGCGCTGCGAGCATCGGCAGCAGGTGTCTGAACCGGATACTTACCATATTATTTAATGCGTCCCGAAAACCGTTCGATGAACTGTTCGATATCCTTGTCGTCGCCGAACCCGATGACGATGCGCCCGCCGCCGTTCTTCGAGCGTTTGATGCTGATGTCCTGCGAGAAGAACTTTTCGAGTTGCTCCACCAGCCGCGAATAGCTTTCGGGATACTCCTCGTCCTCCACATTCTGTGCCGCTGCGGCCGGTTGTTCGGTGAGCGAGCGTACCAGCTCCTCGGCCTGGCGTACCGAAAGGCCTTTCTTGATGATGCGTTTGAGCACGCGTACCTGCGTCCCGTCGGGGGCGCCGGCGATGGCTTTGGCGTGCCCCATCGAGATGAGCCCCTCCTTGAGCGCCAGCTGCACCTCGTCGGGCAGCTTGAGCAGCCGCATGTAGTTTGAGATGGTCGAGCGTTTCTTGCCCACCTTTTCCGAGAGGGCGTCCTGCGTCAGGTTGCACTCGTCGATCAGGCGCTGCATTCCGAGCGCGATCTCTATGGCGTTGAGATCCTGGCGCTGGATATTCTCCACGAGGGCCATGGCGTGCAGGTTCTCGTCGTCCACCTCGCGGATATAGGCCGGGAGGCTCGTCAGGTCGGCGCGCTGCGCCGCACGCCAGCGGCGTTCGCCGCTGATGATGATATATTTCCCGTCGCCGGATTTCTTGACCGTGATGGGCTGGATGACCCCCAGCTGGCGGATCGAGTCGGCCAGTTCGTCGAGCGCCTCCTCGTCGAACTGCGTACGCGGCTGCGTGGGGTTGGGAATGATCTCCGTGATGTCGATCTCGGACATCTGGCTCATCGGCTTGAGCTTGGCGTCGACGGCGTCGGTGCCGAATATGGCGTCCAGTCCGCGCCCTAATCCCTTCGGTTGTTTCATTTCGGTATGTTATTTTCTCGGTTTGCGGTTGCGCTTGAGGAATTCCCGGGCCAGCGTGAGATAGTTCTCCGAGCCGACGGCGCCCGCGTCGTAAAGCATGACGGGCTTTCCGTGCGAGGGTGCTTCTCCCAAACGGATATTGCGCTGAATTATTGTGTCGTAAGCCAACGGCCCGAAATGTTCGCGTACCTCGTTCACGACCTGGTTGTTCAGGCGGTTGCGCATATACATCGTCAGCAGGAAACCCTCGATGTCGAGCGCCGGGTTGAGGCCGCTCTTGACCTTGCGGATGGTGTTCAGCAGCTTAGAAAGCCCTTCGAGGGCGAGGTATTCGCACTGCACGGGGATGAGCACTGTATCGGCGGCCGTGAGGATATTGACGGTGGTGTAACCCAGCGAAGGGGAGCAGTCGATGAAAATGTAGTCGAACCTTTCACGCACGGCGTCCACGATGCGCTTCATCACATGGTGGGCGTTCTCCAGTTTGGGCAGCTCGGTGTCGGCTGCTACCAGGTCTATCGACGAGGGCAGCAGCCACAGGTTCTTCACGTCGGGGCTTTGCAGGATGACCTCTTCGGGTTTCCTGAGCCCGGCGATGCACTCGTAGATGCCTTCGAGGTTTATGTCGAAGCCCAGTCCGGAGGTGGCGTTGGCCTGCGGGTCGGCGTCGAGCAGCAGCACCTTCTTGCCCAGCAGGGCCAGCGATGCTGCGAGGTTGATGGCCGTTGTGGTCTTGCCCACGCCGCCTTTCTGATTCGCTAAAGCGATAACCTTTGCCATGTTTCAATCGGGTTTATAATCGGGCAAATTTAATGATTTAAAATGGAAATCCATAACCGTAACCGAAATTTGCTGATCTTTTCGGGAAATGGGCTGCGGCCCCGCCGGCGCAAATAAATTTGCTTTTGCCCTTGACTTGCACTATCTTTGGGCTCGGAACGAATTGATAGCAACAGCCTGTTATGACAGAAAAAAAACAAGGGGTTCCCGTGCAGGAACCCGTGCCCGCCGAAGAGCCTGCAAAGGCGGGGGACAATAATAAGATATGGCACTACAACGGAAAATTCCCCGTGGTGGTGGACTACCTGGTTTTCTTCGGCATCTTCCTGCTGGCGCAGGGCCTGGGGACTGCCGTGGCATGGCTGGCGGGGTGCAAATGGCCCGATCCGGAGCTGCTGGCCAGCCCCGACGAGGCGATAAGCACGGCGGAGCAGATCGCCGCCGGGCATTTCAATGCCATGACCTATTTCGTGTCGATGTCCGTGACGCTCGCGGGATTCCTCTTCTACCGCAGGCGAAGGCACGGCCCCACGGTCGTGGCGCGTTTCTCCCGGCGCGGGCTGAATCCCGTGCTGTTGCTCTGGGGGGTGTTCTTCATGCTCTCGACCTCGGTCGTGCTGGAGCCGTTGCTGAGCCTGATGCCCGAGGTGCCGAACGTCTACGGGCGCGGGGCGTGGGCGATCGTGACGGTCGTGGTGATGGCCCCGCTTTTCGAAGAGGTGATCTTCCGCGGCGTACTGCTCGAATCGACGCGCGTGCGGTACGGCGTGGTGGCCGCATGGCTGCTCTCGTCGGCCATCTTCGGCATCGTGCATGTCCATCCCACGGTGGTGGTGAACGCTTTTGTCATGGGCCTGGTGCTGGCCTTCATCTACCTGCGCACCGATTCGCTCTGGTCTGCGATCATACTCCATGCAATCAACAACGGCATAGCCTACCTGGCGCTGATTGCCGGACACGGTAATTCCATGCTGATCGACATGGTCGGCAGCCGGACGCTTTACGTGCTGTTTTATATTGCGGCGCTGGCTGTCTTCGCCGTTTCGGGTTACATGATGCTCGTGTCGCTGCGCCGCCTGAAGGCCGAGGAGAAAAATCGCGGCGCGGCGTAATAATCTGGGCGGAGGCTGCGTTAGTTACGAGTAAAAACAGTATCTTTGTCCTCCGGATTATGACTTTGCGAACGAAAATAGCGGTCGTGGCGGCTACATTGTTCCTGGGCGGTTGCCAGGAACTGCCCGGCTATTTTGCCAGCGATACCACGCTGGCGCGGGCGGGCGGCAGCGAACTGAAGATGCGTGATGTCGAGTCGGTAGTTCCGAAAGGGGTTACGGGCGAGGACAGCGCGGCCTTCATGAAGGTCTATATCGACCGCTGGGTGCGCAAACAACTCAAATTGCAGGAGGCCGAGATCCTTTTTTCCGCCTCGGCGGACGATATCGACAAGATGGTCGAGGAGTACCGGCAGGCGCTGCTGATCCGCAAGCTGGATCAGCATTACGTCGACCGCAGCATCGACACGACCTTCACGGAGAACGAGATCGCGGCCTATTACAACGCCCACAAGGCCGATTTCCGGCTCGACCGTACGTTGGTCAAAGGGCGGATCGTGCAGTTCGGCGAAGGGTACCGCCAGGCGCGCAAATTGCGGGAGCTGATGGGGACGAAGAGCGAAGCCCGGCAGCAGGATTTCCGGGACATATGTGCGAAGAACGACTTTACGGTCACCGATTTCAGCGACCAGTGGGTGGATTTCCCGGAATTTCTGAGTTACCTGCCTACGCTCCGGTCGCAGAACTACGACCCGGTGCTCGCATCGACGGCCGTGCAGGAGATGCGCGACAGCCATTCGCACTACTATTTCCAGATCGACGCCGTGCGCCGCGAAGGGGAGCCCATCCCGCTCGAACGGCTGCGGGGGACGATCCGCCGCATCCTCTTCAACCAGCGCCAGAGCGAGATCATCCGCAGCCACGAGGAGGAACTCTATAACCGTGCGTGCGAAGGCGGGAGCATAAAGATTTTCGAAAACGAGAATACAAACGATAAAGAAAAAGAATAATGTTGAAAAAAGGTATGCTGGGGGCGGCTTTCGCCCTGCTCGTTGCTGGGGCCGGGGCGTTCGCGCAGAAACAGCAGGTGATGCTCGACAAGGTGGTCGCCGTCGTAGGGTCTTCGTCCATCCTCCATTCCGAAGTGGCGGAGTATGCCCGGCAGCTCACGGCCCAGCGCCGTGCCGAAGGATATACCTCCGACCGTGATCCGATGAACGAGGCGCTCGAGGCACTGATGACCCAGAAACTGCTCTTCAACCAGGCGCAGATCGACTCGGTGAAGATCAATGCGGGCGACATCGCCACGCATGTGGAACAGCAGATTCAGAACATGATCGAAACCGAGGGGTCGATCCCCAAACTCGAGGCCAAGCACCACATGGCCATTTTCAGCATCCGCGAGAACATGCGCCAGCGCTATGAGGAGCAGTCGTATGCCTCTTCCATGCAGAGCGAGGTCGTGAGCAAGGTATCGGTCATTCCCGGCGAGGTCGAGCATTTCTACAAGTCGATCGACAAGGACAGCCTGCCGACCGTGGCCGAACAGTATGTCTACGCCCAGATCACCCGTTTCCCCAAGTCGATCACGCAGGCCAAGCAGCGCACGCGCGAGCGCCTGCTCGACATGCGCGAACGGATCATTACCGGCAAGGCGAAATTCGAGAACCTGGCACGCATGTATTCGCAGGATCCCGGGACGATGATGCGCGGCGGCGAGATGGATCCCACCGAGCTCAACGGACTGGAAGCACCGTTCGCCGACGCCCTCGAGAACATGAAGCCGGGGCAGATATCGGAGGTCGTCGAGACCCGCTACGGACAGCATATCATCCAGTTGCTCGACAAGCGCGGCAGCCTCTACCATTTCCGCCATATCCTGCTGCGCCCGGTCTATACGATGGACGAGCTCAACGAAGGGGTCGTGTTCCTGGACAGCATCGCCAACCAGATACGCAAGGATTCCCTCTCGTTCGACAAGGCCGCCCTCCAGTTCTCCGACGACGCCACGTCGAAGATGAACGGCGGTATCGTCTCGAACCACGACATTCTGGAGCGTTTCAATGCCTTCGAGGCGAAGCTCACCGTGACGAAGTTCCTGCGTGAGGATTTCGCGCACTTCGGTGCACTTGACGACTACAATGCCTTGATCCGCCTCAAACCGGGCGAGATTTCGCCTGCATTCCTGACCGAGGACATCATGGGCAACCAGCTGGCCAAGATCGTCAAACTGGTGGAGATCATTCCCACGCATGTCGCGTCGCTCAACGAAGACTATCTCCGCTTGGAGGAGATGGCGCTCAATGCCAAGCAGGAGCGGGTGTTCAAGGAGTGGCTGACCAAGAAGATCGACGCCATGTACGTTTACATCGCCCCCGAATTCCGCGACGGGGAGTTCGAGAATAAAAGCTGGGTGAAATAAACCGTGCGCAGGCTCTTTACCATAGCTGCCGTCGTGCTGGCTGCGGGCAGTGTGATTTTCGCCCGCAGCGGGATGCAGGCACCCGGCCAGGAGCCCGAGCCCGAGAAGAAACTCATCGACCTGAAGTCGGACAACATGGGCCCCATAGCCCCCGGCGACTCGGTGATCTTCCTGGTCGGCAATTTCGCCGCGCAGCATAACGGCGCTGTCATTACGTGCGACAGTGCCGTGCGTTATTCGGACATGCGGATCGAGTTCTTCGGCAATGTCCTCATCAACAAGAATACGACCTATATTTACGGCGACCGCGCCGAATACAACGGCGAGCTGAACGAGGCACGGGTCTATTCCGACATCGTCAAGGTCGTCGACGGCGATGCCACGCTCTATACCTACCGGTTTGTCTTCAACACGAAGGAGAATATCGGCCAGTTCGCCGACGGTGGCGTGCTGATAAACCGGGACAACCGGCTCGAATCGGTGCGCGGCTACTATTATGCCAACACCAAGGATCTCGTTTGCGTAGACCGCGTCGAGATGCGTAACGACGAATACGAACTCAAGGGCGACTCGGTGGTCTACAACATGGCCACCGACAACGCTTTTTTCTTCGAGAATACCAACATCTGGAACAAGGACGGCGACTACCTCTATGCCGACCGGGGCGCGTACGACAAGGCCGATACGCTTTACCGGGTTACGCGCAACGGTTATGTGCTGACCGAGAAACAGGAGATGTGGAGCGACAGCATCGACTATTTCCGCGCCAAAGACCACGTGGTGCTGTGGCGGGACATCCAGATTGACGATACGGAGCACAAAGTACTCGCCTTCGGCGATTACGGCGAGTATTGGAAGGAACCGGGCGATATATTCCTCACGCGGCGACCCTCGGTGGTGAGCTACGACCTTACACAGGGCGATTCGCTCTTCATGCGTGCCGACTCGATGTTCCTCTTTACGGTCAATGAGAATGCCCGGCGCCGGGCAGAGGAGAAGGCCGCGGCCGATTCGCTTGCGCGTATGGGGGCCGATTCCCTGCAACGGCCCGATTCGCTGGGGCAGCATCCCGATGGATTGGCCGCGACGGCCGGCCCCGAGGAGGGACGTACCGAGCCCGGACTGCATCCCGGCGACGCAGCCGATTCGCTCGCGTCGACCGGCGGGGCGGATTCGCTCGCCGCAGGTTCCGGCTCCGATTCGCGGACGCATGGTTCGCCGCGGGCGGATTCGTTGCGCATGGCCGATTCGCTCTCCGTGCCGGGCAGCCTGCCCGACTCGTTGGACAGGGCTGCCGATACGCTGACCGTTGCCCAGCGCAAGGCCCTGCTCAAGGAAGCGGCGCGCAAGGCCAAGGCCGAAAAGAAGGCCGCGGCAGCCAAAATCAAGAAGGCGCAGCTCGATTCGATAGCCGTCAGACGCAAGGAGAAGACCACGGCCAAACTGCTGTTGCAGAAGGAGCGCGAGGAGGCGCGTCTGGCCGCCCGGCGGCTGAAGGCTGCGTCGAAGCTCAAAGCCCGGCAGGCGCGTGCCGCCCGCAAGGGAAAGGTGATCCCGGTCGATTCGGCGGCCCTGCGCGAACTGGATTCGCTGATCGAGATGAACATGGCCGAACAGGATTCGCTGCTCAACCTGCTGGCAGATTCGCTGTTGTCCGACACGACAGCGATGGCGCTTCCGGCCGATTCGGTCGACTCGCTCGCCCTGCCGCGCGACAGCATCTACCGCCTGATGAAGGGGTACCGCGACGTGAGGATCTTCAGGTCGGATTTCCAGACCGTGTGCGACTCGATCGTGGCGATCAGCACCGACTCGACGATCCACCTCTATATCGACCCCGTGTTGTGGAACCAGAGCAACCAGATCACTTCGGACGTGATGGATATTTTCACCGAGCGGCAGCAGATCAAACGTGCCGAATTCATCGGCAGCCCGATGATGGCCAGCCAGCTCGATACGACACACTACAACCAGGTGGCGGGCAAGACTATGACCGCCTATTTCTACAACAACCAGATATACCGCAACGACGTCAACGGTAATGCCCAGACCATCTATTACATGCAGGACGGCGAGCCGCCCGAGATCACGATGATGGGCGTTATCGAGAGCGGCGACTGTTCATTCTATATCGAGGACAAGCAGGTGGTGCAGATCACCTACCGAACCGAACCGGTCTACAACTTCTATCCGATGGACGATATCCCGCCCACGCAGGATCTCTACCTGAAAGGCTTTAAATGGGAGGGGGCGCGGCGGCCCGTGCAGGCCGATGTGTTCGACCGCAGGATCCGACCTTCGCAGCGGAAGGAACGTACGCGGCTGCGTCATCCAGATTTCCCGATCATGATGCGCATCGAGGAGCATAAGAAACGCCTGATCGAACAACGCCGCTGGGCGGATCGCAACGACCAGGTCGACCCGCTCACCGTCGAGTGGATGCGCGAACTGGGATACGAGGTCGGGCAGCCGCGCGAACCGCAACGTCCCGCGCCGCAGGCTGAATGACCGGCACCGCAACTCTCCGCCGGTAATTCGGACGGTCTATGCAACCATACGGAAACCGTAACAAAAGGCGAAAAGCGAAAAACTTTTCGCCTTTTGTGTTATTTTTGCAGCCGGTTATTCGTCAGTTGGTTTTACACATGAAAAAAAGTCTGATTGCACTGGCATTCGGGACGCTTGCCCTGGGGATGTCGGAGTTCGTGATGATGGGCATCCTGCCCGATATTGCCCGCAGCCTCGGGGTTTCCATCCCCGAGGCCGGACACCTTATTTCGGCCTATGCCCTGGGCGTTTGCTTCGGGGCGCCGCTTACGGTGCTGGTAGCCCGGACGCGCCCGCTGAAACAGATACTGCTGGCGCTCACGGCTCTGATCGCCGTCGGGAACCTGTGCGCGTCGCTGGCGCCGAACTACTGGATGCTGATGGCGATGCGTTTCGTGTCCGGCCTGCCGCACGGTGCCTTTTTCGGTGTCGGGTCGATCGTCGCAGAGCGGGTGGCAGATGCCGGGAAGCGCACGGAGGCCGTTTCGATCATGATCGTCGGGATGACCGTCGCCAACCTGTTCGGCGTGCCGCTGGGCACTTATATCAGCAATGTGCTGTCTTGGCGCACGACCTTTGCGATCGTCGCCGTGTGGGGCGTGGTGGCGCTGACGCTCGTAAGGATGTGGGTGCCCCGCATGGAGCCGCTGCCCGATACGGGGCTGAAAGGGCAGTTCCGGTTCCTGCGCAGCCTTGCACCCTGGCTCGTGCTGGCGTCGGTGATGCTCGGCAACGGCGGGATCTTCTGCTGCTACAGCTATGTCAGCCCGCTGATGATCCATACCTCGGGTTTTACGGAGGAGAACCTTACGCTGATTATCATGCTGGCCGGTTTCGGCATGTTCGCGGGCAATATCCTCGGCGGGCATCTCTCCGACCGTTTTACGCCCGAGAAGGTCGTGCGTTTTACGCTGGCCGCGGCCACCCTGACGCTGCTCGGGATTTTCTTCGGGGCACATGTCCCTTACCTTTCCGTCATGCTGATGACGCTCTGTACGGGGTGTCTGTTCTGTGTCTCGTCGCCCCAGCAGTTGCTGATCCTGGAGAATTCGCGTGGCGGCGAGATGCTCGGCGCAGCCCTCGTGCAGGTGGCTTTCAACCTGGGCAATGCACTGGGTGCCTATTGCGGGGGCCTGCCGATCGCCCACGGGCTGGGCTACGAATATACGGCGTTGCCCGGTGCGGGTTTCACCCTGTTGGGGCTGCTGGCGGCCGTGGTTTATATCCGTAAATATCCCCGCCATGCGAAGCGATAACGGTGCGGAGCTGTTTCCGGTGGTCGACGAAGCCGGGAACGTGATGGGGGCGGCGACGCGTGCCCAATGCCACGGCGGCGGAATGTTGCTGCATCCCGTGGTGCACCTGCACCTGTTCAATTCGCGGGGCGAGTTATACCTGCAACGGCGTCCCGTGTGGAAGGATATCCAGCCCGGGCGCTGGGATACGGCCGTGGGTGGGCATGTCGACTACGGCGAGACGGTGGACGACGCATTGCGGCGCGAGGTGCGCGAAGAACTCGGTGTGACGGGTTTCGTACCCGAACGCGTGGCGGTGTACGTGTTTCGCTCGGAGCGCGAGCGCGAATTGATCTATGTCCACCGCACGGTGTACGACGGGGAGGTCGTCCCGAGCGACGAGCTCGACGGCGGGCGTTTCTGGAGCCGGGACGAAATCTTTGAAAATCTCGGCAAAGGCGTCTTCACGCCCAATTTCGAGGGCGAGGTGGAACTGGTACTCGGGGTATAGTTTTTTTTCGTATATTGTAACCTGGAAACCGACAATGAAGCGACTGTCCTGTATGTCGCAGGGCATTGTCCAGCACAGACCGGTGCGAGGCGCAGGGATTGGTGCCGTTCCACAGACGCATGTTCTATGGTGATGGCTGTCGCCGGATTTTTGCCTTCCGCAGTCGTTATCCTGTCGCCGGGGTTTCCGTCGCTGATGATTACAAAGGCCGTTAGGTCTGAAATTTGATAGAAATACCGTATGCAGTCTCTCCTTACACGTTGGGCCGACGCCCTGCTCGCATGGCTCGGGCTCACTTCCGCATTGAATAACGGCTGGGATCGTTGGGTGGCTTTCGCCCTGGTAGTGCTGTCCGTCGTGCTTCTCGATTTCCTGTGCCGTACGGTGCTCGTGCGCGGGATTAGGCGCATCGTGATGCGCACCAAAGCCACGTGGGATGACGAACTGTTCAGTTCCGCCGTGTTGAGCCGGCTGTGTAATATCGTCAGCGCTATCGTGCTGGTCATCGTCCTCCCCGTAGTTTTCGATGAACCTGTCTCTTATACACATCTGACGCTGCCGACGACTAGTCGAGTGTAGAT
>ERZ1027150.2024-NODE-2024-length-11355-cov-10.272655_pt1 | contig 11355 bp, 8 predicted proteins | sample MGYA00519276_ERZ1027150 | MGnify/ENA primary metagenome ERZ1027150 (study PRJEB26926, sample SAMN06164860) | human gut metagenome | biome: ENVO:00009003; feature: ENVO:2100002; material: ENVO:00002003 | host: Homo sapiens | place: USA | collected 2012 ... | reverse complement strand
TAGTCGCCGTTTTATTCAGAATCCCCGGAGTGGTCAACGCTCCGGGGATTTTTTTTGTATCTATATTTTTCGAAAAGGACTATATTCTTGTACATTAATAAATCGCTTTTTTTACCTTTAAAACCCTTCTTGATAGAAAATGCTTTTCTGTAAAACAAGACTTGGCGGATACCTTCATTCCAGTCTGTTTGTCTTTCTGCTTTTTCGTTTACCTTATCTGTATCGGTCAGATTCTCGTTCACTGATATTTTCCTACGTGTTTTTTCCAATAAAAATGACGGTTCGTTAAGGGAAATAAAAAAACATATCGTATCTTTACGACTAAAGCTGAAATAAATAAGTGTGTTATGGTGATAAAAACAATATTAGATACAGATTTATATAAATTTACGACTTCGTATGCCTATATTAAATTATTTCCTAATGCAGTAGGCACTTTTTCGTTTAAGGATAGAGACGAAACTGAATATACGGAAGGTTTTCTCAATGCCCTGAAGAGTGAAATACATAACCTCTCCTTGGTGGCACTCCAGAAGGAAGAACTGGAATACATGTTCAAGCATTGCCGTTTTCTGCCAAGAGTTTACTGGGAATGGCTTTCCTCTTTTCGCTTCGACCCGGAAAAAATCGAAGTTTACCTGGATGCGGATCATCACCTTCATATGGAAGTGACGGATTACATGTATAAGGTTACCCTCTATGAAGTACCGCTTTTGGCGATTATCTCTGAAATAAAGAATCAGTTTTTCAATTGTATTCCGGATAAGGAAATGATATTAAACCGCCTGTCTGGAAAAATTGCACTTTCCAATGAGCACGAAATGCCTTTTTCTGAATTCGGTACCCGGCGCCGCTTTTCATTCGATGTACAGGAGACAGTAGTGGCCTACTTGAAAGAGCACGCACAATATTGTACCGGAACTTCAAACTGCCACCTTGCCATGAAATACAATATGCTTCCGATGGGAACCCATCCTCACGAATGGTTTATGTTCCACGGAGCCCAGTTCGGATACAAACATGCCAATTACATGGCTCTTGAAAACTGGGTAAATGTATACGATGGTGATCTGGGCACTGCCTTGTCGGATACCTATACTTCCGACTCGTTCCTTTCCAACTTCAGCCGTAAGCAGGCAAAGCTGTTTGACGGGGTACGGTGTGACTCCGGTGATGAGATTGAATTCATCGACCGCCTGATCCTGCGCTATAAGGAACTGGGTATAGACCCGACTACCAAGACCATTATCTTCAGCAACGCACTCGACTTTGATAAGGCCCTTCATATCTTCGAATATTGTAAAGGCAAAATCCGCTGCTCCTTTGGAATCGGTACGAACCTGACCAATGATACCGGATTCAAACCGTCGAATATTGTGATGAAACTTTCACGCTGCAAGATGAATGTCAACCAGGAATGGCGGGAATGTGTCAAACTGTCAGACGATATGGGAAAACACATGGGAAGCAATGCTGAAGTAGAAGCTTGCTTGTATGAGTTGCGGTTAAAAGAATAAATATTGTATTAAAATATAATCATAAATCGTAAAAAACTGACATTTTATTTTGTTTTTTCAGATTATTCTATACCTTTGCAAACGTTAAATCAAAAAAGAAAGAAATGAATCCGTTGTTTATACATATTCTGCTGTGCGGTCTGATTATTATTCTATCGGTAAATCCGGTGGGAAAGTGAGCCCGTATATCTGAGTGTATGAACCTGACCATATAGAGCCTTTCCCACTGCGGTGTGAAAGGCTCTTTTATTTTGATACAATTTAAAGACATAAAGATATGAGCGACAGATTATTTATTTTTGATACGACTTTACGCGACGGAGAGCAAGTTCCCGGTTGCCAGTTAAATACGGTTGAAAAAATACAGGTAGCCAAACAGTTGGAGGCACTGGGAGTGGATGTGATTGAAGCCGGATTCCCTATTTCCAGTCCGGGCGATTTCAATTCGGTAATCGAAATTTCGAAAGCCGTTACCTGGCCTACCATCTGTGCACTGACCCGTGCGGTACAGAAAGACATTGATGTGGCTGCAGAATCATTGAAATATGCCAAGCGCAAGCGTATCCATACCGGTATCGGTACATCGGATTCTCATATCAGATATAAATTCAATTCGACACGTGAGGAAATCATTGAACGGGCAGTGGCAGCAGTGAAGTATGCACGCCGCTATGTGGAGGATGTAGAGTTCTATGCAGAGGATGCCGGCCGTACGGAGAATGAATACCTGGCCCGGGTGGTGGAAGCCGTTATCAAGGCGGGAGCTACGGTGGTGAATATTCCAGATACTACAGGGTACTGTCTGCCGGAAGAATACGGAGCCAAGATCAAGTACTTGATTGATCACGTAGACGGCATCGACAAGGCCATTCTGTCTACCCACTGCCACAACGATCTGGGAATGGCTACGGCGAATACCATCAGCGGTGTCCTGAACGGTGCCCGTCAGGTGGAGGTGACAATAAACGGTATCGGTGAACGTGCCGGTAATACTTCGCTCGAAGAAATTGCCATGATCTTGCGCTGTCATCATAATATCGACATAGATACCAATATCAATACGCAAAAGATTTATCCGACCAGCCGGATGGTGTCCAGTCTGATGAACATGCCGGTACAGCCCAATAAGGCCATCGTAGGACGCAACGCCTTTGCACACTCTTCGGGAATCCACCAGGACGGTGTGCTGAAAAACGTACAGACGTATGAAATAATCGACCCGAAGGATGTGGGTATCGATGACAATGCCATTGTACTGACTGCTCGCAGTGGACGTGCGGCACTGAAACACCGTTTACAAGCACTGGGGGTAGAGATGGACCAGGAAAAACTGGATAAGGTGTACGAGGACTTCCTGAAACTGGCGGATAAGAAGAAGGACATTACTGATGATGACATCATGGTACTGGCAGGGGCCGACAGGAACGTAAACCACCATATCAAACTGGAATACCTGCAGGTGACCAGTGGAGTCGGAGTCCGTTCGGTGGCCAGTCTGGGCCTGAATATCTCGGGTGAGCACTTTGAGGCTGCTGCTACAGGCAACGGTCCGGTGGATGCTGCCATCAAGGCTGTCAAGCAGATTATCAAGCGTCAGATGGTATTGAAAGAATTTACCATCCAGGCCATCAGCAAGGGAAGTGATGACGTAGGAAAGGTGCATATGCAGGTGGAATATGACGGACAGATGTTCTACGGCTTCGGTGCCAATACCGATATCATCGCAGCTTCTGTAGAAGCTTATATCGACTGTATCAATAAATTTCGGAAATAAAGAGAGAAATACATAAAGAAAACGAATATGGCGAATACATTATTTGATAAAATATGGGATGCTCACGTAGTGCAGCAAGTGGAAGAAGGACCTACCCAACTGTATATTGACCGTTTGTACTGCCACGAGGTGACCAGCCCGCAGGCTTTCAGCGGATTGCGTGCGAGAGGCTTGAAATGCTTCCGTCCGGATAAGATTTACTGTATGCCGGACCACAATACTCCGACACACGACCAGGACAAGCCGATTGAGGATCCGGTATCGAAGGCACAGGTGGATACCTTGGCACGGAATGCGGAGGAATTTGGTCTGACGCATTTCGGAATGATGAACAAGAAGAACGGTATCATCCATGTGGTGGGTCCGGAAAGAGGACTGACTCTTCCGGGAATGACGATTGTTTGCGGAGACTCGCATACTTCTACTCACGGAGCGATGGGGGCCATTGCCTTCGGTATCGGTACCAGTGAAGTGGAGATGGTCATGGCTTCGCAGTGTATCCTGCAGGCTCGTCCCAAGACCATGCGCATTATCATCGACGGCCAACTGAGAAAAGGGGTGACTGCCAAGGATGTGGCACTTTATATGATGGAGAAGATGACTACCAGCGGGGCAACGGGATATTTTGTGGAATATGCCGGTGAGGCGGTCCGCGGACTGACCATGGAAGGACGACTTACACTTTGTAATCTTTCCATCGAGATGGGAGCGCGCGGAGGTATGGTAGCTCCGGATGAGGTTACTTTCGAATATCTGAAAGGGCGTGAGTATGCTCCTAAGGGAGAGGAATGGGAAAAGGCTCTGGCTTACTGGAAGACGCTCCGGAGCGATGAGGATGCGGTGTTCGACAAAGAGGTGCGTTACGACGCTGCCGACATCCAGCCCATGATTACTTACGGTACCAACCCGGGTATGGGAATGGCAATTACGGACCGTATTCCGCTGACAGACGGTATGGGTGAGGTAGAAAAGGCTTCTTTCGACAAGTCCATGCAGTATATGGGATTCCAGCCGGGAGAGTCGCTGCTGGGCAAACCGGTGGATTATGTCTTTCTGGGAGCTTGTACCAACGGACGCATCGAGGATTTCCGCGCATTTGCTTCGCTGGTGAAAGGAAGAAAGAAGGCCGATCACATTACTGCCTGGCTGGTACCCGGTTCGTGGATGGTGGAAGAACAGATCCGTCAGGAAGGCCTCGACCGGATTTTGTCGGAGGCCGGATTCGAAATCCGTCAGCCGGGGTGTTCGGCTTGTCTGGCCATGAACGATGATAAGATTCCTGCCGGAAAATATTCGGTTTCTACCAGCAACCGAAACTTTGAGGGACGCCAGGGCCCCGGTGCCCGTACGTTGCTGGCCAGTCCGCTGACGGCAGCTGCGGCAGCCGTGACTGGAGTGATTACCGATCCTAGAACGCTTATGTAAAAAGAAAAGATTATGAAACAGAAATTCAATATACTCACCAGTACATGTATTCCTTTGCCTTTGGAGAATGTGGATACCGACCAGATTATTCCGGCGCGTTTTTTGAAGGCGACCACACGCGAAGAGAAATTTTTTGGAGATAACCTGTTCCGCGACTGGCGCTATCGTCCCGACGGCTCCCTCAATAAGGATTTTGTCCTGAACGATCCGACTTATAGCGGACAGATTCTTGTGGCGGGCAAGAACTTCGGCAGCGGATCCAGTCGTGAACATGCGGCATGGGCCATTGCGGGCTACGGCTTCCGGGTGGTGGTTTCGAGCTTCTTTGCCGATATTCACAAGAACAATGAACTGAATAACTTTGTGCTTCCGGTGGTGGTCAGCGAGGCCTTCCTTCAGGAACTGTTTGATTCGGTTTATGCCAATCCGAAGACAGAAGTGGAAGTCAACCTGCCGGAGCAGACCATTACCAACCTGGCTACCGGACATTCGGAGACATTTGAAATCAATGCCTATAAGAAACACTGCCTGATGAACGGGCTGGACGACATCGATTTCCTGGTAGAGAACAAAGACAAAATTGAGGCTTATGAAAAAGGGCAGGGGCGGTAAGCAACTGCCTGAGAGTAGATAATAAGATAAACTGATTTTTATGAATAATCATCCGAGAATTGAGATAATGGATACCACTTTGCGTGATGGCGAACAGACCAGTGGTGTATCGTTCGTGCCTCATGAAAAGTTGATGATCGCTCGTTTGTTGTTGGAAGATTTGAAGGTAGACCGCATTGAGGTTGCTTCTGCACGTGTGTCGGAAGGGGAGTTTAATGCCGTTAAAATGATTTGTGAGTGGGCAGCAAAACGGGACTTGTTACCTCGGGTGGAAGTGTTGGGATTTGTTGACAACAATGTGTCGGTAGACTGGATTTACAATGCCGGTTGCCGGGTGGTGAACCTGCTGACCAAGGGGTCGGAAAAGCATTGCCGTTTCCAACTCAAGAAGAGCTGCGACGAGCATGTGGCCGATATCAAGAAGGTGGTGGCTTATGCCCGGGAAAAGGGTATGGATGTCAATGTGTACCTGGAGGACTGGAGCAATGGAATGAAGGATTCTCCGGACTATGTATTTCGTCTGGTCGACGGGCTGAAGGATTGTGGTATTCGTCGTTTTATGCTGCCCGATACACTGGGAATACTTAATCCGTTGCAGGTCATTGAGTTCATGCGGAAAATGAAAAAGCGTTATCCGGAACTGCATTTCGACTTTCATGCTCATAACGATTATGACCTGGCGGTTAGTAATGTGCTGGCTGCTGTACTGAGTGGGGTGAAAGGACTTCATACGACCATCAACGGACTGGGAGAGCGCGCGGGAAATGCGCCGTTGGCAAGTGTGCAGGCAATCTTGAAAGACCATTTTCAGGCCATTACGCATATCGACGAGAGTAAGTTGAATGACGTGAGCCGACTGGTGGAGTCGTATTCGGGAGTGACTATCCCGGCCAATAAGCCTATTGTGGGTGACAGTGTCTTTACGCAGGTGGCGGGAGTACATGCCGACGGTGACAACAAGAATAACCTTTACTGCAACGACTTGCTGCCTGAGCGTTTTGGAAGGGTGCGTGAATATGCGCTCGGAAAGACCTCGGGAAAGGCGAATATCCGGAAAAATCTGGAAGGACTGGGACTGGAACTGGATGAGGAGTCGATGCGGAAAGTGACCGAAAGGATTATCGAACTGGGCGACCGGAAAGAACTGGTTACGCAGGAGGATTTGCCTTACATCATCTCCGATGTGCTGAAGCATGACGGAGCCAATAATAAGGTGCGCTTGTTGAGTTATTTTGTCACGCTGGCACAGGGACTGAAGCCGATGGCTACCTTGAGCATCGAAATCAACGGGCAGACGTTTCAGGAAAGTTCGTCCGGTGACGGACAGTATGATGCCTTTGTGCGGGCCCTGCGGAAGATTTACAAGGGAACCCTTAAGCGGAAGTTCCCGATGCTGGTGAATTATGCGGTAAGTATTCCGCCTGGTGGACGTACGGATGCGTTTGTGCAGACCGTCATTACCTGGAACTATGAAGACAGAGAGTTCCGTACGCGGGGACTGGATGCCGACCAGACGGAGGCGGCCATCAAGGCAACCATCAAGATGCTGAACATCATTGAAGAACAAACAATTGAAATCTAATATTTATAAGATACAGAAACTATGAACTTTAAAATAGCTGTTTTGGCCGGTGACGGCATCGGACCGGAAATCTCGGTACAGGGAGTAGCGGTCATGAACGCCGTATGTGAGAAATTTGGACATCAGGTGAGTTATGAATATGCTATCTGTGGCGCGGATGCCATTGATAAGGTAGGAGATCCTTTTCCGGAAGAGACGTACCGGATCTGTAAGGAGGCGGATGCCGTATTGTTTTCGGCGGTAGGTGACCCGAAGTACGACAATGACCCGACTGCCAAGGTGCGTCCGGAACAGGGATTGCTGGCCATGCGTAAGAAACTCGGACTGTTTGCGAATATCCGTCCGGTACAGACTTTCAATTGTCTGTTGCATAAGTCGCCGTTGCGTGCCGAACTGGTAGAGGGAGCCGATTTTCTCTGCATCCGGGAACTGACGGGAGGTATGTATTTCGGTGAGAAGTATCAGGACAATGACAAGGCGTATGATACGAACTATTATACCCGCCCTGAAATTGAACGGATCCTGAAGGTGGGATTTGAGTATGCCATGAAACGCCGCAAGCACCTGACTGTAGTGGATAAGGCCAATGTGCTGGCATCGTCACGTCTGTGGCGGCAGATTGCCCAGGAGATGGCTTCTCAGTATCCGGAAGTGACTACCGATTATATGTTTGTCGATAATGCAGCCATGCGCATGATTCAGGAACCGACTTTCTTTGATGTGATGGTGACCGAGAATACGTTCGGCGATATCCTGACGGATGAGGGATCTTGCATCAGCGGGTCGATGGGATTGCTTCCTTCGGCTTCTACGGGAGAGAGTACACCGGTGTTTGAACCGATTCATGGTTCGTGGCCGCAGGCTAAGGGACTGAACATTGCCAATCCGCTGGCCCAGATTTTGTCGGTGGCTATGCTGTTCGAATATTTTGATTGCAAGGCAGAAGGTGCTTTGATCCGCAAGGCGGTGGATGCTTCACTGGATGCCTGTGTCCGTACGCCTGAAATACAGGTGGAAGGCGGAGCACGCTACGGAACACGTGAAGTTGGAGAATGGATTGTAAATTATATTCGTAATTGCGCAGAATAAAAAGAAGGTCGGGCTGTATGAGTTTTTTCATTCATACAGCCCGACTTGTTTTTATGCCTTTACAGATGGGCGAGGGAAAGAGGACGGTTTCAGAACTTCTTGATCCGTATGTGGCAATAGGGTTCTCCACCGGTCTTTTCATAATAATGCTGATGATAGTCTTCTGCCTCCCAGAAGGTAGTGGCCGGAGTCAGCCGGGTATTCACTTCATGTCCTTTTTGGCGCAGGATATCGATTACAGCTTCTGCTTCCTGCTTCTGGGTTTCGTTGAGGAAGAATATCTCACTCCGGTACTGCGGGCCGATATCGGGACCTTGTCCGTCGGTCTGTGCCGGGTCGTGTATCTCGAAAAATACTTTACAGAGATCGGTATATGATACCTGATCAGGATCGAATTCTACCTGTGTGGCTTCGGCATGACCGGTGGTATGGGCCTTGACTTCCTGATACGACGGGTTTTCCTTTTCTCCACCGATATAGCCGACTGTGGAACGCAGGACACCTTTGATTCTCTCAAACTGATATTGTGCGCCCCAGAAACATCCGCAGGCGAATATGGCTTGTTCTTTTTTCATGTCATTCGGGTTTTTATAGGGTTTAGTAATTAAGTTACAGGACCAAATTTACAAAATAGCAGGGAAGTCTCAGCATGTATTTACCGACTTTATTAATGTTTCTTTTATTTTAGGATTTCTCTTCTCATTTTATGTTAACAGAAAAGGCATTGTCGGAGAGAAACCATTATTTTTGCCGAAAATCATTTTGTCAATCATCATCTTACTGGAAATTTATGAAAAGACCGCTTTGTGTATGGCTCGGTTTCTGCCTGGCCGGAATGGCAAGTGCCCAATCTTACAATGAACTGGTGGAACGGGCGATGGATTATACGCTGAAGGACAGTCTGCAACAGGCGGAAGTCCTTTTTCAGCAGGCTTTGAGAATGGATCCTTCGAACGCCCGCAATGCGTTGCTGTTCTCCAACCTCGGAACCGTGCAGAAGCGTATGGGAAAGAATAAGGAGGCCATCGAGTCGTATACGCTGGCATTGAACATTACTCCTTATTCCACAGCAATGCTGCTGAACCGGGCGGCGCTTTATTTGGAAATGGGCTTGCTGGACAAGGCTTATGTGGACTATTGTAATGTCATCGACCTGATACCGGAGAATCTGGAGGCGCGCTTGTTCCGTGCTTATATTTACATGGACCGCCGTCAGTATAAAGAGGCCAGAATTGATTATAACACGATTTTGGCAACGGACTTCAAGCACCGGGAGGCTCGGCTCGGACTGGCTGTGCTGAACCAGAAGGAGGGAAAGTATACGGCGGCACTTGACTTGCTGAATCTGCTGGTGACGGATTTCCCGGAGGATACTTCCTGCCTGAAAATGCGGGCAAACCTCGAACTGGAGCAGGGACAGGAGGAGATGGCTTTGCTCGACCTGCAGAAGGTGATGCAGCTGGACCCGAAGGATACGGATGCCTGTCTGGTCATGGGGGATGTGCTGCTGCAGCTGAAGCGGAAAAGTGAGGCGCGCAAGGCGTATGAGCAGGCTGTGGAACTGGGGGTTCCGCGTGCGGAGGTGATGGAGAAACTGAAGCAGTGCCGTTGAGAAGAACGGCTCATTGCTTCAGAAACTGACGGATGACTTGTATGAAGTCTTTTCCGTATTTTTCTTTTTTATATTCTCCGATACCGCTGATTTCTCCGAAGGCTTCCAGGGTCACCGGTTTGATGGAGGCCAGCAGGTGAAGTACCTTGTCGGAGAGTACGATGTAAGCTGGGATGGCTTGCTGGTCGGCGAGCTTTTTCCGCAGCACTCGCAGTTCTTCGAACAGGTAAGGGTCTTCGTTCTCAAATTCCATGGGGGTGAGTATTGGCATTTCGACCTTATTTCCGCTGGAAATGCCTCTCCGGCCTGTCTGTCTGTGGGCTAGGCTGAAGTCTTCCTGTTCTTTCCGCTTGATGACTACCATCCAGGCCGGCTCTTTTCCATAGAGTACGTTTTTTCCGGCTTCCGTAATTTTCAGATGGTTGTTTTCGTTATAGGCTATTTCAAAATATCCCAGATTCAGCATCTGCAACAGGTAGTCGTTCCAGTCCTTGGCAGGAATGTCCCGTCCCACTCCGTAGGTTTTCAGTTTATCGTATCCCCGTTCCATGATTTCCTGGGTAGCACTCCCCCTGAGAATGTCGATGAGCAGACTGGTTCCGATACGCTGGTCGGTCCGTACGATGGCGCTCAGGGCCTTCTGCACGATGATGGTTCCATCGAAGCGCTCGGGAGGATTACGGCATACGTCACAGTTGCCGCAGTCGTGATCCATGGTTTCTCCGAAATAATTCAGCAGGATTCTTCTGCGGCAAATGTCTGCTTCGGCATATTGCTGCATCCGTTTCAGTTTCTCAAGGTTGATTTCCTGCTGGTTGCTTTCGGAGGCAAACTTGGACAGAAGCACGATATCTCCCAGTGAATAAAACAACAAGGTTTCTCCTTTCAGTCCGTCTCTTCCTGCACGGCCGATTTCCTGATAGAAACTTTCGATGCTTTTCGGAAGGTTATAATGAATGATCCACCGCACGTTCGATTTGTCGATGCCCATTCCGAAGGCTACGGTGGCACAGATTACCTGTACCCGGTCGTTGATGAAGTCGTCTTGCGCCAGCTCGCGTGCAGCCGTACTGAGTCCGGCATGGTATACGGCGGTTTCTATTCCCTGGTTCTCTAGTATCTCTGCCACTTTCTCCGTATTGTTCCGGCTCATGCAGTAAATGATTCCGCTTTCGTTTTTATGACGCCGGATAAAGTCGATGATGGTACGAATCTTTTCTTTTTGCTGATAGCCCCGCTTGACGGTCAGGCTCAGGTTCGGGCGGTCGAAAGATGACACAAAAATTTGAGGTTGTCTCATGGCCAGCTGGGTGATGATGTCCTGCCGGGTAATCTTGTCGGCCGTAGCGGTCAGAGCTACTATCGGTACCTGTGGAAACTGTGACCTCAATATCTTGAGCTGGGTATATTCCGGGCGGAAATCGTGTCCCCACTGAGAGATGCAGTGAGCTTCGTCGATGGCGAAGAGCGATAGCTGAATGTCTTTCAGCAGAAAGTTGACTTCGGCCAGCAGTCTTTCCGGAGAAATATACAATAATTTTACCCTTCCCTGACGGCATTCGAAACGGATGTTTGCATTTGTGGTCTCATCGTTGGTACTGTTCAGGGCACGGGCGATGATGCCGTTGGCTTGTAAGGCTTCTACCTGGTCTTTCATCAGTGAGATGAGAGGAGATACCACGATGGCAGTTCCCGGCCTGTCTCTTATACACATCTCCGAGCCCACGAGACTGCAGCTAATCTC
>ERZ1027150.2019-NODE-2019-length-11397-cov-5.775084_pt1 | contig 11397 bp, 5 predicted proteins | sample MGYA00519276_ERZ1027150 | MGnify/ENA primary metagenome ERZ1027150 (study PRJEB26926, sample SAMN06164860) | human gut metagenome | biome: ENVO:00009003; feature: ENVO:2100002; material: ENVO:00002003 | host: Homo sapiens | place: USA | collected 2012 ... | reverse complement strand
AGCTGCAGTCTCGTGGGCTCGGAGATGTGTATAAGAGACAGGATTATATCTATTGTAACACTTTCACAATTTTCTGTAATCTATACGTCCATTTTAACTTTTACTTTTTCAAGATGCCAAATATCCTGTACGTATTCTTCGATTGTTCTGTCAGATGTAAACTTACCAACATTAGCTACATTTAACATAGCTGACTTAGCCCAGCCTTCTTGGTTTCTGTAAGCTTCTTCAACTCTCTTCTGAGCTGCTGCATATGACTTGAAATCTTTAAGAATAAAGTATCTGTCAGCAACATCTGTTTCCTGAGTGTTAAGTAATGAGTTGTAAATTGGTCTGAATCTTTCAGGATCATCTGGAGAATAGAATCCGTTAATCAACTGCATAAGAACTTTTCTAATGTCCATATCTGAGTTGAAAATATCCATTGGATTATATCCACCATTTTTTTCGTAGTTAATAACTTCATCTGAAGATAAACCAAAGATAAATGCATTTTCTTCGCCAACTTCATCAACTATTTCTACGTTAGCACCATCCATTGTTCCAAGTGTTAAAGCACCATTTAACATAAACTTCATATTACCTGTACCTGAAGCTTCTTTTGATGCTGTTGAAATCTGTTCTGAAACATCTGCTGCCGCAAAAATGATTTCAGCATTTGATACACGGTAGTTTTCAATAAATACAACTTTAATCTTTCCATTAATTGATTCATCATTGTTAATTACATCAGCAACGCTATTGATTAACTTGATTGTAAGCTTAGCAATCTTGTAACCTGCTGCTGCTTTTGCACCAAAGATAAATGTTCTTGGATAAAATTCCATTTCAGGATGTTCCTTAATCTGGTTGTATAAATACATTACATGTAAAATATTTAATAACTGACGCTTATATTCATGAAGTCTCTTAACCTGAACATCAAAAATAGAACGTGGGTCTACATCAATACCATTATGTTCTTTAATGTATTTTGCAAGACGTACTTTGTTCTGATATTTAATATTCATAAATTCAGCCTGAGCCTTCTTGTCATCTGCGTATACTTCTATTCCCTTAATCTTTGGAAGGTCTGTAATCCAGTCATCTCCAACCTTTCCTGTAACCCATTCTGAAAGAAGTGGATTAGCATGGAGAAGGAATCTTCTCTGTGTAATACCGTTAGTCTTATTGTTAAACTTCTCCGGCATCATTTCATAGAAATCTTTTAATTCCTGATGTTTTAAAATTTCTGTATGAAGTTTTGCTACACCGTTAACTGAGAAACCTGCACAAATTGCAAGATGAGCCATCTTAACCTGACCATCATAGATAATTGCCATCTTAGCAACTTTATCATGATTTCCAGGGTATTTGTTTTCGATTTCAATGCAAAATCTTCTGTTGATTTCTTCAATAATCTGGTAACATCTTGGAAGTAATCTTGAGAATAATTCAATTGGCCATTTTTCAAGAGCTTCGCTCATAATTGTATGGTTAGTGTATGCGCATGAATGTGTTGTAATATCCCAAGCTTCATCCCATTCTAAGTTATATTCATCCATTAATAATCTCATAAGTTCTGCAACTGTAAGTGTCGGATGAGTATCGTTCATCTGGAATACTACCTTTTCAGGTAATTTTCTAATATCATCATGATTCTTTAAGTATTTCTTAATTGCTGTCTGTAAACTTGCTGAAACAAAGAAATACTGCTGTTTTAATCTTAATTCCTTACCTGCATAATGATTGTCATTAGGATAAAGAACTTCTGTAATAGTCTTTGCAAGGTTCTCCTGTTCAACTGCAGCCATATATGAACCCTTGTCAAATTCATCAAGATTAAAGTGTACTACAGGTTCAGCGTCCCAAATTCTTAATGTATTAACTACGTTGTTTCCGTAACCAACGATTGGCATATCATATGGAATAGCATTAACTGACTGGTAGCCTTCCTGAATAAAATAATTACGTCCGTCTCTGTTTTCTACTCTTACATATCCTCCAAACTTAACTTCACAAGCATATTCTTCACGCTTGATTTCTAATGGATTAGCATGTCTTAACCAGTCTTCAGGTATTTCTTTCTGATATCCGTTTTCAATCTTCTGCTGGAACATACCGTATTTGTATCTAATACCACATCCATAAGCAGGATAGTTAAGTGTTGACAAACTATCTAAGAAACATGCTGCCAATCTACCAAGACCACCATTACCTAAAGCTGCATCAGGTTCCTGATCTTCGATTACATTAAGATCAAGTCCTAATTCTTCAATAGCTTCCTTGATTTCATCTCCGCTTGAAAGATTGATAATCATATTTCCAAGAGCACGGCCCATAAGAAATTCCATTGATAAATAGTATACAATCTTAGCATCCTTCTCATCATATGCTTTCTGAGTTGCTATCCACTGATCGATTACAATATCCTTTACTGCATAAGCAACACATACAAACTTATGTCTGTCACTTATTTCATCAAGGCTTTTTCTGTAAAGCATTTTAGCCTGATCTTTCACACGCTTCTTGAATTCTGCCTTGAATTCTTCATGCTTTTCCATACCTTCGTTCTTAGCCATATTAAATCTCCTTTTTTATGCGATTAGAGAGAAACAATGACAGGCATTGCTTCTCTCTTTTTAATAAATTTTATAGCCAAATATTTCAAGTCAAATTCTAAAGAGCTTTTTCTACGCCAAAAGTTACCTTTTCGCCGTTAATATTCCACTCTTTTTCATACCCGTTTATTTTACCAAATATGACATTATCTGCCAACACTTCAGACTTAATTTCGTCAAGATTGTTCTCAATTATAGCTCTTATTGTATCGTTTTTATCTACATTTACCACAATTTTGTCCATTACCTGGAAATCAGCTTCTTTTCTCATTGTCTGAATCTTACTGATTATTTCTCTAACAAACCCTTCTTCAATAAGTTCATCTGAAAGTTTTGTATCAAGTACTACAGTAATATTATTATCGCTTTCTGATACATATCCCTCAACCTGAGCCATATCAATAAGTAAATCTTCTTTTTCAAGAACTACTTCGTTGCCGTCAAAATCGAATGTTAAAGGTTCTCCGGCATTTATCTTATCCATAGCCGCATTTCCGTCTAATGATGATAATGCTTCTTTAATCTTGCCTAAGAATTTACCATATTTAGGTCCAACTGTTCTAAGCTGTGGCTTAAATGAATATGAAGTAAATGCTCTTACATCATCTGTAAACTCAACTTCCTTAACATTTAATTCTTCTTCAATAATTTCTTTGTAGAAATCAGATAATTCAAATTCTGCCTTAACGAACATCTTTCCAATTGGCTGTCTATTCTTAATTGCAGATGCATTTCTACATGCACGACCAAGTACTACAATATCAAGTACTCTTTCCATGTTTTCTTCCAATTCTTTGTCAATGTAAGATTCATTAACTTCTGGGAAGTCACATAAATGAATACTTTCAGGTGCTGTTTCATCTACGCTTCTTACGATATTCTGATAAATATCTTCTGTCATAAATGGAATCATTGGTGCAGCAGCCTTTGATACTGTAACAAGTGCTTTATATAATGTCATGTAAGCATTAATCTTATCCTGTGGCATGTCTTTTGCCCAGAAACGTTCTCTTGAACGTCTTACATACCAGTTACTCATATCATCTACAAAATCATCTAATGCTCTTGCAGCTTCAGGGATTCTGTAGTTACCAAGGTTTTCATCTACTGCCTTAACCATAGAGTTAAGTTTTGATAATAACCATTTATCCATAACACTTAATTTATCATAATCAAGTGTGTATTTTGTTGGGTCAAACTGATCAATTTCAGCATATAAAACATAGAACGCATATGTGTTCCAAAGTGTTCCCATAAACTTACGCTGTCCTTCCTGAACTGCTTTACCATGGAAACGGTTTGGAAGCCATGGAGCTGAGTTAGTGTAGAAATACCATCTGATGGCATCGGCACCGTACTGTCCTAATGCTTCAAAAGGATCTACTGCGTTACCCTTTGACTTACTCATCTTCTGTCCGTTTTCGTCCTGAACGTGACCAAGTACGATTACGTTCTTGTATGGAGCCTTATCAAACAATAATGTTGATTCAGCCATTAATGAATAGAACCATCCTCTTGTCTGGTCAACAGCTTCTGAGATAAAATCTGCAGGGAACTGTTTTTCAAATAAATCTTTATTTTCAAATGGATAATGATGCTGTGCAAATGGCATTGCTCCTGAGTCGAACCAGCAGTCAATAACTTCAGGTACTCTCTTCATTGTGCCACCACACTCTTTACACTTAAATGTTACTTCATCAATGTAAGGTCTGTGTAATTCAACATTAGCATTATCAGGATTTCCACTTCTTTCTGCTAATTCTGCACGGCTGCCAATTGATTCCTGACATCCGCAATCGCAGCATTCCCAGATATTAAGTGGTGTACCCCAATAACGGTTTCTTGAAATACCCCAATCCTGTACATTTTCAAGCCAGTTTCCAAAACGTCCTTCACCGATTGATTTTGGAATCCAGTTTACTGTGTTATTATTTGCAACAAGTTTATCCTTAACTTCTGTCATCTTAATAAACCATGATTCTCTTGCATAATAGATTAATGGTGTATCACATCTCCAGCAATGTGGATAATCATGTTCAAACTTAGGTGCATCAAATAACTGTCCTCTCTTGTCAAGGTCTACTAATACCTTAGGATCAGCATCCTTTACAAATAAACCTGCATAAGGTGTGTCTTCTGTAAGTTCACCCTTGTCATTTACAAGCTGTACAAAAGGAAGGTCATAGTTACGTCCTACATTAGCATCATCTTCACCGAAAGCAGGAGCAATATGAACAATACCTGTACCATCACTCATAGTAACGTATGTGTCACATGTTACAAAGAAACCTTTCTTTCTCTGCTTATCAGCAATAGCCTTTGCACATTCATATAATGGTTCATATTCTTTATGTTCAAGGTCAGCACCCTTCATTGTTTCTAATACTTCATAAGCTTTTTCGTCTTCTGTTGCAAGCTTTCCTAATACTGTGTCAAGTAAAGCTTCTGCCATATAATAAGTATATCCGTCAGCTGCTTTAACCTTGCAGTATGTGTCATTAGGGTTAACACAAAGAGCTACGTTAGATGGAAGAGTCCAAGGTGTTGTTGTCCATGCAAGGAAATATGCATCTTCACCAACAACTTTAAATCTTACGATAGCTGAACGTTCCTTAACTGCCTTGTATCCCTGTGCAACTTCCTGTGATGAAAGAGGTGTTCCACATCTTGGGCAATAAGGTACAATCTTAAAACCTTTGTATAATAATTTCTTATCCCAGATAGTCTTTAAAGCCCACCATTCAGATTCAATAAAATTATCATCATAAGTTACATATGGGTTTTCCATATCTGCCCAGAAACCAACTGTTCCTGAGAAGTCTTCCCACATTCCCTTGTATTTCCATACAGATTCCTTACATTTCTTAATGAAAGGTTCCATACCGTATTCTTCAATCTGTTCTTTTCCATTTAAACCTAATAATTTTTCTACTTCAAGTTCTACAGGAAGTCCATGTGTGTCCCATCCTGCCTTTCTTGGAACCATATATCCCTTCATTGTTCTGTATCTAGGGATCATATCTTTAATTACACGTGTTAATACGTGTCCGATATGTGGTTTTCCGTTAGCTGTTGGAGGTCCATCATAAAAAGTATATGTTGGTCCTTCTTTTCTATTTTCCATACTTTTTTCAAAGATGTGATTGTCATCCCAGAATTTTTCTGTTTCTTTTTCTCTGTCAACAAAGTTCAAATTGGTTGATACCTTCTTGTACATTTCAATCTCCTTTCTTTTTTGTCATCAGATGTTTGCGAAAATAATGTATTCCCGGTATGCGACAGATTTTTCTACCGCAAACACGTTAATTTTCTTATTTTGCTCCGCCGCCTATGGTACAGCGAAAAACTAAACTCGCTTTGCTCAGACAGTCGTTTTATCGCTGTACACTATGCTCGCAAAATTACGAAAATTTGCCTATTGTTTGCTTGCAGAAAAATCTGTCGCATATCCTATCTGCATTGTTTTCGCAAACATCCAATGATATCTGTGTATTTATTTTATTGTGCGTCCACTATGGAGCACTAAATAAAAAGGCTCCCGCCCTGTAAAGGACGAAAGCCTGTATTTTCGTTAACCACCTTTTACAGCATACGCAGGATTTCTCCCTTAATATGTGTTCCCTTTAACGGTGGATACCGTCAGCGCCTACTAAACTTTATACGTTCTTTGGGCTGCAACTCCAGAGTGATGTTCATATACCTGCTACTTGTATTCGGCTTCCACCTTATCCGAACTCTCTATAACGTTCACTATGCATTATTTATGCAAGGCAACTACTGTCTCTATCAACGCTTTTATTATTTTATTGTCCTTTTGGACTTTTTCTTACCTTGTTATTCTAATCTAACGAATATCAGTTGTCAACTTTTTTAAATAAGTTCTTCAGCTTCTTTTATATTATTTACCCCAATTATATTGATTCCAGTGATTTCTGTAAGATTTTTCTTGGATACAGCAGGCATTATGCACGTTGTAAAACCAAGTTTCTTAGCTTCCTGTACTCTTTTGTCTGCCTGTGATACCGCTCTTACTTCTCCTGCAAGCCCTACTTCACCGAAAACTATTGTCTTTGGGTCTATTACTCTGTTCTTAAAGCTACTGATTAATGCCATTACTAATGCAAGGTCTAATGCCGGTTCATTGATTTTCATTCCACCTGCTATATTAACATATGCATCATAATCGCACATCTGAACTCCAATTCTTTTTTCGATAACTGCCATTAAAAGATTAACTCTGTTATAGTCTGTTCCCACCGCCGTTCGTCTCGGCATTCCAAAGTTGGTGTGGGATATTAATGCCTGTATTTCTACAAGAATCGGTCTTGTTCCTTCCATTAAGCATGCCACAACTGAACCTGAAGCATCCTCAGGTCTTCCATCTAACATAAATTCTGACGGATTTAATACTTCCCTAAGTCCTTCTGAACTCATTTCAAATACTCCAATTTCATTAGTTGAACCAAAACGGTTCTTAACTCCTCGGATTATTCTATATGCTGCATGTCTGTCACCTTCAAAATATAAAACCGTGTCAACCATATGTTCCAAAACCCTAGGTCCTGCAACAACCCCTTCTTTGGTTACGTGACCTACAATAAATATTGGAATGGTATTACCTTTAGCTAACTGCATAAGAAAGTTAGTTGACTCCCTAACCTGACTTACACTGCCTGGAGCTGAGCCTATATCCTCTCTTAGCATAGTCTGTATTGAGTCTATTACTACTACATCAGGTTTTGTTTCTAAAATAACTGACTCTATTATATCAAGACTTGTCTCTGACAAAAGACTTAAATTATCGGAAAACTGTCCCATTCTGTTTGCTCTAAGCTTAATCTGCTTAAGGGATTCTTCTCCTGAAATATATAAAATCTTCTTGCCATTATTTGACATATTTCTACATACCTGAAGAAGTAATGTGGACTTTCCTATTCCCGGATCACCGCCTACAAGTATTAGCCCGCCGGGAACTACTCCCCCTCCTAATACTCTGTCCAGTTCTCCAAAACCTGTTGTGATTCTCTCCTCATCATCTGCCGTAACCTGATTTATTGTTACCGGTTTATTATTAATTAATCCCCTTCTAATGTTATTGTTGGTCTTTGCCCCCATCGGTTCTTCTACAAAAGTTCCTACCTCTTTACATCCCGGACACTGTCCTAACCATTTACTTGACTCGTAACCGCACTCTTTGCAAAAGAAAACCGTCTTTTTTGATTTTGCCATGGCTCTCCTATTTTGTTTTGTAGCTTTATTTTATATCTTAATTTAAAATCTTAATTATTATGCTGTTACAACTTTTACAGTAGTAAGATTTCCGTTTTCTAAATCTACATCCAATGTAATCTTTCCGCCAACGTCTGTCTTAGATACTCCAAGGTCTCTGTCTCCAACAAAAACTCTGTATTCCTTGTTAGATTCTAATTCTAATGTAATCTGTGTCTGACCTTTTCCGTCTACGAAAAAGCTTACTTCATCTGCTGTTTCCTTAAAAACGCTTACTGCTGTTCCCGGAATTGATTCATAAACAAAAGTTCCGTTCTTTTCAAGTTTTGTAATTTCCTTAAATGTTTTTACTTTATATAAATCTCCATTAACTTCAAAGTCTGCTAACTTTGTTTTCTGTGGTAATTCATAATTACCGAAGCTGATTGAACCATTATTTTCTTTTCTGATTAATTCCTTAATTACTGCCATTTTGTCCTCCTGTTATTAAATCATCTAATGTGACTTTATCTATTTTTTTTGGTAGTTCTAGTATAATACATTTTAAACTATTCTGCCACAGAAAAAGTTACGGATTTGTTCTTATATGACACTGTAACTTTATCTCCCTGCTTAACTTTTTCTGCAAGTATTTCCTCTGCCAGATTGTCTTCTATTTTGTTCTGAATCATCCTTCTTAAAGGTCTTGCACCATACTTCTTATCGTAGCTTTCCTTTGCAAGGGCACTCTTCAGTGTTTCAGTATATTTAAGCTCAATATTCATCTGTTCCTTAACCTGTTTTGCAAGATTTCTAAGCATAATGTTAACTATACTCTTTACTTCTTTTTCAGTTAAAGCATGGAATACTATAATTTCATCAATTCGATTAATAAACTCAGGTTTAAACATTAACTTAACTTCTTCCATAACACTTGCTTTCATCTTTTCATAATCCTGCTTCTCTGTTATGTCTCTGCTAAAGCCTAAATGTTTAGGGTCTATTATTCTGTTTGCTCCTGCATTTGATGTCATAATAATAATTGTATTTTTAAAGCTAACTTTTCTACCCTTTGAATCTGTAATCTGGCCGTCATCAAGAACCTGTAACAATATGTTAAACACATCAGGATGAGCTTTTTCGATTTCATCAAAAAGAACTACTGAATATGGATTTCTTCTAACCTTATCACTAAGCTGTCCGCCTTCTTCATATCCAACATATCCCGGAGGTGAACCAATAAGTTTTGATACACTGTGTTTTTCCATATATTCTGACATATCAACACGAATCATTGCATCTTCTGAACCGAAAACTGCTTCTGCCAATGTTTTTGAAAGTTCTGTTTTTCCTACACCTGTAGGTCCCAAAAACAGAAATGAACCAATTGGTCTATTGGCACTTTTTAGTCCCACTCTTCCTCTTCGTACAGCCTTTGCCACGGCAGTTACAGCTTCTGTCTGACCTACAACACGCTTATGCAATATTGATTCTAACTTTAATAATCTCTGCTGTTCGTTCTTTCCCATTTTTGTTACCGGGATTCCTGTCCACATTGATACTATTTCTTCTATTGTATTTTCATCAATAACAGGTCTGTATTCTTTCTCTGTTCCCTGCCACTTCGCAATAGCCTTATCAAGAGCTGCCTGCGCTTTGTCTAAATCCTTTTTGCGCACTGCTGCTCCTTTGAAATCTCCGTGTCTTACGCACATTTCAAGTTCAAGATTTAATTCAGCTACGTCAAGTTCTTTATTTGTTACTGACTTTGGCTTTGGTTTTTCCTTAATTCTTACTTTTGAACATGCCTCATCTATTAAGTCAATTGCCTTGTCCGGAAGATTTCTGTCATTAATATATCTTGTTGAAAGTTTTACTGCAGCTTCCACTGCTTCATCTGAAATATTAACCTTATGAAATTCTTCATAAGCACTTTTTAATCCATGCAAAATCTCAATAGTCTGGGCTTCTGTAGGCTCCTCAACAGTAACCGGCTGAAATCTTCTCTCAAGGGCTGCATCTTTTTCAAAATACTTTCTGTATTCTGCAATTGTTGTTGCCCCTATAACCTGAAGACGTCCTTTTGTTAATGATGGTTTCAAAATATTTGAGGCATCCATTGAACCTTCTGCGCCACCGGCACCGATAATTGTATGAATTTCATCAATAAAAAGAATAATGTTTCCTGAATTTTCAACTTCATCCATTATTCTTTTTAATCTTTCCTCAAACTCGCCTCTATATTTTGAGCCTGCAACAGTACCTGAAAGATCAAGACTTATTAATCTTTTTCCTTCCATTGTTTCAGGAACAAGTCCCTGTACAATCTTCTGGGCTATTGCCTCAACTATTGCTGTCTTACCAACACCCGGCTCTCCTATAAGACAAGGATTATTCTTTGTTCTTCTGCTTAAAATCTGAATAATTCTTCTTATTTCAACATCTCTTCCAACTACAGGGTCAAGCTGACCTGCCTTTGCTGCCTTAGTCAAATCTCTTCCGAACTGGTCTAATGTTGGTGTTGTAGAAACGTTGTCATCTCTTTGACGCTTTTCTGTCTGGATGTACTGTCTTATCTCTCTTGGATCTCTATTTGTAAGTTTTAAAATATCTGCACAAATCTTTTTAATATTTACCCGAAAACTTGTAAGAATACAATGTGCCTCACAATCAGGATCTGCAACTATGGCAAGAAGAATATGCTCTGTTCCAATCTGAGGCAATCCCTGTTTTGATGCCTCTACATAAGCTCTTTCCAATATTGCCTTGGCCCTTGCTGTTGTTTCCAGATTTCTGCTTCTGGACCTTGTACGCACTCTGCCTTCTATTCCCATGTCCTCACTAATGGCTTTCATTATATCTGCATAAACAAGATTATAGTTATACAAAATATTTGCTGCCACACCTTCTGATACTTTGGAAATGCCTGCCAATAAATGTTCCGTGCCGATATAATTCATACCAAAACTTATAGCCACTTCTTTAGCATATTCCATAGCTTCAATAGCCTGTCTGGTAAAATTACCTCTTTCCATTACCTTTCCTCCATATTTTTCTGCTAACATACCCCAGACCGAAGTCTGGGGTATTCCTAATTAATCTAAATCAATAAATTCAAAATCTTCATCATCCTCATCGTCATCCGGAAGCATGTCTTTTAATGTTTCTTTCATATCTTCTTCCGCTTCTAACTGAGCTTTTTCAGATTCTTTCTCTATTTCATCTTCAGTTGTTTCTGCCGCATCTTCTATGTCATCTAAATCTAATACAACATCCTGATTCAAATCAGTAGCTTCTTCAACCTGTGGAATTTCCACATCATCTGCTTCAGGGAAATCTTCAACAACCTCATCTAAAACTTCTGGTTCTTCAACAGTTTCAGGAATTGAAACATCTTCAGGTTCTTCTATTTCTTTAACCTGTTCTTCCATAGGTTCAATTTCATCTGATTCTTCCACGTCATTTGATTCTGTTGAATCTTCTGCATCTTTCTTGTCTTTTCCATTGCCATTGTTTTTGTCATCATATTTTTTCTGCTTGGCAAGTCTTTTTTCTTTTCTGCTGTCTCTTATACACATCTGACGCTGCC
>ERZ1027150.1997-NODE-1997-length-11518-cov-9.833202_pt1 | contig 11518 bp, 7 predicted proteins | sample MGYA00519276_ERZ1027150 | MGnify/ENA primary metagenome ERZ1027150 (study PRJEB26926, sample SAMN06164860) | human gut metagenome | biome: ENVO:00009003; feature: ENVO:2100002; material: ENVO:00002003 | host: Homo sapiens | place: USA | collected 2012 ... | reverse complement strand
CGAGATTAGCTGCAGTCTCGTGGGCTCGGAGATGTGTATAAGAGACAGAGTATAGATTATTAGCATTATATTTATAACTTTGAATCCGGGAATGATAGTATGGGATCCCCCCTTTTATCAGTTAAATTCTATAACAGCAATGGGAAACGACAACACAATTACAGGCACCTTCAATGGAACAGTCCATCTGGAATACCTACCATGTATTAATTATGCAATGATACACAATCATGTGCCTTCATGCAATTTCTGCGAACTCATGAATAGTGATGAAGTCGACTGGAATAACATCAAAGTATCCATAGACGGAGAACTTATTAAATACTCAGAAAGCATTCTTGAAATAATTCCACCCGGACAGAACATACAAATCAACAATCTGGAAATATCACCTGAAAGTGAAAAGCTAATCGAACTCACAGAAGGTATCGAAACTAATTTTCATCTGACTATTACGATTTCCGGTGAGATAGCCCATCAGCAAACATTTCCCATCAAACTGATGACATACGATCAGTGGACTGGTTCCAGGATCATGCCCGAACTCTTAGCGACATTTGTGACTCCCAATCACCCTATACTTTCAAGAATTAGTGTAAAAGCCTCACAATTCCTTGAAAAGTGGACCGGAAACTCTGCCTTAGACGAGTATCAGACACAGGATCCCAACCGAGTGCGTGCACAGGTAGCTGCTATTTATGAAGCTCTCCGGTCTGAGTCTTTAATATATTCTACGGTTCCGGCCAGCTTTGAAACTTCGGGGCAGCGTGTCCGCTTGGTAGATAATGTACTCACCAGTAAGCTGGGTACATGTATAGACCTGACTTTACTCTATGCTTCCTGTCTGGAAGCAAATGGCATTCATCCTCTTTTAATCTTATTGAAAGGACATATATTGGTAGGTGCATGGCTTACAGAAGATATTTATCATCAAACCGTAGGCGATGATGCCTCCTTTCTACTCAAAGGAAGTGCAAATGGTATCAGCGACATTGTATTAGTAGAGACAACCGCACTGGCATCTTCACAGAATATTTCATTTGAAGAAGCCGCTACAATGGCTCAGAGAGAAATCAAAGAAGAAAACAGATTCGAGCTGTTTATCGATGTATATAGGTGCAGACTAGATAAAATCCGCCCATTGCCGCAACGCATAAACCATAACGGTGAATGGCAAATAGAAAACAGCGGAATAGAGCATGAGAATGTAACCCAAAGAATACACCAACTGGACCGGTATGAAATAAAGCTGGAGGACGGCAAGGATGAAATAACCAAGCAGATTATTTGGGAAAGAAAATTACTGGACTTTTCTTTACGCAATAATCTGATCAACATCCGGCTTGGCAGAAGAGTTATACCATTCATATCTTTCGAAATTGACCATCTGGAAGATCATCTGCAAGCCGGAGAAAACTACCAGATATTACCCAGTCCCGCTAAAAGTAAAATAGAACCTGGTGAGACTGGTCTCTATGATTCTTCTTTATGGAAAGAGAATTTGGAAGAATTAGTAATCAGCGAGTTGAGAAACAAAAAACTTCGTTCTTATCTGACCGAAAGCGAACTACAGAATTCACTCAAATTTGTATACCGTACATCGCGAACTGCCATCGAAGAAAATGGTGCCAATTCACTGTTCCTCGTTTTAGGAATCCTGAAATGGTACGAGTCTCCTAAGAGTGTAAAACCACGCTTTGCTCCTATTTTACTGTTACCGGTAGACATTGTGCGCCGTGGAGGCTCAAGCGGATATATCATCCGCACCAGAGACGAAGAAATTATATTGAACATAACGCTCGTCGAACTATTGAAACAACAGTTCAGTGTTAATCTTTCCGGGTTGAATCCGTTGCCAAAAGATGATAGTGGCGTAGACGTGAAAAAGATATTCGCAACGATTCGTACCTGCATTCGTAATATGAAAGGTTGGGATGTAGTGGAAGAATCCATGTTGGGGTTATTCTCATTCAACAAGTTTGTCATGTGGAATGACATTCATACCAATGCAGACAAATTGAAAAAGAACGCCATTATAGCCAGTCTAATGGAAAATCGTATTCAATGGCAGGATACGACTCCGGAAATTGACGCCAGAGAAATAGATAGAAATCTTGAACCTATCCATTTTGCCATTCCTGTTGATGTTGATTCTTCGCAGCTGGAAGCCGTCATTGAATCAGGAGAAGGAAAGAGCTTCATATTGCATGGCCCTCCGGGAACCGGTAAATCACAGACCATTACCAATATGATAGCCAATGCCCTGTACAAAGGAAAACGTGTGCTGTTTGTAGCAGAAAAGATGGCAGCACTTTCCGTAGTACAAAACCGTCTGACTAAGATAGGATTAGATCCGTTCTGTCTGGAACTACATTCCAATAAAGTTACTAAATCCCATTTCTTAGCCCAGCTTCAGAAAGCTATAGAAGTCATTCACATTCAGTCTCCAGCTGAGTTTGAAAGTACTTCAAAGCAATTATTCGAGCGTAGAAAGAAATTAATCAATTATATGGAAGCGTTGCATCATCCCCATGCTTCCGGCTTCTCTCTGTACGATTGTATAACAAATTATTTGTCGATACAGGGAGATGAATTGTCCATCGACTTTTCTCTATTACCCTCCATCACTAAGAATCAACTGACAGATTTTTGCGAAAAGATCCAGGAACTGGATACAGTTTTTCAGATAACAGGGCATCCGCAAGACCACCCATTAAAAGGGCTGGAACCATACGACACTTCCATAGAAAGCTCTCAGAAATTACAAGCTGGCATCAGGAGCATTATTAATTTATTCAGCTCGATTACCGCTAACAGAAAGTTGCTTTCAAATAGTCTGGGAATCTCGATACCTGATAATTGGAATGGGATCAGTTGGATGGGAAAGATATGTAACCAACTTCTATCCATCCCATATCTGAATAAAACGTTATTGGAAATGGGTGGTAATACCGACTTGATAGAAGAATGGAAAGATATTATCCTGTCCGGTCGTAAGCGAGATCATTTACAAGCTGAACTGGGTAAAGACTATGCACCCCAAATTCTGGAAGAAAATGCATTTGCCCTCCAGCAAGAATGGAAAGCTATCGAATTGAAATGGTTCTTACCTAAATTCTTTGCCAAACGTTCTTATCTGAAAAAGCTCAGGCTTTACAATACGAGTTTGCAGGCAGCACAAATACCAAGCCTGTTAGAAAAGTTAAATGCTTATCAAAAGAATAATAAGATCATTCAGGAGCAAGCTTCCGAATTATCATCTTCTTTCGGCTTCTTAGGAAGGAAAAATAAAGAGAAATGGGATGATATTGATTCTATACTTAAGAATCTTCCGATAATTTACAACACTTTATCGGAATACGCAGCAATCGTTCAACAGCCATTTGCAGAAGTTCTGAATCAATTTGCAAATAAAATCAGTATTGACTGGAACGCATTCCAGCAGTCTAATGAAAATACATTCAGGCAATTAATCGATACATCCAACGAGTTGAATACGGTTCTCAATGAAATAAAAGGTTCATGCTACATACAACTGCCGGATAATAATCTTGAAATGAAACTACCGGTTCTACTGAACACTTGGTTGACTCACTTCAATAAAATTAAAGACTGGGGACAATGGTGCATCCGTAAGAGAGAATTGGAATCCCTGCATTTAACCGTAATTATCAACTATATAACAGATAAGCATAAAAGCGGATCGGAAGCTTCTGATGCGTATATGAAGGGCGTTTATCACCAATTAGCTCTAAAAACCGTTGATGCAGACGAAACTTTACGTCTTTTCAACGGATTGCTATTTGAGGAAATGATCAGCAAATACAAACAGTTGACTGTAGATTTTCAAGAGTTGAGTAAAAAGGAACTATACTGTAGATTAGCAGCCAAAATACCATCACTGACAATGGAAGCCGCCTCCAGTTCCGAAATAGGAATTCTAAAAAGGAACATTTCAAATGGAGGACGCGGCACATCTATCCGGAGAATTATAGACCAGATACCAACTCTGTTGCCCAAGCTATGTCCATGCATGTTGATGAGTCCGATATCAGTGGCTCAGTATATCGATCTGGATGCAGAGAAGTTCGATCTTGTTATTTTCGACGAAGCATCACAGATGCCTACCAGCGAGGCAGTCGGTGCAATAGCCCGCGGCAACGCATTAGTGGTAGTAGGTGATCCCAAGCAAATGCCTCCAACAAGTTTCTTCTCCTCTTCACAAGTAGACGAGGAAGAAGCTGAATTTGACGATATGGAGAGCATTCTGGATGATTGCATCTCGTTATCCATTCCATCCCGTTATCTGACTTGGCACTATCGGAGCAAACACGAAAGTCTGATTGCTTTCAGTAATTCTCAGTATTACAATGGAAAGTTATATACTTTTCCTTCTGTGGATGACAGAATTTCAAAAGTACGTTTAGTTCAGGTAGATGGTACGTATGATAAAGGACGTACACGCAGCAATCATGCCGAAGCGGAAGCCATTGTGAAAGAAATACTGAACCGGCTACGTACATCTGAAGTTCCTGAAAAAAGCATAGGTGTCGTGTCTTTCAGCCAGGTACAGCAAAACCTGATAGAAGATATGCTCATTGAGGAGCTGAACAAATATCCTGAATTGGAAGAAAGAGCTTTCCAAAGTAATGAACCTATTTTCATCAAGAATCTGGAGAATGTGCAAGGTGATGAGCGGGATATTATTCTTTTCTCTATAGGATACGGTCCGGACAGGAATGGCAATGTATCTATGAATTTCGGACCATTGAATAATCAAGGCGGCGAGCGTCGTCTGAATGTAGCCGTATCGCGTGCACGTTATGAAATGATTATCTTCTCAACCTTACGCTCCGAACAAATAGATTTGAAACGTACAAAGTCCAAAGGTGTGGAAGGCTTAAAGAGATTTCTTGAATTTGCAGAACGCGGTACCTCACCTATTCCGGCCATCCAACTACAGAACCTGCAACAAAGTAATCTTATTACTTTAATTGCACAGGAACTTACTCAGCGTGGTTATAAAGTGGATACTCTGGTAGGGCGGTCAAACTTTAAGGTGGATTTAGCGATTGTCAATCCATTGCAACCGGATACATATATTTTGGGAATATTGTGTGACGGCAGAAACTATTATGAAACGAAAACCACCAGAGACCGTGAAATAGTACAACCGAATGTTTTGCAGATGCTCCACTGGAATGTAATGCGTGTATGGTCCGTCGACTGGTTTGAACATAAAGAGAACGTCATGGAGCGCATTATCAAAAAGCTGGAATATTTAAAAAACACAAAAGCAGAAGAACAGCCTCCTCTTCCGACAGAGAATAATGTTCTGAAAACATTCAGTATAGAAAACGAACCTGTTGTAGAGTTAGTGAACAATAGAGAAAGAGAGTATATATTCGCTGACTTGCCTGATATAGGCTACAGTACAGATATCGATACCGTAATGGCTTCCTCCTATCAGGTTAAAAAACAACTTCAACAAATAGTCAGGATTGAACAACCCATAACAAATACTCTGCTGTATAAAAGGATATTACGAATTTGGAATTTGACAAGAGTTACCACCCGTTTGCAGGTATTTATAGACAGCCTTCTTGAAGATGCATATAAAGACCCCCTATCGGGAGATACCATAATTTACTGGGAGAATAAAGAGAAGGCTAAAGACTGTGACTTTTACCGCATCAATTCTAAACGCGACATTCTGGATATTCCAATCCTAGAAGTTATGAGTGCCGCCCGTTATGCCATAGAGCAACAGATATCCATGCCAATAGAAGACCTGAAACGGTTGACTTCCCAACTTCTTGGTTTTAGCAGGAAAGGAAACAATCTAGATATGGTAACGGAACAGACCATACAATTGCTGATTAATAAAGGAATATTCAGCCATGCGAACGGAATGGTATCCATGAATAATTAGGGTTCATGGATACTTTCTTCCGAAAGGAAAAACAGAATGAAAAATAATATCTACCTAATAGTCTTCGATAGTAGAATTTCCGAATATATCTTTTTTGATTGTAATCTTATTACCATTATCATCTTCAATAATCGTATTGCCTAAAATGTCTTTTTTGACTGTCTTCTTTTCTTGATTGACTATCGAATATTCGTAACTATCCTCGATAAAATTAACACTATAGCTCTTCGTTATATGGGGAGCTAAAACAAACTGAACTGCAAATAGGATAAATAGAACCTTTTTCATGGCGTATTTTTTTGGTTTGTAACAAAAGTAATATGGGAAAATAATAACAACTGGTGAATTCTATAATTATTGATAGGGAAAAAACTAAAATTAATATTTTTCATGTGCTACAATCGTATCGTTTTAGAAAGCTCGGGCTACATGCGGTCTACACTTGCACGATTTTCCATCCAAATGGCAGAGGAGCTAAATTACTGAAGGTCAATAAGCAACAAATGCCCCGAGTATTTCTACTTAGGGCATTTTGTTTATTTAGAGGTTCCTGGCGGATTTTAAACCGTCAAGATAATCTCTTTATTTCCAATTGATTAGAATATTCTTAATTCCGCTACTGTAAAACAATTGTAAAACAAATATTCTGTTTAAATCGTTTATTAATAGTCACAAAGATAAACTGATAATTTTGATTTGCAAAGAAAAAAGGAGATATTTATTAATGCATTTGAACTTCTACAAGCCTCTTTCTCTTCCCAAAGGAGATTCTTTGAGATTATTTAATCCAGAGTTTATTAGCTTCTGCAGAAAAGCTCCTAAATCATTAATAATACTTTCAAATTCCATAGTTGTTTCTATTATGCTTGACCAGTTAATATTAGTAATAATATTCAGTTGATTTAAAACGTCTTGATCTTTATGAGCTGCAGTATTATTTCTTACAGTATGTAAGTATATGGAATTATTCGATTGAAATTGATTTAGTCGAGAACGGATATTTTTAAGTTCTAACTCAAAGGACGTTATATCAATCCTCTTAGATACGAGGTCTTTAAAATTTTTGCCCAATAATTCAAATATGTCTTTTGATGATTCATACATGATAGTACATATCTGCCTTGCATAAAATCTTTTATGCCACTCTGTTTCTGCAAAGAACATTCCCACCTGTATCGTTTTTATATCAATCGAGATTAAATTAACAAAACCGGAAATATTCCAAATCAATTTATTGTCATCAAATACAATTCTTTGAGTTTCATATTCTTGTTTCTTTAAAACATTTTGCTCATTATTAGCCTTATCAATACAATATTGAATTTGTTGATTACAGTGATTGATGCTTTTTTCAAACAAATCCAACATCATCTCTTGTTCTCCAATTTTTTTTAGAAGGGTTAATTTTAGCTCTTTACCCTCTCTACTTTGCATTTTTTTTGCAAGTTCTCTGTCTATTGCTGAAATATTGTATTTCATACCTAATTATTTTAATTAAGATAATGTTTATCAGTCTATAAAAGTTTGTATATTAATATTTTAATTTAAGGCTCCATCCTTTTCCCCTCATAAAGTACCATAGCAACTGTTCCCAATTACTCATACTTCTAAATCGATTCAAAGCATGATAGGCAAGTATTTCCGTAAAGCTGCTATTTCGGCTTCAATAACCAGCTTTTGAAAATCTTCCGGCAACTGTTCCGTATGTGACTTTTCCAAAGCCTTATAGTAGTTTACCTTTGCATCATTACTACCTTTCAGGGTAATAATAACATAGCCATGACGAAGAAGAAACAAGTTCATTAACAAACGAGAGGTACGCCCATTACCATCTGTAAACGGATGAATCCGCACCAATTCATCATGTAAATAGGCAGCAATAAGAACAGGATGCACCTTTTCCATTTCCATTTGCTTGAAACGGAGAATGAAATCTTCCATCTGTTTCTCTATCAGATAGGGCTGCGGTAGCATGTGTGTACTACCTGAAATCATAACTGGTACTGTACGATACCTTCCGGCATTCTCACGGTCTATCCCATGAAGAATAAGGGCGTGTATCTCTTTAATCGTTCGTTCGCTTATCTCTATATTTTGTTTGGCAATATCTTTAATATAGCTGATAGCTTCCGCATGATTGATTGCTTCCAAATGTTCACGCATGGATTTTCCGGAAATGGTAACACCTTCGTTTACTACAAGGGCTGTTTCCAGCAAAGTGAGCGTATTGCCTTCTATACGATTACTTTCGTAGGTGTATTCAATATCCAAAGCATCCTGAATCTTTTTCAAAGCTTCTTCGGGCAATGGACGCAAAGCCGATAGCTGTTCTTTAAGAACATCTACCTCTTTCAGCATAACATTTATATCTTCACTCATGGTTATTCTATTTCTCTAATTCGTTCTACTTGCTTATTCAGGAAGTAATCGGCATACGGAGAATAATTTCCTGTTTCATAAAAGGCAATCAGCCCTTTCCTGTAGTTCAGTATATCAGCATCCCTTGAAGAATAAACAGGAATAATATCAGCGTTCATCAATGCAATGCTTTCCATCATTCGGGAGGTACGTTTGTTCCCGTCTATAAAAGGTTGTAGTTTGGCAATGTTGCAATGAATATAAACGGCTCGTTCCAATGGATTTGTATATTGTTCTTGTTGATAAAGTATTTCATTCAACTTTGCCCGAATATCATGCAAATCCTTTGGCGGTATATATTCCGTGCCGCTAATACGGACAGCCCTTGTTCTTAAAAAGCCTGATTCTTCATCAGAAACCAACCCTGTAGATATAGATTGATGCACTCTGAATAAAGTACGCTCATCTATCACTTCCTGATTTTTCCCTTTATTGATATATTCCAATTCAGAGATGAAAGTATTATATAAATTTTTCAACATCTTGGCATCCTCATATTTCTTTTCAGAGGTGATGCCATCTTTAAGCAATGCTTCTGTTTCTACATAAGTATAGGTATTGCCTTCTATTTTACCGGAATAGTAGCACCATACAACGGCTAAGTCCTTTATTTCATTTGAGCGCAAATCCGATAGCTTTGCCAAAGGATGATTCAAAATGAATTGCGCTTTTTCCTGTTGCTCTTTATTAAATATCTGTTCCATAGTTTATGGTCAACTCTTGTTATTTCCTATAATACTCTTACTTTCATAATACTTAATCCTGCCTTTAAGTTCATCAATATCTTTCTTAATGGAATCAGAGATAGGAATATTATGCTTATCCAAAAAGGCTGTGAGCTTTTGAAGTTCTTCCTGTACTTCCATTTTTCGGATGCCGTAATAATAGGTAGAAGTGAAATCAAATTCATCTTTAGTCATCAATACCCGTGCCACATCTTTAGGAGTAGTCTTGTCGGTGATATGAATATCTGTTTCAAGCATCGAAGATATATATTTTAAATCCGAAGCATCAGGACTATACTGTTTTTTTAGTACATCGAAATAGGAATTAAACTTTTGTTCTTTAGCATCCCATTCAAGTTTCACCATTCCAAAGCCATGAATCGAGTAAGCTATCACCTTTTTAATAAGCCCTTCCATTTCTTCTTTACTGATACAAACACCATCTGATGTGCCAGTAGAATAGCTATCAAAGAAATAAGCAGGTTCTACATTAAAGTATTGAGCCATACTTAATAATGTATCTATTTTAGTAGAGTTTGCCTTGATGATTTTGTGCAAGCTCTGCTCTGTCATGCCCAATTCAACAGCAGCCTGTTTCATTGTTACGTTTTTCTTTTCGCACAACTCCTTTATTCTTTCAAGATGAACCATATAAGTGTATTTAAAAGTTAAATACTAAACTATTAGTTTAGCTTTAGATGTGTTATTTCTATATTTGCAGCGTCAAAGATAAGAAATAAAATTTAGTGTTCAAATAATAAACAGATTTTCTAACTAAAAAAGTAGAAGTATGGAAACAGTAATTGTAACTACAGAATCCGCTATCGAAAAGATAATGGAAAGAGTATTGGATAAGAAGTTGCCAAAGCCTCCTGAATCGGATGTAGAGAAGACTTATAGTATTAATCAAGTAGCCAGAATGATGGGACGCTCACACAAGAAAATTTCAGACCTTGTGGCAGCAGGCGTACTAAAGGCTACTGCTGATAACCGTATTTTTGAGAGTTCTATTAAAGAGTACAACAACAAGTAAAGCTATTTACTAAACTAAAAGTTGAATTGAAGATTCTTTTTCATCCACCACTTGAAAAAGCAAGGTAGCGTTTCTGCAAAGGGACGCTACCCAACAAACGAACTGACATGACAATGCCCAAAGAAACAAATATCTGCATATCAGAGCTAAAAAAGGAGGATAGCTTTCCTGTTTCTGTTTTTCCTAAATTGATAAGGGAAATTATAAACGAAACGAAAGCCACTCTGAACTATCCCACAGACTTTATTGCTTCCGCTATATGCTTTACCTTATCCGTAGGTATAGGCAACAATTTTGTAGCGAAGGTAAAGGAAGGCTGGAATGAACGTGCCATCTTGTACATGGCAATCATCGGACGTTCAGGAGTAAACAAGAGCCATCCGCTTAGTTTTGCCATGCAGCCATTGTTTGAACTGGATATTAAATCATCTGTAAAATATCAGAAAGAGCGAAGAGAATATGAAAAATACATTCTTGCTTGTAAAAAAGAGAAAGAAGATAAGGAGCAAGCGACAGAACCCGTATTGAAAAAGTTTATTGTGTCGGATATTACTCCTGAACGGCTTATCACCATTCATCAGGATAATAAAAGAGGAATCTGCCTGTATGTGGACGAACTGATGTCATGGCTCAAAAACTTCAATCGCTATAATAGCGGTTCGGAAGAACAATTTTGGCTATCCGTGTTCAGTGGAAAACCTATCATACTTGATAGACAAGGAAATAAAAACTCCGCATTCATCAAACATTCTTTTATATCTGTAATTGGCACGATACAAAAAGGACTGCTCAAAGAACTGGCGAAAGGGGAAAGGAGCGAGAACGGTTTTATCGACCGTATTTTGTTTGTCTTCCCACCTAATCTGAAAAAAGAGTACTGGAACGAGCTTGAATTATCCACACACATAGTTCCTCTTTGGAACTCCATTGTAAAGAGACTAACAGACATCCAGTGTATTACAGATGAAGATGGAGAACTTGTACCTACCCGGCTTCCTTTTAATACAGAAGCCCGTACACTGCTTTATCATTGGCAACATAAGAATACAGATTTATGCAATAGCGAAATGGATGAAGTGTTAGTTGGCGTATATAGCAAGCTGGATATATATGTTATCCGCTTTAGTTTGATATTACAGCTCTCACGATGGGCTTGTGATGAAAGCGATAAAAAGGAAATAGACAGTACAAGTGTTGAAGGTGCAATATCAATCGTTGAATATTTTCGCATTACAGCCAAAAGGGTACAAGGTATAACAAACTCATCGGCTATGTTAGAACAGTTACCGACAGATAAACTTTCGTTATATAATGCTTTACCTGTGGAGTTCACTACAAGCGAAGGCATTGCAGTTTGGAAAATCCAGTGTAAGCTGCCCCCTAAAACCAAGCGATTCTGCCCCCTTGTGC
>ERZ1027150.1960-NODE-1960-length-11723-cov-4.074906_pt1 | contig 11723 bp, 7 predicted proteins | sample MGYA00519276_ERZ1027150 | MGnify/ENA primary metagenome ERZ1027150 (study PRJEB26926, sample SAMN06164860) | human gut metagenome | biome: ENVO:00009003; feature: ENVO:2100002; material: ENVO:00002003 | host: Homo sapiens | place: USA | collected 2012 ... | reverse complement strand
CGAGATTAGCTGCAGTCTCGTGGGCTCGGAGATGTGTATAAGAGACAGGCACCAGGCTGTGCGGTTCTTCCAGCTCCAACGCCCGGTCGATCTGTTCCCGGACGTATTCCGTTCCATATAAAAAACCCTCCGGCGACTGTCCGCTCTGATCCGTCTGATCCCAAATCGCCAGAATCCTGCTGCTGCCATCAGAATAGCGAAATACCGGGTTTTCATAAGAAATCCCGGTATCGATAAACGCCATCACTACCCTGCGACCCGTCAACTCCAGCGGGGGCCGCTGCTGTGCCAGAATCCCGGAGCCCTCCAACGGTTCTGTCCGAAACGTCCGACTTCCCGCCGCAGGAAACGCACCGAGGCAAAACAGCTGTGGAAGGTAGCGATACAGGTAATTGACCGGAGAAAGCGGCAGCACCGCAGACCGATCCAGATAATAAATTCCCAGAGTTCCATCCACCTGCTGATAGCAGAAGGCTTCGTCCTCCTGATCTGCTTCCTCCGGCACATAGTCCAGCAAAATACTCATATAATCTTCAGAAAGAATTTTTTCCCGACAGTTCATCTGTCTCCTTTGGACACAGATTTTTCCCCCTGTGCCCTGCGGATTTTATATCAGCATATGCGCAGTATTGCTGATATGTTCCTGTAGTATTCCGTTGAACTCTCAGCTTTCGAACATTTTCTTCATGCAGTTCAAAGTTCAAGCTTCTTTCGTTTCCGCCGCTGCGATCTGTTTCATCTGATCCCGCTCTTCCAGCGAATAACCGTTACTGCGGATATCAATCAGCGGTCCACCGGTTCCCCGGATATAATCTCCGGTAATCGTCACGCGTCCGATATTGTCATCCTTCGGAATTTCATACATGATATCCAACATAAATTCTTCAATAATCGAACGAAGCGCACGAGCACCGGTATCTTTTTCCATCGCCTTGTCTGCAATCGCTTCCAGTGCATCGTCGGTGAACTCCAGCTTCACCTCGTCCAACTCCAGAAGCTTCTGATACTGTTTCAAAATCGCGTTTTTCGGCTCTTTCAAAATCCGTACCAGCATATCCCGGTTCAAGCCCTCCAGCGTGCAGATCACAGGGAGACGGCCCAAGAACTCCGGAATCACGCCGAATGTCCGCAGATCTTCCACTTTTACCATGGAAAGGATATCCTTTTCCTTATCCCAGCGATCCTTTAACTCCGCATCAAAGCCGATCGAGGTCTTTTTGCGCAGCCGCTGTTTGATAATCTCTTCCAGATCCGGAAACGCGCCGCCGCAGATAAAGAGAATATTTCTCGTATTGACTGTTGTGAGCGGAACCATCGCGTTTTTGCTGTTCGCACCGACCGGAACCTCCACGTCTGCTCCCTCCAACAGCTTCAGCATGCCCTGCTGCACCGATTCCCCGGAGACATCCCGGGAAGTCGTGTTGTGCTTGCGTGCGATTTTATCGATCTCATCGATAAAGATGATGCCCTGCTCCGCCTTATCCACATCGTTGTCCGCTGCAGCGAGAAGCTTGCTCACAACGCTTTCGATGTCATCACCAATATACCCCGCCTCTGTCAGGGAGGTTGCATCCGCAATCGCCAGCGGAACGTCCAGAAGCTTCGCCAGCGTCTTTACCAGATAGGTCTTACCACTGCCGGTAGGTCCGATCATCAGGATATTGGACTTTTCGATTTCAATCTCATCCATTGTGCCGGTGGCAACCCTCTTATAATGGTTGTAAACCGCTACGGAAATGACTTTTTTGGCATATTCCTGACCGATCACATATTGATCAAGCTGCTCTTTAATCTTATGTGGTGCGGGAATGGACTTTAAATCGATCAACGGCTTTGTGCCGGTTCCTTTTTTCTTGATCTTCTGTTTCTGCGGCATCCCGTCGTTCATGAAATCCGCAAGATTGATGAAGCTGATGTTCGGGAAGCCTCTTCTGTTGCCCGAGGATTCGTCGGAGTCATTCTTGGAATCGTCGTCCGTATCGGATGCCTCCAGAATGTCAGCGGCAGTGTTGTCGGATGCGTTGCTTCCATCCTGTGCGTCAGTTGTTTCTGCGTCAGTTGTTTCTGCGTCGCTTTTTTCGTTTCCGCCGCCTGCAGAATTCTGTCCTGACGTTCCATTCGACTTTGTCGGATCTCCATACGGATTGAACGGATTATTCAACATGTTCATGAACATCGGATTATTCATCATCTGCTGATAATCGAACTGACTTACCGCATCCATCGTCTTGTGCATACAGTCGTCGCAGATACAGATGTTATTCGGCAGGTGGAACATTCTTCCCGCCTTGCTTTCCGGTCTGCGGCAAATATAACAAATATCTTCAAATTCTTTTTCATCCATAGTCGGTTACCTCATCTTCCGCTTTCTGCTATCAAAAGTATAATGCAGGATCGTTCCTGAGACAAGTAAACTTTCTCTAAACAACTGTCTCCTGTACAGAAATGGCTACTGTTCACACGCGCTATTCGCAAAACCGGGATGACTGCAGCTCTCGCCCAGCCATCCCGGTTCCGTTCTTTATCTCTGTTTGCTTTCCTGTGCAGCCTTGCTCGCCGCATTGATCTGGTCATAGGAAGAAAGCGTGACTGTCATGTTTTTCTGCTGATAACCGTTTGCTGAATTTACCATAATCGTAATTTCAACGCTCTCCCCAGCTTTATAATACTGCATCTGCTTCGTCAGCTCTTCCTGATTCTGAACGGTTACGCCGTCAAACGCCACCACAATGTTGCCGCGCACTAATCCGGCAGCTTCCGCACCGGTTCCGGAATAAACCTGCGCCACAAAAATTCCCTGCGGCATACTGAAGTTCTCGGACAAATCGCTCGTCACATTGATGCAGGAAATTCCAAGATATCCGCGCTCTTCCTCGGAATATTTCGTCCGCGTCTGGCGTTCCATCAGATCTTCAATAATCGGTCTTGCCGTCGAAATCGGAATCGCGTAACCCATTCCCTCGATTGACGAGCCGCCGATCTTATTGGAGTTAATTCCAATCACCTCGCCCCGCATATTCAGCAGTGCGCCGCCGGAGTTACCGGGGTTGATCGCTGCATCCGTCTGAATCAGAGAAGTTCCTTCTTCGGAATTGCTGCTCTCTATCTTACGGTTCAGTGCACTGATAACGCCTGTCGTCACAGACTGTCCATAGCCCAGTGCATTACCGATCGCAATGGCCGGTTCACCGATTTTCAGGCTGTCCGAATCTCCCATCCTTGCAATGCAGATTTCCTGTTTTGTGCTGTTCGCAATGGTATCCAGTTTTACTGCAACGACTGCAAGGTCTGCAGAAGCATCGGTACCCTTTACCTGCGCTTCTACGGTTTCCCCGTCGATAAACTGAACATACAGCTGCTCTGTGCTGTCCACTACATGATTGTTGGTAACGATCAAAAGCTCCTGCTCGTTTTCTCCAATGATAATCCCGGAACCGCTTGCCGTCTTATCTTGGGAATAAGTCTGTCCCCAGAAATCCTGTACCGTCTGTGTAAAATTATTCGTAATCGAAACGCACGCCGGCATTACCGCTTCTACAACCTGCGTTACATCCGTTACAACTGCAGATGCGCTCTGCTGCTGTGCAATTTCCGATGCTGCAGCAACCTGTCCGTCTCCCGTTGTTGTATCCTCTGTCAGGGACGAATCTCCGGACAGTCCTGCCTCAGAGCGTTCGGGACTGTCTGTTGCTGCATGGTTTCCGTCATCTTCCTGATTTTTTGCATCATCTCCTGCATCCGGAGCTACCTCCAAAACGCCGACCGACGCGGAATCCAGCTGATTTGCCGATCGGATCGAATAAACTCCGATCAAGCCGATTCCAATGCAGACGCAAACAAAAATGACGACAAGTGCGCTAACAGCAATCCATTTGCCCGCAGAATCTCTTTTTTTGGGCATAGGCGTCTGCTGTACGCCTGGCTGATAGCCATATTTCTGTTTTGAATCATCGCCCCGGTATCTGTCGTTATAATAATTTTGATATTCGTAACGGCTGCGCGAGGGCTGCGCGCCCTGGTCAGCGTCCGATGCGCTGTTGAATGTGTCCTGCGTGTTGTCGGATGCGTTCTGTGCGTTATCCGCCGCACCCGTGCTTCCGCTGCTATATGCCGATGTGTCATCGGACACGCCACTGTACGCCGACATATCCGACGCATCCGTTTTCTGTGCACTGTCCGTGTATTCCTGCCCGCCGCTCTCCGGCGCTGTGCCGTCCAAATGCTCCTGTCCGGTTGTTTCTTCCGGGTCGTATCCGTAACCCATGTTGTGACCTCTTTTCTCATTCGCTTCCGTATCCGGTGCGTCTGCTTGCTCTGCAGACAGTATACCGAATAGTTGTGTCCATTCTGTGAAAAAAGCCGCTTCCGGAGTTTTTCGGAAACGACTTTTTATGTCTTATTCTTTCTCCTGCTTCCAGTAGCCTTTCTGCAAACTGCAGAAGCGAACCAGCCCAGGCGGAAGATTCTGGTATTTTTTACCGAAACGGTAGCCCAGCCATTTCATGCCGCTCTGCCAGATCAGCTTCGGCAGAAGCCACGGTGCAGTTTTTGCAAGATAAACGGCGGTCTTTTTGACCAGCTTCATGCCCTCGCCCTCCGGCGGCACACCGTCAAACACAGCCGGGTACTGCACATGGGATACACCGAGGTCAAAGTTTCTTGTAAACTGCTGCCAGCCGGAATAATTGTGGGAATGAATCACCTTCGCATCCGCTGCATAGGCGATCGCATAGCCCGCCTGAATCGCTCCGGCAGCATAAATCATATCTTCGTTAAAAATCGTATGATTCACAAATCCGCCGAGCTGTTCAAAAATATCACGCTTATAAGCGGCGCATACGTTCGAACAAAAATACGTCTTGATTCCGAGTCTCAAAAGATCCGCCTTTGTTTTGACCGACGGCTGCTCCGGGTAATTGAACTGCCTCGTATAGCGTTCCATTCGGCTGCAATTTTCTTCCGGAAGCTGTCTCGCATAGGCAGCTGCGATTTTTTCATCGGAAAACAAGGCCTTGCACAGCTCCTGCGTCAGATACGCATCCGCCGGAAGCGCATCCTGCGTCATGCAGACAAACACCTCCGCATTCGAATTGGAAACAGCGAGGTTCCGTGTTTTTCCATGATCGAACTCATCCTGAGAGATATGGAACAGCATCGCTTTTGGATGCTCTTTTAAAAATGTGTCGCAATCCATCAGCGCTTCAAACGCTTTTTTTTCGGTATTTACAATTACAATCCGGTTCACCGCAAGCACCTGCTTCTCCAGCTGCTCCATCAGCGCCAGAAAACGTTCCTTCGGGTGAAATGTCGGAATGATAACATCTACTTTTACAGAATCCATATTTTACTTTTTCATATACTGGCTGGTGTCTGCCTGTACCTTCTGGCTGTACTGTTTTACCTGATCGGAAGGTTCGTACTCGGTTACGTCGAACAGCAGCTCATGGAGCTTGACAACGTTTGTTTCCAGATCCAGCGGAATAACACAGGAACCCTTCTTGCCAATTGTGCCGGTTGCACGGCTATCTTCAAATGGCACACCGTCCTGTGCTACGATCTGATAGTTTGCAACATCGGACAGGATGGAAGCCATTTCCGTCACATCCAGGTTGGTGTATACATTTTCCATCACCTTGTTCAGGATCGATACCAGAGTAGTCGGACTCATGGTCTTTGCCTTATCCATACATGCCATCAGCACTTTCCGCTGACGCTCTGCACGGCCGAAGTCATCGCCGACATAGCGGATACGGCAATATGCGGTTGCCTGCAGACCGTTCAGCGTCTGCATACCGGAATGCGTAACCTTTACGATGTTCTCGTTCAGCGCATCATTTTCATTTTCTACGAACATGCTTCGCTGATAGTTGTTCAGATGGTCGATTTCGTTATCGTGCACGTCAATGTCTATGCCGCCCAGCTCGTCAATGGTCTCGATCAGCGCATCAAAGCCCACTGTCACATATTCTGTGATATCCAGGTCAAAGTTCATATTCAGCATGTTGATCGCCTGCTCCGGACCGCCCTGCGCATATGCCGCATTCGCTTTATTGTAGCTGTCCGTTCCGAGATTTAAGTAGGTATCGCGGTAAACGGAAACCAGCTTGACGTCTCCGGTGTCCTGATTGATAGATGCGATCATGACTGTGTCGGAACGGGAGCCCTTGCCCAGCTTGCCCTTTCTGGAATCCACACCAAACAGTGCGATATTACGGTATCCTTTCATTTCCTTATTATTTTCTACCTGCGGGTTTACCACAATATCTTCTTCATTGATCTTGATCTTGTCAATCTTCGTTACCATATTGACGCCGACAATCGCAATCAGTAAAACGATCAACGCTACGATTTCCACTGCAAAGAAGATGATTCTTCTTCTCTGTTTTGCCTTACGCTTCTTCGCAGACATCTTCTTTCTGCTGCTGGAACTGCCACTTCTCTGCGGTGCTCTCTTAGAGCTATTTGTACCTGTTGACATGTTTTCCTCTCCTTGTGTTTTTTCACGCATCCAAATCAATACGCGTTCTCGTTGATAAATCCTCTAAAAATAGTTAAAAACATGATTTTGAAATCAAAGCTCATGCTCCAGTTTTCAATATAATAAATATCATACTCAATTCGTTTGCGAATCGACGTATCTCCCCGGTAGCCGTTGATCTGCGCCCAGCCGGTCAGCCCCGGACGAACCTGGTGCTTGATCATATAGCGCGGAATCTCTTCCTTAAACTTCTCAACATACTGCGGGCGCTCCGGTCTGGGACCTACCAGACTCATATCCCCGATCAGGATATTAAACAGCTGCGGCAGCTCATCAATGCTGGTCTTGCGCAGAATCCGCCCCACCTTTGTGACGCGGGGATCGTTTTTCGTCGTCCAGCCCTTCTTTTCTTCCGTGGTGTCCTGAACATACATTGTACGGAATTTGTACATTTTAAACGCATGATTGTGCTGTCCGATTCTTTCCTGACTGAAAATAATCGGTCCCTTACTCGTCGCACGGATCAAAATTGCTACGATCAAAAGAAGCGGCGACGTCACTATCAATCCGCAAAGCGAACCGAAAATATCCACAGCGCGCTTTGCAACCGCATTTAATGTGTTGCTCAGCGGGACATAACGGATGTTGATGACCGGCAGTCCGCCAAGATCCTCCGTATAAGGCTTGCCCGGAATCAGGCTGTTATAGTCCGGAATAAACTTCGTATGCACGCCGGATTTTTCACAGAGATTGACAATCTCTTCCAGACGGTCGTAGTCCTGCAGCGCAAGGGTCACAGCGATCTCATCCAGTTTGTTTTCCGGCAGGATAAAGGGCAGGTTATCGATGGAACCAAGCACCTTGACTCCCTTGTAAACCGCTCCCCTCGGCACATTATCGTCCAGAATGCCCCGCACCATATAGCCCCACTGGGGATTGGCGATAATCCGGTCGATATAGGCTTCCGCCGCACGAGAATACCCCACCAGCAAAATGTGCTTCAAATTATAACCGCGTTTGCGCATCAGATGCAGGATTCTACGGATCAGCGCACGCACCAGAATTCCCGAAATCGTATTGATGATAGCAAATAATGCCAGCATGCCGCGGGAAAAATGCTGCAGCTCGCGGTCGATGGAGTTGGCAAGGTATAACCCTGCAAGAAACAGGATAATTCCGATCAGATTCGCCCTGATAATATTCAGTATTTCATTTTCCGGGCGTTGTACACGCTTCGGCGTATACAATTTGTTCCAGTAATAAAGGATCAAATAACCGGGCACAACAAAATAAAGGGCGGAAAAATATATGCCCATGTCCAGTACACCTATTTCTTTATCTGCAAAGCGGCTCCCGAACATCAGCCACCAGGCCAACAGATAGGAAGCTGCTGTAACCACGGCGTCTACAACAACATGAAGCCGGTTCAAATAACGTTGATTATCCTTTATCATTACGGCTCGTCCCCATATTCAAAATGTAGTATACAATACCTTCCAGCAAAGCACAAGGATTTTTACGAATCGCGCAGGCAAACCGTAACACTTGTGTACGCCCACAGTCACCGCTTACACACGCCGAAACAGGTTGACCCACAGCTGTAACTGCAAACTGCAATAATGCAGCAAATTTCGTCCTGCAAAGGGGACCTTATGCGCGCGCCCCGCTTTCGAAGCAGACAGACAGATTCCCGCCCGAATTCCTTTTGCGTAAGTCGCCCCAAATCCTTTTTTCATAAAAAACAGCTGTTTCATCAAAAATCCCGCCAGCAAAAACGGCAGATTCAGGATCAGCTGCAGCAGCGGCATATTTTTATAGATCAGATAAATATTGTTTCTCGAAGAATGCGTCACCTTAAACGCATTGTACCGCGAACCGGTAGAACCGCTCCCCGCGTGATAGACGACTGCAGCCGGCTCTGTGACATTTTTCAGCCCGAAAATCTGCGCCCGGTATCCGATATCCACATCTTCCAGGTATGCAAAATGAAGCTCGTCAAACCCTCCGATCTGCTCCAAATGTGCCTTGCGGTAGAGCGCCGCCCCTGCACAATTGGAAAAAACGCGCTTTGGCGCTGTGTAATTGGAAGAAGGCCTTCCTTTGCCAATCGCATACGCCCAGCCAAATGCCGAGTACAGATCCCCCGCCGTATCGACAAGCTCCGGTTCCTTCATCGAAAGCATCTTCGCCCCGACTGAAAAAATCTTCTCATCCGCTTCCATCGCCCCTTCCAGACGTTCCAGACAGAAGCGGTCGGTTTTTGTATCGTTATTTAAAAGAAAAACATACGGTGTAGCAGCAGCTTCAATTCCGGTATTGACTGCCGTACAAAAACCCTTATTTTCCGAAAAACAGATCAGCTTCACCTGCGGAAAATGCTCCTGTATCCACGAAACACTTCCGTCCGTCGACCCGTTATCCACAACGATCACGGCGATTTCCACTGTGCTCTGAAGCAGGCTGTCCAGACAGTCCTGCAGAAAATGTTTTCCGTTATAGTTCGGTATTACCACGGTCGTTTTCATCCACCGATTTTGCTCCTCATGTTTCCTGTGTTTGCCGTCCGCGCGAGGGAGAGCCTCAGAGCGCGGATCGCCTGCCTACGCAGCAACAAAGCCGCCTGCCGCGGTGCGCTCTATCTGCGGCTTACGCCTGCGGATCCCATAAAATCCCATACCCTGCCGCTGTCGCTTCTTTACAAAATTCCATACTCTTTTGAAGGATCTTTGTTTCCTGCGCTGCCGTCGGAAGCCCCTGGCAGGCTTCTTTTAATTCCGCTATCGTCTGCGCGTAACGCTCCTTTAATGCGCTGCAAACCACCATGCTGCGCAGGTCTGCTGCCGGTGCGCTCTGCTGCAGCGCTGCACGGTGCATCGGTCCGGAATATCCTTTCCGAAGCCCTGCGTACCGCATCGAACCGTCGTTTTCATACAGTCCGCTCACCAGGAAACCTTTCGGATGCCGGATGCCAAAAATATCCCTGCCGCCCGGCAGAGGCTTTGCCCAAATCCCGATTTCCGGGCGCTGGCAAAATACACTGTCTTCATAGTCTTCCCGATAAAAGCCAAGATGTTTCAGCCCGCTCACTGTCGCCTTCCAGCCTTTTCGAAGGCAATAATCTTCCAGCGCACGCTGCCCCGCCTCGTAAGCGTAGCGCTTGCTTTGCGGGTTCGACGCCGTAGACGCTTCATGGCAGCGCCAGTGGTACAGCACCTTCGGCACATGCACAAACTGTCCGCCTGCCGCATACGCCCGCAGCATCAGATCGTAATCCTGCGCCCCGTCAAATCCGCTGCGCAGCTTTAATTCTTTCAAAAATGCCGTTTCGATCACCGTAAAATGACAGATATAATTGTTGGTCAAAAGCAATTCCCCGTCAAAATCCGGCTTGAAATTCGGCTCATAGAAGCGGCTCGCCGCTTTGTCGCATTTATCTTCATCGGAAAACAGCACAAGCTTTTGTTTTCCGCGCTTTTTTTCTTTTTCCAGACAATCCGCCATCTCCCATAGCGCATTCGCAGTCAGCAGATCGTCGTGATCCAGCAGACCGACTGCGTCTCCCGCTGCAAGCTCAATTCCTGCGTTCGTATTGGCGGAAATTCCTTTGTTTTCGGAAAGGGTGCAGAGCATGATGCTCTGATCCATCCATTCTGCAAGATTTGATGCATCTGCCGCTTTCCGCAGGCAGATTCCGTTCTTTTTTGCCCAGGCCTGTACAGACTCTGCCGTGCCGCCCGCATCTGCTACAATCAGCTCCCAGTGCGGGTACGACTGCTTCGATACGCTGTTAAGCATCGCTTCAAGATGCTCTTTTTTCGTCCGGTATGCCGGAACGACGATACTGATGCGTAAGGAAGCAGAATGCTCCCGTTGGAACGAAAGTGTCCTTTCGTCCGGCTCCTGCCAGGTATAGACCTCCTGTTCCTGCCCAATCCGCTCCAACACCGCCCACACGGCATTTCTGATTCCGTTTTTCTGCAGATAATACCAGGTTTTTTTCAGATTGGATAGGGAAAAAACAGACATCCGTCGAACTCCTTTTCCTGCTACAGACGCCTGCGCGTGCCCAAGCGCCGGAAAACTCCGACACCGGGCACGCGCCGTGTCCTTTTGATTCGTGATATAACCCCTGCGCCAGAGCGCATGCTGCATTTTTGCTGCAAAATACGCTGCTGGTGCTGCGGCTTTTTCTTTTACAGAATTGCCTTCAGGTCAGCGGTCAGCTTGTCAACCTTTGCCTGTGCATCTTCCAGACTGGTTCCCTTTACGCCCATATAGAATTTGATCTTGGGCTCGGTTCCGGACGGACGTGCACAGCACCAGGAATTGTTGGTCAGTTCAAAGTACAGAACGTTGGACTTGGGAAGTCCGGTCGGGCGAACCGCGCCGGTTGCCATATCTTTAACCTGATCCTTATCGTAGTCGCGCATCTCTACAACCTGCAGGTCGCCGAAATTCTTCGGAGGATTGCTGCGAAGCTTATCCATCATTGCGGAGATCTGGGCTGCGCCGTCGATTCCCTTCAGGGTGATGGCATACTGGGTTTCTTTGTAGTAGCCATATTTCTCATACAGTGCAAGCATCTGATCCCAGCAGGTCATGCCGTGCTTCTTGCACCATGCAGCGGTCTCACACAGACACATTACTGCAACAATCGCATCCTTATCTCTTGCATGGGTGCCTGCCAGACAGCCGTAGGACTCTTCCAGACCGAATACATAGTGGCCTTTCCCAGCCTGCTCCATCCATTTGATCTGCTCGCCGATATACTTAAAGCCGGTCAGGACTTCTCTTAATTCTACGTTATAATCTGCTGCAATCGCTGCTGCCATGTTGGTCGTAACGATGGTGGATACCATGACAGGATCAACCGGCATCCGGTTGGTAGCGGTGCGCTCGCGCAGAATGTACTCTGCAATCAGCATGCCGGACATGTTGCCGGTGAAGGGCATGTACTCGCCGGTCTTGGAATCCTTTGCATAAATGCCGAGACGGTCTGCATCCGGGTCAGTAGCCAGAACGATGTCTGCGTCCACCTTTTTTGCAAGCTTTAATGCCAGGGTAAATGCCTTGGGATCTTCAGGGTTCGGGTAATCCAGCGTCGTAAATGCAGGATCGGGACGTTCCTGTTCGGGAACAACATAAACGTGCTTGAAGCCCAGCTCAGCCAGAATTCTTCTGACGGGCTTGTTGCCGGTACCATGGAACGGTGTGTACACGATTTTCAGTTCATCCGCTACTTCTT